>Ga0181530_10003831_pt1 | contig 16405 bp, 9 predicted proteins | sample PEATcosm2014_Bin_42_FD_119769 | JGI IMG/M metagenome (GOLD analysis project Ga0181530, IMG submission 119769) | Peatland microbial communities from MTU Mesocosm Facility, Houghton, MI, USA - PEATcosm2014_Bin10_60_metaG | ecosystem: Environmental > Terrestrial > Soil > Wetlands > Peat | place... | reverse complement strand
GACCGGAGTTGTCCACAGTAATTCTCCTAATAGGCGGCTTGCGCTTTTACTGAGGCGCCCACAAACAGGCCGTCGCGGATGGAGTCCGCAATCCCCTGAAAAGTCCAGCGCCCATAACGGCCCACCATCATGATGTTATGTCCCTCGAGGGCCTTCAAAGCCGCGGCGGTCCACTTTGATCCGGGCCAGGACCAGGTGTAGGCGACGTCGATCCAGGTTGGGTCGATAACCTCCACGTCCTCGATAAAGGCCCATCCCTGCAACTCCCTTGCTGTGGCCTTGGAGTATTCCGCCACCACCTCGGGCGACGGTTTTTGCCCTCCCAGGTAAGCTCTCTCCACATAGATACTGACTCGCTTGTTAGCCGCTCGCGACGAGCCGGGCAAGAAGGATGAGTCTACATTGCTGTAAAATCCAACCCTGTGGAAACCCGCTCGGCTGCCGGGAACGTAGATCCAATGGTCGTTCGGGCACTTGGCGCCGCGCACTCCTCCAATGTTCAGGACCAGGACACTCGTGTAGGGATCAGGCTCTTCTGCGAGCTTAAGTCCCGTAATCTCCACCATCTTGTTGAGAGGGAGAGTAGAGAGCAGTGATTCGTACCGAACCGCCGCCCCGTCTTCGAAGAACACCTTTTTGCTTTGGATGTCGACGCGCTCGACTCGTTTTCCACAATGCACGTCGCATCGTTCGGCCATCCTTTGGGCCAAGGCATTCAGCCCTTCTTGGGGGTAGATGTAAGTGGTGTTGTAGCCAGCGGGAGGAGTTGCCTCCGCCGCGCCGCGCATGACGAGAGAAATATCGACAGGCGATTTGTGAGGATCCTGAGGCGCGATACGTTTCCAAAGTCCCGCCGTGTAGAGTTCGTGAAAGGGTCCGAAGAACAAATCGGTCAGGGTGGATCCAAAAGCCTGCATCAGCCATTCCTGCATAGTTCGGAATGAGCTCTTGGGCGCCGTTAACATCTCCAACAGAGCCGTGGTGCGCGCTTCTTTGCTCAAATGGCCCAAGTGGTTTTGCAGAGGGTAGGGAACATAGAGGCCCCGATCAGCAAAGAAAACGGAGGAGGTTCGCGCGTAAGTATTTGCAGGCGCCAGCCTGCCAATAAAGCGAAGCACGGCCGGGTCCCCTCCGAAGATCCAGTGCCCGCCGCCCACCTCGAAACGGTAAGTTTCTCCATTTTCCGGCGGCCGGTGGAGCCTCTCCTGGCTGCCCGGACGAACGTAGTAAGACGAGCAGATTCCCCCCGGAGCGTCCTCTGCTTCGTAGACGGGCAACCCAGAGGCCCAGCTTGCGGCCAGCCCGGTCATTCCTGCGCCGAGGATCAAATCAGGCACTTGCGACCTCCGGCTGGAGGGCAACGAGCGGCGACAACCGGCGGCGGCCGAGGTACCAGAACATCGCAGCCGTGACCAAAAGTTCCGAAAAGGTGACTGAGAACGCCATACCATTGCCCTGCCAGTGTGGGGCGAGCAGGGCGCTCATCCCCAAGTTAAGCAGTCCGGCCGCCACTAGAATCACCGTGAATGCCACGTCGTGCTTGAAGGGCACCATGATCTGAATCCCCAGAACATTGCTAAGAGCAATCAGGAAGGGTAAAGGCGAGAGAATTTGCATGACCGTGATCGATGGCAGAAATCTTGCTCCCAGGAGAATGGGGGCAACCCAAGGCGCCGCCACCAGGACCCCGGCGCTCAAAGCCAACCCTGCGCTCCCCATGAGCAGCAGCATCTTGCGCGTCAAGTGAAGGGCCGCGTCGCGCGAGGAAGCCGCCAGTTGGACGGCGCGGGGATAAACGGCCTGAGTGACGGGCCCCAGCAGGCCCAGAATAAGCTGCACTACTCTTTCCGCCGCGCTGTAATAACCCGCAACCGCCATATTGGTAAACATTCCGAGGATAAACGTGTTTCCCGATGTGTAGGCCTTCACTCCCGCCTGCGAGATGAAGAGGCTAAACCCCTCGCGCAACTGTGTTCGCAGGTCGGCGTAGCGTGGCTTTGCCCAGCCCACACCCAGCCGCAGGCATGCGTGAAGCCATAGGATGCCTGCCGAGATGACCGCTGCAAGGGCTTGCAGGAGCATCCACTTCCAGGTGTCGGCCGGGTGGCGGACAAAGAGAAACAGTGCCGGGACATAAGCCACTCTGGCCGCCAGATTGACGCGCGACGAAAAGCGGAGTTCTTCCAGCCCCTGATAAAGCCAGATGGGAGTGAGGCTGACCATCGCCACTTGGAGAAATCCCATCCACATGACGAGGCTGTTTCCGCGCAGCTTCGGAACTGCCCCGGTGAGAAGCCAGAAGACAGCAGCACAGAGTGCGAGGATGACCCCCTTGGTAAACATCACCTGGGTGGCAATCCGCGAGACCTGGTGGTGGCTGCCACGGCTGACTGAGACCGCCCGTGTTGCCGTCAGATTGAAGCCGTAATCGGCTACTGTCCCGAAGAAGCCTGCAAATGACATTGCGAAGGCTCCCAACCCGTACCCGCTGGGCGTCAGGACGCGCACGACATAGGGAACGGTAATCAGCGGGAGCAAATAATTGGCGAAAAGTACGACGTAGAGCGCCACAGTATTGTCAACTATGCGGCTGTGACGGAACCGGAACCATGTCACGGCGGAGCGTTCAATTAGTGAAGTCGGTTTTTGGTCAGCGTTCATCGGAAGCAAGTTTCATGCGGCTCCAGCCCCTCTGAAGACGGCGGGGATGGTCTTGGCCAGGATTACGAAATCGAGGCCGAGGGACCACTCGTCGATGTACTGCATATCGAGTTGCATCCATTTCTCAAAGGGGCAGGAGTTACGGCCGTTGATTTGCCAGAGGCAAGTGATGCCGGGGCGGACGGAGAATCGGCGGCGCTGCCAGTCCTGGTCGAAGCCGTTGTAATCGCGCTCGGGGAGGGGGCGGGGGCCGACCAGGCTCATATCGCCTTTGAGGACGTTGAAGAGTTGGGGAAGCTCATCGATGCTGGTTCTTCTGAGGAAGCTTCCGACGGGAGTGAGGCGCGGATCATTTTTGATCTTGAAGACGGGGCCGAGCGCCTCGTTGAGGTGTTCGATCTGCCATTGGCGCTGGGGCGCATCCGCCACCATGGTGCGGAACTTGTAGAGGGGAAATCTGCGCTTGTTGAGGCCGACGCGCTCCTGAACGAAGAAGCTTGACCCCGGGGAGGTGAGCTTGACGAGCAGCGCGGCGAGCAAAAACAGGGGCGAAAGCAGGAGCATCGCCACGAGCGAGAGCGAGACATCCAAGGCGCGCTTGAGAAGGCCCGGCCAGCCGTCCGGCGTCCCGCTGGCAAGCGTGGTAATGGCCTCGCCTTCGAACTCGCCGGCGCTGGGGCGCGCCGACCGCAGGCTGAACAGGCCAGAGAGCAGCCGCACCAGGATGCCCTGCTCCTCGCAAAGCGCGGCGATGCGCGCCACCTGCCCATAGAGGGATAACATCGGGAGAGCGATCACCACCTCGTCAACCACGTGATCCCTGAGGAACGGCGCGAACCCCTTCAAATCCGCAACCAGGTCGTGGCCGTTTTTCTGAAACTCGCCCGAGCCTTGCCAGAGGTCGTCCACAAACCCGATGAGGCGATAGCCGAGTTCAGGGTGGGCTTGGACTCTGTGGGTGAATTGCACGGCGCGAGAATTCGTGCCCACCACCAGCAAGCAGCGAATGTTCCGGCCGCGGGATCGGAGGCGCTCCAGGGCATATCTGGCCAGAAGTCTGCCGGACACGGCTATGGTTGTGACGGCGGCGTAGAAGAACAGGATGAACCGCGGGGTCATCAGTTGAATTCGCAGCAAGAGCGCGGCGATGAAGAGGGTCAGGGACGCCACGGAAGTTGCCTTGAGCGTGTCCAAAAGCACCGCCGCGCGCGTGGAAAGCCGCTTGGAGTTGTATAGACCAAAAGCCGAGAAGATGGCGTAACAAACGATAAGAAAACAGCCGAAGAGAAAGAAATTCTGAAGCTTTACCCGCATGGAGAAGAACTGCGCAAACGAGCTCGTCGGGGTTTCATGGGCCACCAGCAGGGTGGCAAGCCCGAAAGAGAAAATCGTCACCGCCAGGTCAAAGAGCTTGGAGGCTTCGTTAAGAATGCGACGGCGGGGAGTTGAGATCATTAGCGATTGCCATTTGTGGTTTGCGATTGACGACTGACGAAGCAGGATTCAGGAGTCAGTTAACAGTTGACAGTCAACGGTTGACAGTCAACAGTGAACAGTTAGATCAATTTAACCTGTTGACTCCCAGTTGTTTTCGTCGCCCCCGCGCAGGCGGGCGGGGGTCCACTGCGCGAGAGCTGGATTCCCGCTTGCGCGGGAATGACGAAAGACCACTTAAAACTGAGGACTGAAAACTGACAACCGTTTACTGATTATTCGTACTGATAATGGCGATAGGCATACGGGTGACCGGAATAGCTGGTTTTGCGCGCGTCCCATTCGTTCAAGATTGTGCCCAGGACGCGGGTGCCGTCTTCCTTGAGTCGCTCGGCGGCGGCGGCAGCGGCATCCCGGGTGGTCTGGGAGGAACGCACCACCAGAACCACGGCGTCGGCCATGCGGCCGAGCACGCGCGCGTCCGGCATGTTGAGCATGGGCGGGCTGTCAATGATGATCATTTGGAATTCCTGGCGCATGTGTTTCAGAAAGTCCAGCGCCCGCGATGAAAAGAGCAGGCCGGAGATGTTGGCGGCGGGCGAGCCGGAAGGCAGCAGCCAGAGGTTCTGGTAGCCCGAGGAGATGTAGCGCCCGTCCGTGACCGGCACGGCGGAGGGGAAAGCGTCAGGGGAAGCAGATCCGCTGGGCGCTAAAACCGGCGCCAGTTCGACGCCCGAAAGCAAGTCGCTCAGCCCCCAGGTGTTGGAGACTTCGAAGATTTCGTGCAGGCGACCTTTGCGCAGATCGCCGTCGATGAGCAGGACCGACTGGCCGATCTCGGCGGCGGCGAGAGCCAGGTTGCTGGCCACGGTGGTCTTGCCCTCGCGGGGATTGGCGCTGGTCAGGACGATCACGCGCGGGCGGTCGCCGTTCTCGCCGGAGTAGAGAATCGAGGCCAGCGTGGAGCGGAAAGCGTCCGCCAAAACCGAAGGGCGTTGCTGCGACGTGACCAACTCGACGCGGCTGGGAGGCGGCGGCTCGCGGGCCGCGGCAGGGGATTGAGCGGCGGCGACGCCCAGCCCTAAGCCTTGTATCAAATCCGGCATGTGCGCACTCCCATTTCCGGAGTCGCGATTCGCAACTGCCAAGTCCCGCCTGTCGTGATAGTAGGAGAAGCGCCGGCTGCCTTCCGCATGCGCCGAGGGGATGACGCCGAGTTCAGGTACCTCGAGGTACAAGGCCGTCTGCCCTGGCGACTGGATGCTCTGGTCGGCGCGCTCGCGCATCACCACGAAGCCGAGTCCGAAGAAAGCGCCGGCCAAAAGACCGAGGGCCGAATTCAAAAGGAGGTTCGGCTTGTAGCGGCGCACCGGGGGCACGGCCGTGTCTACCACGCGAATGTTGGTGGCGCGCAAGGCGGCGGTCATGCCGGCTTCCTGAACGTTGCGCAGCAAAGAGTCGTAGAGTTCGCGGTTGGTGTCCACATCGCGCTTCAGGATGTTGTAGTGCGCCACTTTCGCCGCCTGCTCGGAGACCAGGCGCGCCTGGGCGGCATAGTTGCCCGCAAGCAGATTTTGCCGGCGGCGGGCAGACTCGAATTCCGTGCGGATGCGCTCCACAAAGTTGGCGCGCTTGCTCTCCACCGCCGACTCGAGCGCGGCGATTTGCGCCTGTACCTTCTTCACCGCGGGATGCGCCAGGGTCAGGGAAGACGAGAGCTCGGCGAGTTGGCGGCGAAGATCGGCGAGCCGGACCTGATATTCACCCATCGTCTTGTCATCGAGCACTTCGGGCAGGGAATCCGGAGACGCCTTCGAGGCCGACTCGAATTTCGATTGCGCCACGGCACGATCCGCCTGGGCCTTCGAGAGTTCCTCCTGAAGCTGGCGGAGTTTTTCCTCGGCGACGTTGTCTTTCTCCGAAGTGAACAGCAGGCCGGAAGCACTGGCATAACTTTGCAGGTCATCTTCGGATTTCTCGAGCTTGATGCGAACGTCATCCATCTGGCGCGTCAGCCATTCGCCCGTCTGCTGGGTGCTTTTCCAGCGTGCCTCGAGGTTCTGTTGGGTGAACTCAGCAGTGAGGGAGTTGGCGAACTCGGCGGCAAGCTGCGGGTCGGGGGAGTTGTAAAGGATCTCGATCAGCCGGGTCTTGGGCTCCGTCTCGATGGTGAGATTCTTGGACACCCGGCGGAGAAGATCGTCCCGGGTCAAACTGCGGGCAGATTCTTCGAGGCCCAAGGCTTTGCGCCAGGCGGCGAGACGGCTGCGCTCGCTCTCCTGCGCAAACCTTTGCGCGAGGTTTAGCTTCACGATCACCCGCTCGAGCACCGATTCGCTCTGCAAAATCTTGACCTGCGTCTGGAGGTCGTATTCGGCCGGCGACGAACTGCCCTGGTTGGTGGTGGGACTAACGTCGCGCAGGTTGAGGAAATTCTCGTTCAGGTTTTGAATCTCGAGAGAAGCGCGAGCGCGATAGATGGGCGTTTGAGGAAGCGTGAACAGGAGCGAAAAAAAAAGTCCCAGGAAACAGGCCACCGCCAGCGTACCCTTGTGATGCCGCAGCATCTCCCAGTATTCGACGAGCAGACCGGGACCCGGCTCGTCGATGAATTCAGGGGGCGGCCCTTCGACGTAGCGCGGGCGCAACGCCAGACTGTTTCGCTGGCGCGGGTCCGGAGCGGGATGGTTCAAGAATGTGTTGTTTTCCATGGGGCCTCGATAGGGGACGTCGGTTGTCAGTCGTCAGGGCCGAGATTCCGGGCTGTCGTCCCCGAGAGGACCGGAAGCCAGCCGTCCGAACCGAAGTTGACCTTCACGCGCTGGGAACCGGCCACAGGTGAGAAACCACCGGCTGCTTGCAGGTCGGCACGAACCACTGCTAGTAACGATAAATCACAGCGTACGCGGCTGCGGAAACCATGGCAGGAACAGAGTACGTTGTGAAGACCTTGTGGCTGCTGGTCGGAACCACCAGTACGTCTTGGGGCCTTAGTCCAACGTCTTCCGCTTTTCCTTTCAGTATCTGACTAAGGTTTACGGCGACCTCGCGGGGTTTCGGCTCCCCCGGGATGCTGCGAATGATTCTCGCCTTGCCAGGCTTTGCGGTGCGCCCCAGTCCGCCCGCCATCGACAACGCCATGAGCACGGAGATGGTTCGTCGCCCCCCGAGCGTGAACCCGCCCGAGTGTTCCACATCGCCTACCACGTAAATCATGTTGGAGTCTGCCTCGGAGACGGAGATTACGTCGTTGGGCTTGATTTCGATATTGGCTGCCGGGTTCTTTCCGTCCAGGATTTCCTGCACATTGAGTTCGGCGATGCTGAATTGTCCTGTAGGGTCTATCGTTGCGCCCAGCAGTGGGATTTCGCCGTTCTCGCGGCGGCGCGTCACGGTGACGCTTGAGCCCGTCGTCTCGCGAGGCCCTCCGGCCATCGAGAGAACCTCGTAGAGTGTCTTTCGTCCACGCAGTTGGATTACTCCTGGCTTGGTGACAGCGCCCAAGACGGAGACCGGCTGGCTTCGGAATTCCGCCACCGTGATCGCGATTTGTGGGTCTTTCACGTATTTCTTGAGTTGAGTGTTCAACACGTTTTCGAGGTGCTCGACGCTCAGCCCGCCTGCCCTGACTCGTCCGACCAGCGGCAGGGTGATCTCTCCGTTGGTTCCGATCAGGATGGGCTTCTCGGAAACCTCCGGGGCATCGAGCGCGTGGATTACAATCTCATCGTCCGGGCCGAGGACATAGCCGGAATCGGGTAGCGCGGCGGTCTTCGCCGGCTGCTGGGCTGCGGCGGAGAAGGCAGTGAGCGCCACCAAGAAGAAACCAACTCCGGTTCTTGTCAGAACGCTTCCCATGCTAGATCTCCTTAAGTGGCTAGTGCCTTGCTAGTTGTCAGTTGTCAGTCGTCGGTTGTCCGTCAGATCCGGGCTGACTTGTGTTCATCCGCGGCTGAAACATAGCTCCGCCCTGTGAGTCACATGCTGTGCTGTCTTGCTTTCGAACCACAGGTGGGCTTCCCAAGTTCGCGTGGGTTAACGCTCAGCAGGAAAGTCCGATCGAGACCGAACTAAGAATTGATTGCCATCGATCCGGCTGATTGTTCGCCATTGGGTTCTCTTCTCCAATTTTCCGAATCAGCAACGGCAGTCATCTCCAAACATTGGTACGCCGGTCCTCTGCTCAGGACAAAGGGCTTTACCGCCACCGCGAAGCCAGCACGATGTCTCCCGTGGGCAGGCTGCACGCGAACTACGCGCCCTTGCCCGTAAATCCGCGGTGCCCGATCTGCGCTTCTCGGCGGAAGATAAATCTTGAGCTCGATTTTCGCATTGAGCGGCGGAGGTCTTGTGGCGAGGATAAATGCTCCTCTTAAACTGATTACATGCGTTAGACCTACGCCTTGCTGCCGAATTCCTTGCGCATCTTTCCATGAGAAAATCACGGGGACTTCGAGGCGGTAGCGGTTGTATTTTCGGCACTGCGCGATGGCGCGTATCCTTTTCGCGGGTTGTTTCATGGGCTTCTACCTCAACCCGCCGCTCGCCGAGGAGTGGCGGGAAGTCATCTATCGCGCCGCCACATTATTGATCGGCTCAGATTTAACCCCTCCACTCGCCGATCGTCGGTGAGTGTAGTCGCGCAACAAGAACTCCACAAGGGGCCGATAGGCTCCCCCCTGGCAGGGCGAAAGTACTATTCGGAGGTGAGACGATCGGCCCCAGCTTGAGAGGCCAAAAGGCTCCCCCCAGTAGGGCGAAAGTCTTATTAGAAGGTGAGATGATCGGCCCATCTGAAATGGGGAGATCATTCCTGAGCGGGCGCGAGATTCTTCTCATTTATGTTGGGTGGGATATATTAATAATAATTACCTGTGGCGGCAATAGATATGCGCACAGTCCATGGCTTTTCCCCCCTTTGTTTTCTGGGAGTTAATCTGTATAATTGGGCATCCGCTTAATCGGCTTGGCGTGACAAGACCGCAGCGGGAAGGAGCGTACGGTGCCCACTCCTATCTCCCTCGTTGTCGCGCAGCGCACCGCTCTGGGGGGCCAGTTACTGTGCGACGCGTTGAGTAAGCGGCACAGGCACTTCCTTGTTGTGGGCTGCGTGCACACACCAAAAGAACTTCTTAAGCAGGTAGCTAAGCATCACCCCAATGTAGCTGTGATGAGCTCAAATCTGGACGGTGATCCCGAGGGGGGTCTGAAGGTTGTGCGAGAGCTGCGCGTTTCTGCGCCAACTACGCGCCCCATCCTGCTACTGGATTCCTCGAACTTCGAGCAGGTGATCGACGCCTTCTCCGCAGGCGCCAAAGGTGTCGCTTGTCAGACCGATCCCTTCGAGGTCTTGTGTAAATGTATACGGAGTGTACACGCCGGGGAGATCTGGGCTGACAGACGGGAACTCCAATGGATCGTTAAGAGCTTAGGGGACAGGGAACCCGTCCGCATGGTTAGCGCCAAAGGCATCCCGCTACTTACCCCGCGGGAGGAGGAAGTGGTGAGGCTGGTGGTCGAAGGGCTCCCTAACCACGAAATTGCCGTGAAGCTCGGCGTGAGCGCACACACGGTCAAGAACCACTTGTGCCACATGTATGAGAAACTCGGAATATCAAACCGCATGGAGTTGGTTCTCTACGCCACTGGCAGCCGGGAAAGGTCGCGAAGCTCAAGTATTACAACTTTGGGGGATGATTAGTTTCAGTTTTCGTCCGGCCCAGCCCGCGCGAGCAATCCCTCTCCCGCCATAATGAAAAGGTGAAACAAGTTCGATCGTGTCGAAACGAGCGGATTCCTGCACCAGTGTAAACCCGCGTTAGGGGCCCAGACGGGGACACGCCAGGGGGAGGTAGTCAACAACTTTAATGCCTTTTCTCAATCTCTTTCGGACGGCACCCTTGAATGCCGTACAGAGCGACCGCATAGGCCGCCCGTTCATCGCTGTCACGCCAAGATGTTGTCTACCACGTTCCCTGCCACGTCGGTCAGCCGGAAATATCGGCCTTGGAATTTATACGTCAACCTGGTGTGGTCAACGCCCAGGCACTTCAAGATGGTGGCTTGCAGGTCGTGGATGTGAACGGGGTCTTCAAGGACATTGTAACAGTAGTCGTCGGTCTTGCCGAGCGTTATGCCAGGTTTGATGCCACCGCCAGCCATCCACATGGTGAAGCACCGAGGGTGATGGTCGCGGCCGTAGTTCGTATCAGTGAGTTTACCCTGGCAATAAACGGTGCGGCCGAATTCTCCGCCCCAGATCACCAGCGTATCATCCAGCATGCCGCGCTGCTTCAGGTCGATCACCAGCGCAGCCGATGCCTGATCGACGCCCTTGCACTGGAGGGCGATATCGCGAGGCAGGTCGTTGTGCTGGTCCCAACCGCGATGGTAGAGTTGGACGAAGCGTACTCCGCGCTCGGCCAGGCGGCGGGCCAGCAGGCAGTTGGCGGCGTAGGTTCCGGGTTTGCGCGAATCCGGGCCATAGAGATCAAAAATGGAGGCAGGCTCCTTCGACAGGTCCATCAGGTCAGGAACCGAGGTTTGCATGCGGTAGGCCATTTCGTACTGGGAGACGCGACTCTCGATCTCGGGGTCGCCGCAGTTCTCCGCCAGTAAGCGGTTCAACTTGGCCACTCCATCCAGCATGCGCCGGCGAGTGGTGGGCGAGATCCCCGGCGGGTTGGAGAGATACAGCACGGGGTCGCCTCCGGCGTGGAACTTCACCCCTTGATACTTCGAAGGCAGAAAGCCATTACCCCATAAACGCGAGAAGAGTGGTTGGTCGGGGTTCAACGCGTTCGCCTGCGAGATCATGACGACGAAGGCCGGCAGATTCTGGTTTTCGCTTCCCAGGCCGTAGCTGACCCACGAACCCATGCTGGGCCGGCCCGGCTGCTGAAATCCCGTTTGGATGAAGGTGATTGCGGGATCGTGATTAATCGCATCGGTATAAACCGTTCTGATAAGGGCGATGTCATCGACAATCTTGGCATGATGCGGCAACAGTTCGCTCAGCACCGCGCCCGATTTGCCTGACGGCGCGAAGTTGAAGATGGAAGGCGCAACGGGCAGCGTCGACTGGCCGGAGGTCATTCCCGTGATGCGCTGCCCCATGCGAATCGAGTCAGGCAGGTCGGCGCCCTTGAATTTGGCCAAGGTCGGCTTGTGGTCAAACAGATCGATCTGCGAAGGAGCGCCCGATTGATGCAGGAAGATCACCCGCTTGGCCTTGGGCGGGAAATTGGGGAAGCCGACGAGTCCGCCCGTCTTGGGATCAAAGCCCTCGGCCGCCCCAAAACCGTCCTGCGTCAAAAGCGACGCGAGGGCCGGGATGCCGATGGCAATCCCCGCCGTGCTGCGGCGGAAGAAATGGCGCCGGGTCATGCGGAGCACCAGGTCGCGTCCCCTTTTCGTTTCTCGGTCCATCATAGATTTTCTCTCTTTAGCTGCGGCGCTCGTCGCTGCCCGGTTGCCGCACCTCAGCCTCGCCGAGGCGCGAAAGAAACGCACTCTGTCATCCTGAGCGAAGCGAAGGATTTATGCAGTTGTTCGTAAATCACAGAACCCCAAGACAACTGCGGAGATCCTTCGCTTCGCTCAGGATGACAGACGGCCGCGGTAGGGGGACGGCTTGCCGTCCCCGCATTTCCGCTGGCCCCGACGGGGGTAGGGCAAGCCCTACCCCTACACGGTGATGACAGCGGAGCGTCGTTATGAGTGCCGCTGCTACTCCTACTCCTACTCCTACTCCTACTCCTACTCCTTAGTGATCGTCTCATCCAGATTCAGAATCATGCTGGCCACGGTGGTCCAGGCCGCGAGTTCCTGCGGGTCCTGGCTCTGATTGCTCTTGGAGGCGCCTACCGTAAGCAACGCCGCGGCCTCATCGCGGTGCTGGCGGAAATCGGCGAGCGCTTCGTTCGCCGCCTCCACCAGCACTGCGGTTTCCTGGGAATCCGGAATGCGCCCCGTCGCTAACCGGAAAGCGTACTGGATTCTCGCCACGGGTGCCGTCCCACCCTCGGCAATCATACGCGCGGCGAGAAAACGCGCGGCCTCTACGTAAGTCGGATCGTTCATGAGCACCAGCGCCTGGAGAGGCGTGTCGGTGATGGAGCGGCGCGCGGTGCATTTCTCGCGATCAGGCGCGTCGAAAGTGACCAGCGCCGCCGGCGGCACGGTGCGTTTCCAAACGGTGTACATGCTCCGCCGGTAGAGCTCGCGGCCCGTTGACTCCGTGTAGGTCTGCCCGGTGAAGCCCGACCCGAAGGCCATCTCTTCCCAGAGGCCTTTGGGCTGGTACGGGTAGACGCTCGGGCCGCCGATGCGATCGTCGAGCAGGCCGCTGACCGCCAGGGCGTTGTCGCGGATCAACTCCGCGGGCAGGCGGAACCGCGGGCCGCGCGCCAGCAGGCGATTCTCCGGATCGCGCTCCTCGAGCTCCGGCGTGACGTGCGACGATTGCCGGTAGGTCGCGGAGGTTACGATCAGCCGCTGCATGGCCTTCACGTTCCATCCCGTCGCCACGAATTCCGTGGCCAGCCAATCCAGCAGGGTGGGGTTCGAGGGCTGCTCGCCCTGCGATCCGAAATCTTCCGAGGTCTTTACAATTCCCGCGCCAAAGTATTCCTGCCAATAACGGTTGACCGCCACGCGCGCCGCAAGCGGATTTGCAGGACTCACGATCCACTTCGCCAGACCCAGCCGGTTCATCGGCAACCCCGGCGCCATGGGAGGCAGCACGGCCGGCACTCCCGGCGTGACTTTGTCCTTGGGGTTGTCGTATTGCCCTCGGCCCAACACAAACGTGTCGCGTGGCTTTTGCATCTCGGCCATGATCATGACCGTGGGAATAGCATCTTTCAGGTTGGCCCTTTCTTTTCGCAACTCCTTGAGCTGCGCGTAAAGCCCGCGTTCTTTTTCCGCTGCCGCGTGCTCGAGGAAGTAATCGCTTAGGCGTGTCTGGCGCTCTTTCTCGAGGGCTTTCTCTTTATCCTCTTTCGTCTGTGCCTTGTCCGCTTCCCCGATCTGAACTTCTTTTGGCGGCTTCTCCGGCTGGAGTGCAGCGATCTCTTCCGCTGGCCGCCCATCCAGGGCTAGTAGCAGGGAGCGAGCGGGCAGGGAGATGGCAAGCTCTTCCACTTCCGCACCGTTCAGTGTTCGGTTGTAAATTCGCAGGTCGTCCAGGCGGCCTTCAAACGGCGTACCTAAGCTCTTATCGCCAGTTTCGAGGGGCACAGAGGTGCGAAACTCTCCCTTCAACTGGTCCTTCAGGACTTCGCTCTCGACCGGTTTGCTATCGACGTACAGGCGGATTCCGGAAGCCTTGCCGGAGCCGTCATAATCGATCATCAAGTGATGCGGCCCATCGAGGGCCAGTGGCTCCTTGTTTTCAACTTCGATCGCATCAACCGGCCAGCGGCCGGCGAGGCGCATCTGGAAATGCGCCATCCTTTTTTGGTTCCCCGAGTAGGTTGGGTCATCGAAGGCGAGTTCCCATCCGTGCCAGTTCTTGCCGGCATCACGTTTCTGCAAGACCTCGACGCCGTGAGCCGGCGCAGGCTCCACCCAGAGCGCAAGCGCGAACGGCTTGGTTCGCTCGAAATCGCCCTGAGTACCGAAAGACACCTGCGTTTCGGGACTGAAGTCCGCGCCCTTGGCGACGATGGCTTCCTCGTAGACCGCCTCGCCACGCACTGCTTTGGCGTCGTGATGGTTGCCCGAGGCGTCCGTCAAGTCGCCGTCAAAGGGAAAATAAGCCGTCAAGCCTTCGCGGGTTGGCTCGGCGATGGATGTGAGGGCCAACTTCTGCCATTCGTTGCGCTGCGCCAGAACTTCCTTTTCGGGCAGGGTGGCCAGCGTGGCGGCGATCTGTGTTTTAACTTCTTCAAGCTGTTGCTGCTGCGCGTGCGACGGCATGGGTAGGACCGGCACGGCATTGCCTTCGAACCCATCCAGGCCGCGCTCCGGGACCGTATTGAAAAAGGCAAAGAAGCGATAAAAATCCTTCTGCGTGATAGGGTCAAACTTGTGATCGTGACAGCGCGCGCAGCCCATGGTGAGGCCAAGAAACGCCGTCGAGGTCGTGCTGACGCGATCGACCACATACTCGACGTGATACTCCTCGGGGATGGCACCGCCCTCGAGCGTGATCATGTGGTTTCGATTGAAGCCGGAGGCGACCTTCTCGTCGTCGGTCGCGTTGGGCAGCAGATCGCCGGCGACCTGATCGAGAACAAACTCATCGAAGGGCATGTTCTGGTTAAAAGCCTTGATCACCCAATCGCGCCAAACCCACATATCGCGCAGGGAGTCGATGTGGTAGCCGTGCGTGTCCGCGTAGCGCGCCACATCCAGCCACGGCATCGCCATGCGCTCGCCATAATGAGGCGACGCCAGAAGCTGATCGACCCGCTTTTCATAGGCGTCGGGCGAATGGTCGGCCAGGAACGCGTCGATCTCCGCCGGCGTGGGCGGTAATCCTGTGAGGTCGAAATAGACGCGGCGCAGCAGCGTCGCCCGATCCGCTTCCGGAGAGGATTTCAGCCCTTCGGACTCGAGGCGCGCCAGAACAAAGTTGTCGATAGGATTCCGCGCCCACGTCTTATCCTTGACCTCCGGGACCGGCGGACGCTTGGGAGGCACCAGGGACCAGAGCGTGTCCCATTTTGCCCCCTGGTCGATCCACTCCTTGAATAACTCGATCTGCTTTGGCGTCAGGGTTCGCCCGGAGTAGATCGGCGGCATGCGGAAGGAATCGTCTTTAGAACTGATTTTCTGATAGAGCTTGCTCTGGGCGGAATGGCCGGGAACGATGATGCGATAGCCCCCGCGATCGACGAATAGGCCTTCCGTCTCATCCAGGCGCAGATTCGCCATGCGCGCGTGTTCGTCAGGACCGTGGCACTTGAAGCAGGTGTCGGAGAGGATGGGGCGAATGTCGCGATTGAAATCCACCGGCTTCGCGGCGGCCTGAGGCGGCGGCGCTGACGAAGTTCTAGTGGAGGAAAAACTCCACATCAGGCATGCTGAAGCGACAAGCGCATACAACACCCGGATTCTCACTGCGATCTCCCTGCCCAGAGATTGATTGGCGAACTTTGCTGCTTAAACCAGGATTTCCTCTTTCGATTCTTAGCCCACCGTCAGATTACACCTGAGCGCCTCTGAACGCAACCGCGCGTTGGATTTCCGACACTCGGAGTTGCCGCAGCCACGGGAGGCAGCCCTTCACCCACCCTGCAGCTTCAAAACGTGCAAAGTGATCGCTCCTCCCGCCGGATTGCTCCGAGACCTTGCGGCCTCCTGCCCGCACGTCGCCTGAAGCTGTCCCCGTCGTGGGCTCCGCCTATCGCGTCTGCTAGGGAAGTGCATTACCTCCGCCGCCGCACGGCTCCGAACAGGCGCCGGGTCGATTGGCTCTGGGCCAACAGCAGCCAGTAATCTGACATTCCGGGTATTCACTGGACCCTCGTATATTGAGATTGGGGCAGGCACGCGAAGTGCTCCAGCCCACCCATGTCGTAATTCATGCCCTCGTACGGGAACACTCTCGCAGTGTAATAGGCCGGTCCACCATCGACCTGGTGATGGCGCTGAAGGGAGTGTCGAACGGCGAGGCCATCAAACGGCTGGGCGAAACCTTCCACCTGCCGGAGAAAGAGAGCCGGATCAGCTTCAAGGGCAAAGGCACGTCCCGTTTCAGCATGAGCCGTGAGATCGTCGATCCCAAGCGGAAGAGGAAGCCCACCATCATCTAACCACATCCCGTAAAACCGAAGCGTGGGGGCGCTAAGTGACTGAAAATAATGGCAGGCGTGGAGGGACTCGAACCCCCGACCCACGGATTAGAAATTCTGTGTAAGCAGTTTTCAACAGCCTAAATCATTGAATTTACAGGACCGCTGAACCCAACTTGTATCACAGATAAGGCCCTTTTTGCGCTTAAGTGTGACGCTAAGTGTGACGCCGTTTTCCCCTCGTAGGCCCTCAATTCTCACCGAAAACCACCGCAGTAATTCATACCGCCAAGCTTCTACCCCGTAGGTCATATTACATCATAAGTTCTCCCGCGTGAGGCCCGCGGCAGAGCCCAAACCTATCGAAATCGTCACCGTTACCGGGAAACCTGATTCTCCCCGGCACATGCGAGGGTTTCGGGCGCGAGGCCGGAAATGTCCCAGGCGGGTATGCACCTGGTCACGATACGGATGGGGGGCCCCATCCAAATCGTTTCGAGCCCACGGGGGTCTCCGCGAACATCGCAGTCGAGAGACCCTCCGGGCTTGTCCAGGAGGACACATGGATT
>Ga0181530_10003830_pt1 | contig 16408 bp, 17 predicted proteins | sample PEATcosm2014_Bin_42_FD_119769 | JGI IMG/M metagenome (GOLD analysis project Ga0181530, IMG submission 119769) | Peatland microbial communities from MTU Mesocosm Facility, Houghton, MI, USA - PEATcosm2014_Bin10_60_metaG | ecosystem: Environmental > Terrestrial > Soil > Wetlands > Peat | place... | reverse complement strand
CTGCACAATTCTGTGCGACTTGCGCGAAGTTCTGCGCTGTTGGACACGCTCAGGCTTTCTGCCGAGACCAAAGGGGTGCTATCCATGACCTCGTTCGAATCCACCAATGAGGTGAAGCGCGACGGCGATGTAGTCGATGATGCAGCGCGCAGCTCCACAAGCTCCGGAGTTGTTGCCCGCGAGCTTGCGGCGTCTTGATCACGCCGGAGGCAAGAGCCCTCTCTACTGCCAGAAAGGATGCGGGGGGATGGTGAATCTCGTCGGCTTGGTGGGCGGGCCAGACAGGCGGACGACGCTTTGGAAACCGGCCTGGAGGTTCACGGTCGTCTTCGTGCCGATCAGGTTCTGCACACTCACGGCCCCCGCGTAGACACTGACGCGCGAGTAGGTGTTCGTGACCTCGACACTGAAGCTCGCACTCGGCGACGTCAGATGGGGAATGGGTCCCATCGGGGCACATTTGGCACATGCCGCGAAATTGACTCGAGTGATCATCTCCGAGGTCCGAACCTCCGGGTGAACAGAGTGTTCGTTGACGTCATAGAGGACATCACCGAGCGCCTGGAGCGAGGTGAACTGGAAGACCGTGCTCGAGATCAGAAAGAGCGGCAGTGCCGGGAGTGCCCAGACGGTTCCGGCTCCGAGGACGAGCGCGACGGAGGAACCTGCTGCCAGCGCTCCGGCTTGGACGGTAAGGCGCGCGACGCCGGTGTCGGTATGGACCGAGTCGTCGGGCGCGAGGGATTCGGCGTCGACGAGTGGTGTGGAGCGACCCTGCGCGTCGATGAGAGTGGCGCTGCCATGTGCGACGGTCGGCGCCCGGAGCAAGGGGACCACGCAGGTCGCCGTGGTGAGACAGGGATTTGGCGGCGCGGTCGTGACGGAGGTCGTCGTGCGGGTGAGCGTGACGGTTTCGTTGGCCGTGACCTGCCAGTGACCGAGGCACTTACCCGTCGATTCCGAGGTCACGAAGAAGTAGCCACCGGTCTGGTCGTCGTAGCCAAACGCTTCGCCGTTGAACAACGACGAGCGCCTCGATACACCGAGTTGACCCGGGTAGTCGTCGTAGACGACGACCGATCCGCCGGTGCGGTTGATAAACGTCACGGTTACGAAGACCCCGGTGGGTTGGTAGGGGGTCGTCGGCACGCCGCAGGAACTCGGTGTCGATGTTGTTGTCGTCGCGGGTGTTGTGGTCGTGGTCTTACCCGAAGTCGACACGGTCGCGACGTTCGACAGACATATCCCGACGGAGCCGCCCGAGCCACACGATGTCGCCTCGATGACGAGCTGGAAGTACCAAGCACCAGTCGGCGAGGCCGTGTAGTAGCTCTGGTAGGACCCGGTTGTTGGGTCGAACGGCACGATGTCTTGGTCGGGGTTGATCTCGCCGTCGGAGTCCGTCGCCGAGGAGGTGCCGATGTAGAGATCGTTCAAGACGACCCCGGTACCGTTCCACGGCGTCCACTCGATGGTGAATTGGCCTTCGCCGGCTTGTAGCGACATCCAGGTCGCGCTAGTAATCGCGAGGCCTTGCGCGAATGCCGTGGGGACAGCCACCACCACTGTGCCGAGGGCCAACGCGATCGCTGCGGCAACGCAAGCGAGGACTCCGAGTCCGCTCGAAGCTCGCCTCATGGACTCCTCCCCTCCCGGCTCAGAGCCGGCGTCTTCACCCTCGCTCTCGAGGAGCTACCGGGTTGTCGTCTCGTCCTCGAGGTGGCAGGTGCAACATGTTCTTGTCGCCTTCCTCATTCTCGGTCTTTCGAGGTGCTAGCGGAAGGGGAGAAGTTCTGCACCGCGTTGCAGAGCGTGAGGGCGGTTCGGCCGCCTGAGTGGCACTTCCACGCTCCTCAAACGCGACCACGCTGCTCACCGGCGATTTCCCGATGCCGGCATCTGGTGACAGGCAGAGTTCTGCGCAAACAAATGAAGCGCTCTGTCCTGGTTGTCAGTAGGATGACAGGCGCGACAGTGCAGGTCAGAAGCACAATTGCAGGGCGCTTGGCTCAGCTGGATAGAGCGCAGCCTTCACACGTCGTAAAGCCTTAGCGCAGTGCCAAAAGGCCAGCTAGCAGGCCAAATATGATGGTTCAGCAAGCAAAAATTGCAAAGTTATGCGCTGTAAAAATGTGGTCAATCCACCCCAGCAAGCTCAGTCATTCTCTTGTGTTACTTCGTGGCCGTAGGCGCGATTCTGGGGCCTGAAAGAGGCGCAAGGGGGCTCTGGTCATCTTGTACCGCACGCGGGCAATCGGGCACGAGTCCAGGTTAGACACACTTGCAGGTTCCGCCCTTTGGGCAAAACCTGCGCGCGGTCGCGCTCCCGTTTCGGCGGACAAGCAACGCGTTTTTGGGTCGCTTGGCGAGGATGCTTCATCACCCGCCGCCTGTCGTGGGGACAGCGGTACTGCCCCGTGTTCGGCACATTGTGGATGCGCGACCCCTCGACTGGCGCGCCCTGGTGCCAATTGAAAACGAACTAGCAATCTCCTGCGTGTTGCGCTCCATACGTAGCCTGAGCGACCGTGAACTCGCTACCGTCCGGCGAGTCAAGTTGTGCGATCAGGTTGTTGCATGAGAAGGGCTCAGTCGCGAGATACTCCTTGGCGGCTTGCACGGCTTCGGTGTTCCAATTCACCGTGAGGCTGTCGACGGCGACGGTCGCATCGTTGACCGAGTATCCACTGCCGTCCGGCGAGTCCAGTTGGTCAATGAGACCCTGCCGCGAAAAGGCCTCTGTGCTCAGGTACTGCTTGGCTTCCTCTACTGCGCTCTGCTGCTGCTGCGTCAAGGTGGGGCTGGCTGGCTTTTTCGGGGCAGTAGTCGTGGACGTCGAGGTGGAGATCTTCTTGGGGGCAATGTAAACACAGGCCGTGTATTTGACCTTTTTTCCATTGACCGTGTGCGTAAGGGTCGTCTCGACGTAGTGCGCCAAACAAGCTGGCGCGCTCCCCAGCGGATAGTTCGTAGGTGTAGCCGCGTTGGCCACTTCGGGAACTAGGACCACGTTGAGCGCGAGGGAGGCGAGCACCAGGGTTACCGCGCTTAATGAGAGCCTCAGGGTCTCCGTAGGGTTACGACTCATAATTCGATCTCTTCCCTTCGCCCGTAGCTGCGCCTACTTCCCTCCAAATCCATCCAGATGCTAATTCGAAGGAGACCAGAAGGCTCCGGAAAGCGATGAGCCCGATTCGCGTTAGGAGAACTCTTCCGGTTTCCGCCTTTACCGATCGATTCAGGTTGTCGCGGAGCATTATCTCAACCAATGCGACTCTCAAAAAAGCGAGGGATCTACCCTAAAGAGAAATGCTCAACAGTTCGATTCCCAGTTCGAACATACGCAGTCACTGGACCGTCCTGAGAGACTTTTATTCCGACCCCAAAGGCCGCTAAAGCTCTGGCAGCCGCGGTTCGCCCACCCCCGGGGCTTCCACCATGCACTGTCAAGATGGCTCCTGCCGCGAGGATCAATCCCGATTGGTTGAGAAGGGTCGCTCCGTCCATCGACAACAACTCCAGTCGATGACGACGGCTGAGTTTTAAGAAGCTTGCCTCGTTGAACATTGTGCGTCTGTGATTCCCCGGCGTAGACCACTGGTCCTTTTGGTCAACGAGGTTTTGAATCGCCCGAGCTGAGTCTGAGTTGTGGATGATGCCAAGACAAGCACCATGATGAGCCGCTGATGCATCAACCAACGAGGTTAAAAGGGTTGTTTTCACCATAGGAGACAGCTTTCGGCTGGTATCTCCAAACCATCCCGAAGACTGGAGTGACCTAAGCGGAAAGGCACGCCATCGCGAATTCCGGCGGGCAAGAAGGAGTTCTCCGTCATCAAAGAGATACAGCTCGCCCGAACGCGTGATCGCTATGGCGATTCTCCCATCAGAATTTGTCCAATCAGCGAGAGCTGCAAATGGTTCAGGAGCGAGCACAGAAGTTGCGTTGATAGCAGGTAATTCGATAACTCGCAGAGCGGAGCCGCGCTTATTCAAGAGAACTGCAGAGCTAAGCCCAGAGCCAAGAATTGGTGCCCACGGCTGACGTAGAAAGGCTTCGAGCCTGATGCCTCCTTGAGATTCATTCAGGTCCAGGCAGATGCCGACAGCGACCCGCGTTCCCTCGTATGTAGTACTTGCGTGTCGGATGAGTGCCTGGATCACTGTCTCAACAACTCTCGCCTCTGCGTCATCGCGTGAGCAACGGACGGCGATCGCTCGCGTCAGTACATCTTCTGAAGCCGTCGTCGCGAACACACGAGGCACGCTGCCGAACTGCTCGAGCGCGTCTGCATACGCACTAACAAGCTTCGCTTCGGGTCCAGAAAAGACGGGTGCGCGCCGCGAGAGTTCCACGAGATGGGTTCCCCCAGGAACGCGAATCCGTACGGTCCGCGGATTCGGTCGTCTGTAGGGTGTCGATTGGCTTTGTTGCACAAGGTCCGCGCCAGCACCTAGCGCGTCCTCTAGGTCGTCTTGAACTAGCGAGAAATATTGGTTCTCGTCGATTAGTCCGGTCGGTGACGTAATGGTCACGGCGGTTCTTCCATGTTGGTCACAAATGCAACATACGCGATGTTGGCTAACTCAGCTCAGACGGCCGATTCCTAAAGTGCAATGGTCCGTAAACGCCTGCTCGTTTCCGGATGATTTGCAGTTGAGAGCCGTCGTTGTCATGGAGTTGTGAACGCGAGCGGAACACGAGAATTCCGCGATGTGTGCGCGAAAAATGGGGCGTGAGATTCAGGCGACGCTAAGTTACAAAGAGAGGTCGTCCTTAGTCACACCCCTTTGCGTTGGGGTGCGGAACAAACGGGGTCATACGTTCCAGGAAGCTGGGGGTCTGAGCTTCGATAGCAATGTCTCGGCTCCGAGCGGCAAAGGTGAGCTTCCTGGTCATTGGGAGATCGTCTCATGGCGGGCCCAGTTCCTCTAGATCGCTATCGATGCAGGTGAACGGCTACAGATGCCGCTGGCGCAGAATCACGACACGGTTGTAATTCAAAAAAACTGGAAGATCGCGCAGGTATGCGATCTGTGGCGGATAAGCTCGCTACATAATGAACGTCATCGACCGCATTGACCAGGACATCGCCAACAAGGAAAGCCTCTTGGAGAAGCTCCAAGAGCGCACTAAGCAGGTCGCAGTTGAGGTCGATGAGCTCAAGGTGCTCCGAGCCGTTCACCAGGAGATTCTTAGCCGGTACGGCTCGGATGAAGAGAGATCGCAGGTCGTGCAACAGGTCGATGAAGCTGAGCGGTCCGTGCAGCACGAGTGGCGCCAGCTCATGAAGTGGGAAGCCGTGGAACGGGCATTGCGGGAAGCGGATGCCCCGATGACCCTCAGCCAAATCAATGACTACCTGGTAGCTAAGGGGCGGCCCCAGGACCGTAACGCCAACATTTCGGCAGCGATCACTTACCTGAGGCAAAACCGCGAAACCGTCGAGCGCGTCGCTCCGGGGACCTGGCAGTACGTCGAACCATCCAGCGGTGGCGGTGGGGCCGCGCTCGCTGCGCTAGCTGTCGGCGCTGCGGCCCTGGGGGGATATGCCCTCTTGAAACGGCCCCCGGCTGGTCCGGTGCCCTTTCCAGCGCGGCTGGTGCAGCTCAACGGGGAGGACGAGTCAGGGGGATAGAGATCGAGGTCCTGGCCGTACTGCCAATGCGGAGGGGCCGAGAGAGGCAGGTGCGGAGGGTGGTCAAACGAACCACCACCAGTGGGCTTGGTCACCCTCCGCCCTGTTGCTTGTCCGTATTATAACGCCGCCAGCAGCCAGTTCGCGCGGATGGGCGATAATATGGAAGCCATCTATCCAGTTCGCAGTGGCGACGTTGGCTTCAGCGACGACTGACGGCGACGAGAAGGAACCGCCGTGGGTGACCGGAGAAATTGTCAGCGGCGGAACTGTTTCGCCTCTGGCCCCACATACGCGACGAATACCACGTAATCGTCAAGGCCGGCGTCGTTGAGCCAGTCGTCGTCCTCGGGTGCGACGGACTTCCAAAGGATCCACCAGATTGACGAATCTGCATCGGCCACTGAGATGCACCACAGATCCACCGAGGAAAAGTAGGTGCGTCGACAGTATGAATCGCCGGGGTCGCTTTCGAGCCGCCTGAGGGCTTCGCTAAGTCGTTCGGCGAGTCGCTCAGTGGCGGAACTGCGCTCCAGCGCGTCCAGGGAATCGCTGGCCTCCTGGTCGAAGAATAAGAGGGCCATTGCCCGCATCCTAGCCGCATTGGGGTAAGTGGGCATGTGGGCATCTGGGTGTCTGGGTATAGGGGAGCTATACTGGCGCTGTCCTCGAAGAGTTCCGAGTAGGGGCTCCTGGACGAGGAGAGCGACGAATGACGATTGACGAAGAGATTTACCTTGAGTTGGACGGACGTCGGCGTGCGACGTTTGGCGCTCGCATCGGGAGACCAGATCAGTTCCGGTACCTCGTGACTACTGAATCAGATGGAACGATCGTGATGAAGCCGGCGATCGTTATGTCGGAAGAGGAGCGGGCCTTTCTCTCCAATTCATCAATGGTCTTGGCGGTTCAGGAGGCGCTTACTCGGCCCCCTTCGACTCGCGTACGACGGAACCTCGCTCCTCCGAACCCAGTCCCCGCCCCGAGCGAAGAAGTAAGTGGGTCTCAGGAGAAAAACCGTAGACAGTATCCCTTGCAGGGACTGCCAAACGGATTAACCTACGAACATTCGTTCGCTTTATCCGAGGGAGACGTTGAAATGCCTAAGGCAACTGGGAACTCTCGAGTAACTAGCCCTCGCGCAGCATCGGCGGCCGGTAAGACGCTTGCGAATCCGAAGGCGCCAGCTGCGGCAAAGTCGGCGGCGGCAAGCGCGCTCGCTCAGACTGCGCCTGTGGACCAGACCAAGCCCCGTGCCGCGTCGGCAGCTGGCAAGACTCTCGCGAATCCGAAGGCGACGTCCGCGGCAAAGTCAGCTGCGGCAAGTGCTCTGGCTCAGACCCCATCCACCAAGAAGCCATCCGCCAAGAAGAAGTAAGGCACCTTCGAACAGGCTCTGTTCGACAGGTTCTCCCGCTCTGCTGATTCCCCAATCGGTCTGTCCGTAGCGACGACGTTCATCAGGCTGGACGAAGGTCGAATCGCACCTCCGACACCGGAACAGGAGGAGTTTTTGCTTTTCAGCGAGCGCAAGCGTCAAACCAGATTCGCCGAGTTGGAAGCCGCTGGCGAGTCGCTTTGGACTTCGGAGTTCAACGAACGATCGCGCACTGCAATCTGGCAGAAATTTGCGTTGGCTTTCAACATGGAGTTCAGCGGACATCAGAATGATTGGCGGCGAGTTTGCGAGCAGCTGCGGCGCGATCTCCTCGTGGGGCTAAAGGTGAATAAGCTGAACGGTAAAGCGCATCCGGCTGAAGACGTTGATGCGTTCCTCCAGTCGGTCGACGACGAAATCGTTTGCTCAATCATCGAGGCAATGGGAGAGGTGATCAAAAAGACCTTTTCCTGGAATCCGTATTTTGTGTTCGACGATTACTATTTCTTTGACCACATCAACGACCTGTTTTATGAAGAACGGCTCGCTTTCGAGCTCGTTGAGGGTCAAGTGATCGAAAGAGCCACTGAGGAGCTGCATTCAGCAGTTGTCAGTCCTACGCTTCGCCTGCTTGCTGGCCGGAAAGAATTCGGTCCAATTGAAACCGCATATCGGAATGCGCTTGAAGAGATTGCTGACGGCAAAGCTGACGATGCAATCACTGACGCCGCTTCGGCATTGCAGGAAACATTCCTACTCTTGGGTTGCCAGGGCAATGCCCTAGGACCCCTGATTAAGGATGCACGGTCAAAGGGATTGCTCGCTCCCCACGACCCAACACTGGCCGAAGCAATCTCCAAGATCGCCGATTGGACATCAGCGGCTCGGAGCCAAATGGGTGACGGACATCGGGGTGCGTCCGCAGCAACGCGTGACGACGCTTGGCTCACCGTTCATGTTGTGGGTGCGTTGATACTCCGTTTGGCAACAACACCGCGAGGTTCGGGCTGAGCATCAAACGAGCCTGCGAGTCGCGACCCTCTAACGGACTTTGGAACGTCGGGCTCGAACACTTGCAAGCGCCAAGCGAGTGGAATAGGCGCGACGCGCTGCGGTGGCACGCCGTCTTCGTTCCGCGTCCGGCAAGGTGTTCGTTGGGTCGACCTCTCGCTCGAATCTTTCGAGGAACGCTGTTCTGGCCGCACGGGTGGTCTCCTTAGCGTCATACTTCGCATGAAGGGCGTACGCACCCATGCGAGCCCGCAGGACTCGTTCACCGGGTGTGAGTTCCCCAGCCCGGGATGTTCTCCTCCGATCGGTCATGAAGAGCCGAGGTCGCCTGTTCGACTCGATCGAGTGGTTTGTGTCATCGGTCACCTCCTTCGTCGTTGCACCGATTTGCACAAGCGGCGAAAGTATGAACGACCGACTTACATTTCAAACGCGCTTTTCACCTACAAAAACGCAATCCACCTCACTTTTTCGTGAAGTGAACGCGCCTTTAAACGCGACTTTTACCTCGCGATCACCTCGCGACCTCCCAAACGACCTCGCGATTACCTCGCGCCGCTCGCGGGGTTAACGCGTTGATCCAGGTCGCGTTTGTGAAGTGAGCAAAGGCGCTCAGTCCGGCGAAGAGGCTCCCTCGGGGCGTTCTGTCGTTCGGTGCGGGGGACGGCGGCCTTGAGCGAACAAGTTCTGAAGAAGTCCGGCCTTGCTCCGCTTCGCCCACATGACTTGAAACACACCGGCGTCGTATTGCTCATCGCTGCTGGCGTGGATCCCTCTGAGATCGCACGGCAGGCCGGACATTCGAGCGTCGCCTTCGTCTACGACCAGATACCTCCGGCTCGACAGAAAGGACCCTCCGTAACCATGCTCAGACCCACCGACTCCACCCTTCATCCACTTCCCTTACGCACCTCTCGTTTCCCCACTCTTCGTCTTTCGCGCCAGCTCATCCGCCAAAAAGCTCCCCGCCGACGCCCATCTAGCCCCCGCACTACCGCCTCGCTCGACCTACCGCACGACCTCACACGGCACCACTCCGACCGCACTGCAAAGGCGCCAATTGATCCCACACCTGATGCACAAGGGTGCCGAGGCGTCTGCAGTCTGGACCGGGAACCAATCGCTCCTGACAACTCGTTGCCAAGGCGGCACAGCTTCCGGATTCACGGATTTGTCGAGCGGCCAGGAAATACGCGAAATAGTTGCCTTAGTGGAGAGTCCAGCCTTGCGAGATGCCCCGTCGTTCGACCTCTTGCGGCGAATGCACGCGGACGTGGGTTCGGCTCCACGACGTAAGGCCTCTGCCTGGATGCTCGACGTGCTGGAGCATGAGTTCGGTTCCGACTGGCCGGAGCGAGCCGCCGCGCGACAGATGGCTGGCCACCTTTTCGCCTCGGTGGCGAACACGCTGGATCACGCGCGGCTCTTGGAGTTCGCGCTCAGGCTCGAGATGCTCAGCAGCGCGCCCGGGAAGGCAAGAGCCCTCAAAGAACTTCGGAGCGGCGACATCACACCCCAACGCATGGATCACACGCTCTTGCAGCTCGAGGTCGCGTCGCTGGGGAAACCACTTGGTTGGCAACCGGCTTTCGAGCGAACCCTAGAGGGACGAACGGCACCGGTCGACGTCGTCCTAACCGGACTCGACGGCAGAACTCTTGAGGTCGAGGTGTGTGTCATCCCAGTCGGCGACCGGACCGCCGAGGCCCTCGGGCGCAACCGTGAGCTGGTATCCGCTCAGGTGCAGATTTCCGCGATGGGCAATGACGTGCGGCTCTCGGGGATCCTTAGTCGCGAGCCGACCGCTGAGGAAGTAAACCGCATTCCTGGTGAGCTGCTAGCGGCAATCGATCTTGTTGCTGTCGACCATGTCCAACGCCGAGTTGCTGTTGGAGATGCCGGATTTCTCACGATCCACCCTGGACCCGATGGTCCGGCCGAGATTCGTTGGCAGTTCGATCCACAGCTTGACCCGAGACGGCTTGCCTCGACCATTGAGGACAAGGTTGCTCAGGCGCGGAAGTCGGGTTTGCGATGGCTGCGCGTCGACTGGCGGGACTTCCATTGGCAGTTGGCCGAATGGTGGAATCAGCCGCTTGCAGTCAAAGCGCTGAAGGTGAAGCAGTCGGTGCGTCACGGTCTTGGCGTCGACCACCCGCTGCACGGAATCGTCGTCACCTGCGGCAACTCCATGGCGGGGGGAGAGTTTGAAGACGATCGCGTTGTCCTCGTCGATGGAACGGTGGGCCTAAGACGCCGGATTGATCCGCTTCGTGTGCGCGAGAGCGTCTTCATCCCCCTGTCTGAACGAGGCCGAGCGGAGCTGCCATTGGTGGCTGAGCTGTACGACGCCGAGCGCGCCTGGCTCCCGTGGGCTCTCGAACAGGCGGGCCTTGCGACGCTGGACGCTATCGTCCGGCTCGAGGACCGTGAGGGTCGTCCGGACCGGCATGATCATGATGATGCCAATGTGACCTCATGAGCGCGGCCGACTGGACCGCTGTTGGCGCGTGCGCGACAGGTGTAATGGCAATAGCGACCTTCGTGCTCGCATGGAAGACGCGCACTATGGCGAAGGAGACGCGAGCAGTTGCGCAGGCAACTCTCAAGGAGGCCAAGGCTGTTGAACTTCAGGGAGCGCAGCTCGAACGGCAGACTGCCCTCTCCACGAAGGCCCTACAGGCGAGCGTCCAACCCTGGCTCGTGTGGGAGGCGGATTTCGAGATCGAGTCGGGTCCTAGCGACTTCCAAGGTTCCCTTTATGCGCCGGGGAGGTACCCGAGCGTTCACGCCGCAGAAGAGGGCAAAGACGTCGTCGGCTGGTTCGGAGTCAAAAATGTTGGAAATGGTCTCGCCCTGCTCGACATGTCTCGGAGCGGAATCTTTCCGAAGAACGAGCGGCATCCCCTTGAACGGGTGCGGCCGAGCGTTGACGCTCCGGTGATACCGCCTGGCGGAACCGCGATCATCGAGTTTCGGATTCCCGCGCGAGTCCGTCGACAGGCAGAAGATGACGATGCTCCAGCTTGCGGGCGGCGGCGGTAACGAGCTATTCGCAGTCGAAGTCGTGTACGGCGACGCGCTTAGTGAGCAGGAGACGAGCGCACGATTCAGCGCGCATCGGCGCCAGGACGAACAGGAGTGGAGGATGTACGCAGTCGGATACCGACGCAGTGATGGGACGCTAGTTACTGTTCGCAGATTCGGTTGAGGTCACGGTGGTCAGCGCGAACTCGTTGTTGCAGCACGGGGCGGTGAATTCTATTTCCTATATCAGACATTCGCGACGCAGAAGCCATCTGAATCGAGCGAAAGCGACGTGTTGGCCTCATCTCACCGTGGGTCATTGAAAGCCTCCTTCGAGCTTTAGGGCAAAGTCTCGATTGCTTGCCGGATCGAACGAATTGCAGTGGAACAACGACCGCGGATGTGGTCCCAAGTCGTTGAGTGGGGGCCTGGTGGAAACGGCAGACCGAGGGCTCGGTAACGAATAGGCAATTCCCCCTCTACGCCCGAGTGCAGAGCGGCACGGATCCGAATCGCGTCCTGCAAGATACCTATCGACGCATCGAATCGATCAAATTCCTCCGGAGGAAGCCCTTGCTTTGCCAGTCGATAGCGAAGCCTCTGCAATGATCCAGACTTTCCTTGCTTCTTCAGCTCCGCCTCGTCCTCGCTGTCGAGGCGGACGTCGATGCGATTGATGACGTCGTAGAGGGCGTTCATTCGAGCATCGAAGTCGGCGGAAGTCGAGCACGGAAGCGCGAGCCCGGCGCAGGATGCGATTCGCGCACTCCCGAAGAGCGACGGGCGTCCAATGCGTGCTTGCCACACGGCGTCGAGATAGCCAATTTCGTCTATCAGAGCAAGCGGCGTATCGACCGGTTCTGGCTCTACGGCGGGCCGATCTGCTCCCATCGAAATGAGCACCCGTCGGACGTAGTCCGTTGCGTTCGTCGTGCCCAGGAATGAAGTGAGATCATCGCGAAGGCTCACCTTCCAGGTGAGTGAGCCCTGTACACCGAACTGACTCGTGCAGCCGAAGACGGGTTCCTCTCGCGCCAGGATGGATGCAACCAGGGGTAGGAAAGGTCTGTAGGTCTTATAGCCCTGCACTGGCTCGAGAACGTCCGCAAGGTCGTAGGTTTGGCTCGCTGGGGCGATCGGATCCGGCAGGATCTCACTCTCGAGTTCCGCCATGTGGCCGATGACGCGAGCGAGGAAGTCTGCAAACTGTGGTCCGGCGGATGCTTCAGCGCGAAATCCCGCGATCGTCACCTGTACCTTGCTCGCCTCATTGAGCGGACCGCCGCCACCGTCGGTCCAGACATGACGGTACGCACGACCACCACGAGTCCGGTGCGTGATCCGTGGGAACGCTGCGAGTTCCGCCGCGGCATCAATGCCGGTCTGACGCAGCGATCGCGCCACGAAATCGTAGATCGGCCAGTCATTTGCCGGATCGCTGATGTGCGACATAATCAGCGTGAGAAGTCGCTGCTGATCTGGGGTGACGGGCAAGATGAGCGCATGATTGGCGATGGGGTCAGTCGACTCGCTTGCCTGCTCGTGCTGAACCATTGCAGACCTCCGTTCAACAGCTCTGCGAGAGTCGTTGAAAGGCCGTCACCTCAAAGCCGTCAACCAACGGACTTGGGTGGCCGCGCCTATTCGAGTGTTCACGTTGGTTTTGGTCCGTTCAGACCAATCATCGCTTGCAGTCGCCATCACCCACGTGTCTGCAGTCATTTTCCTCAGAAGATCACGGAGCAGATTGCAACGTGCCACCTCGCGGCTGGCTCCAGTCGCGAGAAGCGTCTCCTTCTTTGCTTCTCCAAGCGTTATGGCGCCGTCGACGATGGTCCATAGATCGATCTCGACATCCGGTTGGCCCTCGCGCTGGATCTTCGCTTCTGGCATGTGGAGGAAGGAGCGAGCATCCGTTGCGAGCTCAGACATTGCAAGGAGCGGCACAGATGCATTGTTGATGAGTCCTTGGTACACAACCTCATCGAGTGCGTAGTACCACTCGGGCTCAAGCGTCTCGCGCCAGGTACCCGAAAGAATTTCGTTGCTTCGACGGCACCGAAGACATTGGAAGCGACTTCCCACGTCTTCGGTCGGATAGAAGGCGCAGGCGCGACAAAGTGGGCACTGAAGGACGAAACCCCGATTCACAATCTCGTTGTGTAGATATCGATCGAGAAGTACACGGCACTCCTCGTCGTCTGCGGTGGTGATTGCACGCGCTGCCGCAAGTGTGAGGTATCGGCGCCCCTGATGGACTCGACCCAAGTCCTCTTCTTGGCGTTCCGCGATCCAATAGTTCAACAGCTTGTTAGTCGGCTCGGAGCGGAGGTCAGCCGCGAGTTTGTCCAATCCGCCCCAGAGCTCAAGCATCCGTTCGGAGTATCGACCTTTGTCGGATATCTCCAGAGTTGCTCCGAACTCTGCCAGGAGAGTTCGAAAGATTTCCTCTGGCGGCGGAAGGCGGAGCCTGAGCCGTACAAGGAGTTGAGAAAGGGGACTATTCGTAAAGCTCCATGTTCGTCCGTGCGAGTCGACGCTGATGCCGTACTTACTCGATCGCGTGGCCCAGTGTTCATGGGATCCGACGCAAAGAAGCGGATGCAATGCGCTTCGCGTAGGAAGCATGTGGCCGGATGCTTCGATATCGACTTGCCAACGCAGGGTGTCCGGTCGCAGGCCGACAGCTTCCGACGGAAGAGGAATATCGAGATCGCGCTCGAGGTTGGCTCCGCTGAAGGGTTCGCTCAGCGAATCGTTCGGGTGAGCGCCGTCCAATAGGAAGGACGACCGCCGCACGGGGATGTCCATCGGGTCGCAGATGCTCATCTGGATCTCGCCCGTTCCGTCACTATTGATCCGACTACCCCAGACGGTGTTGCAGAGTTCGTCGAACAGAACGTCAAGCTCGTCGCGTGACAGCGTCAGCGAGGAGAGCAAAATCCGTCGATTGCCGGTCGGCGAAGTCGAGTACAGACGCGATAGCACCTTCGCGAAGGTCTCGATGATAGTGCGGTGTAGCTCTGCGTCTTCGGGCTCCGGATGGGTGGGGAGCCAGTACGTGTCGCCGCAGACGTGCCGGCGAGTAAAGGCGTAGGAGAAGTCGTCGGCACTTTCTCCGGCCAAGATCACGACTGGCATCTCGGCGGTTGAGGGTTCGACGACTCGGAAGAGCTGACATCCGAGACGCGCGTGATTAAGCGGCGTGTCTTTGGTGAACTCGGGAGACGCGAACTCGGGTGGAACTACAGCTCCACCACCTTGAAGCGCGCTTGCCAGCGTTGTGGCGAGCATGTCAACGGTGCCCGTCCAGCAGTACTCCAGCAAGAGAGCGACATCGCTCGCGTCGACGTCAAGGACTACGTGTTCAACCTCCGAGTTTGCGGTGAGGTGTTGGAGGTGACTGGGCGACAGATCACCCGTGGCGGATGCAACCAACAGCCGAACGGCGTTCGGTAGGGCTGCATGATTGATTGTCGTGACTCGCTTTGGGCGGTATGTCAGCTGGCACATATCGACTGCGCCGTGTGGTGGTGCTTCATTCGCCCGGTAGCCCCGGGTGACCGAGACGGTCCCAAAATTCAATGGAGCCAATCGGGATCGGATTCGGCGCTCGATTTCGTCCGGAGCGGGCAGACCGTCCAACGGGCACGATAGATACGTCTCGTTTTCGAACTGGAGGCGAGCCTCCGCGTCGGTGCCCCCGTGCGCTGATGTCCACGCGGCTACGCGCTGTTGAATGTGCACCTCGTAGGCACCCGGATCGGCCATCCCGAGACCACGAATTGTGTGCTGGAAGGCAGCGAAGTGGTCCGGATCCACAGCTTCGATGAGCTTCCAAAAAGCCTCATTGACTTGCCAGTTCTGAGAGCAACCGACCAGCCCGTTGGCATCGGCGCCCCAGGTTCGGGAGTAGTTCTCCATCATCCGAAGGAGGTCCGCCCGCCAAGTTCCTTCGTTGCAGACGAAGGTCATAAGCCGCGGTGGCCTGACACTGCGGACAAGGCGGCGATAGTGGAATTGGTCGTCGCCGGGCACACCTCGATGCTACGTGTGGGCTGCAGTGATCTGCTTCGTCGCTTAGCGGGGCAAGGCGACGCCGTGCATGCGATTCCGTAGGCTTGTCGTCGATGACGGAGCGCGATCGGCAGGTCAGATCGAAGCGTGTTTCAGAGTTGGTCGCCCAAACCTATCCGGCGGTGCGCGTCCCGCGCGCGATCATCCGCCGCGCTTGCCGCGTACCGCTGGAGCATCTGGCGCGAGCGCCATCCTGCGAGCCGCATGAGGTCGCCCTCTTGGCCACCATCAGCGAGCCACGCGTGCGCGAACGAGTGTCTCAATTGGTGGGGGTGAATATGTTCGAGTCCCGCCTCCAGGCCACGGCGCTTAACAACTTGAAGAATCCCGGAATCACTTAACCGCCCCTTCTTCCCGAGCCAGAGCCATTCCAAGGATGCTTCCGGTCGCTTTGCGCGTTCGCGCAGGTAGCGATCGAGTGCTTGGCCTGTTTTCGCCCCGAAAGGACAGGCACGGGGTCGCGAGCCCTTTCCGATGACGTAGGCGACATCCTGCTCGAAGTCGATGTCGGACACCTTGAGCCCGACGCACTCGCCACGGCGCATACCGGTGTCAATGAACAAACGCAGGATCGCCGTGTCGCGACGAGCCACAAAGTCATTGCCGGCGGCGGTCTTGATGAGCTTCTCGAGCTGTTCCTTGTCGAAGACAGCAACGGGCGTCTCCGGGATGCGCGGTGGTTTCATGTTCGCCATCGGGTGCTTGGTGATCTCGCCTTCTTCGAGCAGGAAACTGAAGAAGAGGCGCAGACACTTGTAGCGAGTCTGGACGGTCGCCGGTTTGTGGTCCGCCTCTGCAAAGTGGGCAAGGAAGGTCTCGACGTGTTCGCGGGTGACCTTGCGCGGGTCGCCCGGCATGCCGTGGTCGGAGAAGAAGTCGACCATCTGGCCGACGCTCATGAGGTACTGATGCCGGGTCGAAAGGGAGCGGTTGAGAGCTCGGAGAGAACGATCGAAGGACCGCATAAGCTGGCCGAGCTGTCCCTCCCGTGGCGCCAACCACGGAGCGACGGCACCTGTTGGTGGTCGAACCTGTCCGGACGCCTGAGCAGGAGGCACAAAGCTAAAGTTATGCGCTGTTACAACGTTTTGCAAGATACAAGAGGCGGAGAAGGGCGATATAAGTCCACGTCGCAAGCATAAAACTGGGGCGCTTGGCTCAGGTGGTTAGAGCGCAGCCTTCACACGGCTGAGGTCGGCGGTTCGAGTCCGCCAGCGCCCACGCAGGTCGGATAGCCTTTTTGACCCTAGCCACTGGTCTTTGAGCTTGAGCATTG
>Ga0181530_10003827_pt1 | contig 16416 bp, 5 predicted proteins | sample PEATcosm2014_Bin_42_FD_119769 | JGI IMG/M metagenome (GOLD analysis project Ga0181530, IMG submission 119769) | Peatland microbial communities from MTU Mesocosm Facility, Houghton, MI, USA - PEATcosm2014_Bin10_60_metaG | ecosystem: Environmental > Terrestrial > Soil > Wetlands > Peat | place... | reverse complement strand
GGCGGCAGCGTGAAGGGGGCCCGCCCGGGTCTCCCGGCGACCGGGCTGCTATGGTGGGAAAATCCCAACGTCACGCCAGGGATTGTCGGTGAGACCGCGGCGGTTCCGGCCGCCACGGCGATGGCCTTGCTGCTGTCGCGGCTGGCGACCGCCGCCGCTGCATCGCCGGCACCAAAGACCATTGTGCGTTCCGAAGCCGAGCCTGCACTGGCGCCCGCGTTCCGGCGGCAGGTCTTGGCCCGTACCGCCACAGGTCCGCCGACCGGGCCGCCCGCTATCCGGGCGCACCAATTCTCTTATGCCTGAACGACCGGGGCCAAAGCATGGCCGGCCCCGCCGTACTGATTCGTGCCGACCGCAAACTCCCGTTTGTAGAGCCTCACACGGCATTCCGATCGACCGCTCTGGCTGGTCCACGCATGACGAGTGACCCGGTGCACCAGTCCCCGATGGCGGTTGCCCCGTTGCGGGCGGTCCGGACCACGATCGCGCAATTCAATCCGCAAGCAGCCGAAGCAGTGGCCATCCATCTGCTCGCCGCCGGCAACAGCCTGGACCATGTCCCGCATCGGGGGCCACCGGCGCCGGGGACAAGCATGCGTGCGTTGGTGGCGAACGACCGTTACGCCATTCGCTACCGCGTCACCCGGGACGGCACGGTCCGCATACTGCGCGTCCGTCACTGCTCGCGCCGTCCAACCAACTTCTGACGGATCGCGGCCGGAGCTGCCAGCCCGGCGCAAGCCACGCCAAGGCCGGCAGCCAATCGCCTCAGCCGCTACCTCACCGGAACCCGGCTGGCAGCCACCGCCGGCGCCGGCGCGGTCAGCACCGCATCGATCTCCTCGATCGAGCGGCCGCGCGTCTCGATGCCGATGAACCAGAAGGCGGCGGCGCCGAGCACATACCAGAACGCAAAGTAGTTGAACGCCGGGATCAGCGCGTCGAGCGTCGCCTTCGGCGCGACAAAATTCGACGATCCGGCGATCAGCGCCAGCCCGGCCGGGCCGATGAATTTTCCCAGGTTGCCGACGCCGTAGACCAGCCCCATGCCGCTGCCCCGCAGCCGCGACGGCCACAGCTCGCCCATATACGGCCCGACGATCGAGTAGTTGCCGCTACCCATGAAGCTCTGCAACAGGATCATCACGAAGAACATCGACACGCCGCCGATGAACACGCTGTGCAGATAGCCGGCGGCCGACATGAACCCCGCCGCGATCAGGCAACTCACCACGCCGGAGGCGCGGCGACCCATCGCGTCGGACATCCACGAGCAACAAAAGCGGCCGGCCACCGCCGCCAGGCTGACCCAGATCACCAGCCCGGATGCCTGGGCCGGGGTGATCTGCAGCACCATCACGAACAGCGTCACCATCCACAGGCCGAGTGCAACGCCGCCGGTCTGCGTCAGGCCGGTCAGGCAACCGGCGACGAGACTGCGCGGATACTTGAATACTTCGGTCCAGCGCGTGTGCTCGACCTCCGGCACAACGGTCGGCAGCGGGATCGATTCGGGATCGACCTGCAATGCCCAGGCGACCGAGCGCCGTGCCTCCTCGACCCGGCCCATGCGCATCAGCCAATGCGGGGATTCCGGCACCCAGGCGCGGATGTACAGCGTTAGCAAGGCGGGCAGCAGTCCCACGGCGAACAGCCCGCGCCAGCCGATATACGGGGTCGCGTAGGCCCCGAGGAATGCTCCCAGCAGCACACCCGCCGGCAGCATCGTCGTGGTCAGACCGGTCAGCCAGCCACGCTTGCGCGTCGGGACGAATTCCTGCACCAGCGTGATGTCCACCGAGTACAGCCCGGTCACGCCGAGGCCGACAATGAAACGGCAGACGACGAGGTAGAACCACGCCCCGGTGGGGGTCAGTGCCATCGCGCCGGTGGCGAGCGAGAAGTTCAGCACGGTGAGGATCATGACCTTGCGGCGACCGATCTTGTCCGCCAGCCAGCCGTAGAACAGCGACCCGAACGGCGCGCTGATGCCGGACGCGAGCAGGATCATGCCGGACTGGCCGTAGGTCAGGTGCCAGCCGTTGACAATGAACGCCAACACAAACCCGATCAGGAAAAAGTCGAAGAAATCGAGCATGTCGCCGAGCGTCGCGGCGACGGCGATCTTCCACTGGTTTGCCGTCAGCTTCTGTTGCCGATCGAGAAGTTCGAGCATGGCGGAGCCTCCCTGTGAAGCCGCCTGCCGGCGGCGATCAATCCGCTTGGCACGTCATCGTTGCGTTATTGGCTCTATCTTTTTCAGGCGCAGAGCGGTTGTGCGGCTGGCGAACCAGCGCTCCGGGAAAGCCGCCTCCGGCACTCGGACGGCCGCATTCATCCGCCGCAACGGGAGCGTAGACCAGGCGCCAACCACCAGCAATGGGCGAGGCGTTCGTAGAGTCGGCGTGCGCCGCCGACACGTTTGCGATAAGCGGAGGTCGATGGCGTCGCGTTGTCAGCGCACAAATCCGTTGGCGTCAAAGCCATGCGGGGTGAAGGACGACCGCGTCAGTTGCCCGCCGCACCGCCCTCTGCTGTCATGGCCGCGTTAGCGTCGTCTGCCGGCGATGCCAGGCCGAAACAGAAAAACCAGCGGCACCACGGCGAACGCGGCCAGCGCCGACACCGCGAACACGTCGCCATACGCCATGATCGCCGCCTGCTTGTTCAGCGCCAGGTTGAGCAATTCCATGGCGCGGTCGTGCGCGGATCCGGCGGCATAGCCGAGGCTCCGGAGCGTCCGGCCATATCCCGCCAGCAGATCGGCATACGGTTGCTCAAGCGGCGACAGATGGCCGGCCAGATAGGCGCGATGCGCCTGCAACCGGTTGGCCGCCAGCGACGTCGCGACGGCAATCCCGATCGAGCCGGCGATGTTGCGGAACATCGAATACAACGCGGTGGCGTCGGCATTCAGCGCGCGCGGCAGCGTGGAGTAGGCGATCGTGCTGTTGGGCACGAACAGGAACCCCAACCCCACCGTCTGGAACGCACGAAACAGTGCCAGAGTCCAGAAATCGACGTCCGGAGTCAGTCGCATGGCATACAGCGAGGCACAGCCCAGGGCGAAGAAGCCGAACCCGATTACCGCGCGAGTCGAGACGTTCGGCAGTATCACGCGCCCCACCAGCGGGATCATCAGGATCATCACCGCCGCGCCGGGCGACAGCGCCAGGCCGGTGAGCAAGGCCGTGTAGCCCAGCCAACCCTGCGCCAGCAGCGGGATGACGACCATGCTGGAGTAAAGGCTCAGGCCGATGCCGAAGCACACCACGGAGGCGACGGCGAAATTGCGATCCGCCAGGGCACGCAGGTCCACCACCGGCTTGTCGGTCAGCAGCAGCCAGCATGTCGCGCCGATGATGCCCACCGTGGCGACCAGCCCGGCCAGCCGGATTGTCGGCGAGGCGAACCAGTCATAGTCCTCGCCGCGGTCCAGCATGAGTTGCAACGCGCCGAAGCCGATCGCGATCAGCGACAGGCCGATATAGTCCACGTCGATCAGCCGCGCGCGATCGGCGCGCACCCAGGGCGGGTCCTCAACAAGCTGTGCGACCGCGAGGAAGGCGAAGATACCGACCGGCACGTTGATCAGGAACACCCAGCGCCAGGACCAGGCATCGGTCAGCCAGCCGCCCAGCGTCGGCCCGAGGATCGGCGCGAAGATGATGCCCACGGCGACGACGGAGAACGCCCGCCCGCGCTGCGACGGCTCGAATGTGTCGAGGATGATGGATTGCTGGTTCGGTTGCAGTCCGCCGCCGAAGAAGCCTTGCAGCAGGCGGAACACCACCAGCTCGCCCAGGTTCGTGGCAATGCCGCACAGGAACGAGCACACGGTGAACATCGCAACGCACAGCAGGAAGTACTGCTTGCGGCCGAGCAGCCGGCCGAACCAGCCGGAGATCGGGACGACGATGCCGTTGGCGACCAGGTAGGAGGTCAAGGTCCAGGTGGCGTCGTCGTAACTCGCCGACATGCTGCCGGCGATGTGCGGCAGACTGACATTGACGATGGTGGTGTCGAGGACCTCCATGAACGGCGCCATCGTGACCACGACAGCGATCAGCCACGGGTTGGCGCGCGGATGGAACGCGGCGTGGCTCATGAACCAATCCCGCGAGAGCGGGAGAGGCATGCCCTCGGGCGCTTGACCCGGGGGTCGCCGCGCGAAGCATGGCGGGTGAGGGGGCCGCGCACGCCATGGCGCTGTCTTGCGCGCGTGCGAGAAAGGGATAGGAGCGTTCGCGGCCCCCTCACCCGGCACTGCGCGCCGACCTCTCCCGCATCGCGGGAGAGGTTATACCGCGCGCCGCTCACTTCAGATGCACCACCGGATCGACCGAAATCCCCAGCGGCAGCGGATGCGCCGGATCGAGCCCGCTGTCGATGACGATCTTCACCGGCACGCGCTGCACGATCTTGACGAAGTTCCCCGTGGCATTCTCCGCCGGAAACGCCGAGAACCGCGAACCGGAGCCAAGCTGCACGCTGTCCACATGCCCCACCAGGTGCAGCCCGGGAAACGCATCCACGTCGATATCGACGCGCTGTCCCGGTCGCATCCGATTGAGCTGGTCCTCCTTGAAATTCGCCGTCACCCAGACCTCCGGCGTGACCAGGGCCATGACCGACTGCCCTACCTGCACGTAGTTGCCCTTGTCCACGTTGCGCTTGGTGACCCAGCCATCCTGCGGCGCGCGCAGCTTCGTCCAGCCCAGGTTCAGTTCCGCCTGCGCAAGCTGCGCCTGCGCCAGCGCCACCTGCGCGTCGAGCTGACGCACCTGCGCCTCGGCTTGGGCGATCGACTGCGCGACGATGTCGGCGCCACGCACGTTGGCTGCCGCCTCGCCCACGGCCGCGTCGGCGTTGCGCAGTGCGGATTCGGCATTGTCGATGTCCTGTTGCGTGGTCGCCTGCTTCGGCAGGCCGCGTTGCCGTCGTGCATCCGCCTGCGCCTTGAACTGCGTCGCCTGTGCCGCGACAAGCTGCGCCTGCGCGCTGGCCAGCTTGGCCGGCCAGGTAACCCGCGCCGTCTCCAGGTTGACCTTCGCCGCGGCAAGCTGCGCCTGCGCGACTTGCAGACTGGCCGCCGCCTGGTCGCGCGCCGCCTGATACGGCCGCGGATCCAGCTCGATCAGCACCTGGCCAGCCTTCACCGGCGCGTTGTCATCGACATCGCGCGCGATCACTTCGCCGGCGACCTGCGGCGCGATCGTCACCGCGTCGCCATCGGTGTAAGCGTCGTCCGTGGTCGCCTGATCCTTGGTCAGGTACCAATAGCCGACCGCTCCAGCCAGCGCGAGGAGCACGATCAGCAGCAGCAGCCACTTCGCCGCCCGGCCGCGCCGGCCGGTGCCTGTCGCATCGCCACCCGGCGGACGCCCGGTCGCGGTGGTCATCGCAGGAGTCGGCTGGTCATTCATCCGGCTGGCCTATGTCACACCGTCATTGCGAGGCGTGCAGCGATCCCAGGGCTTGACCCGGGGAAGCAATCCCCCGCACCGAGAGCATCGTCTGCTCCGCGCGCGGGAGATTGCTGCGTCACTCCGTCCCTCGCAATGCCAGGCTGGGCGGCACGACGCCATGGGCGGCCTCATTGCGCCAATGACTGGCTCCGCACCAGCCGCGCATACAGCCCATCGTGCGCCAGCAGCTCGGCATGCGTGCCCTGCTCCACCGCGCGGCCATCGGCCATCGCCACGACAAGGTCGGCGTCCCGCACGGTGGAGAGCCGATGGGCGATGACGATGGTCGTGCGCCCCTGCCGCAGCCGCGCCAGCGCGGTCTGCACGGCCGCCTCGCTCTCGGTGTCGAGTGCGCTGGTCGCCTCGTCCAGCAGCAGGATGCGGGGATTGCGCAGCAGCGCGCGCGCCAGTGCCACGCGTTGCCGTTGCCCGCCGGACAGACGCCGCCCGCCCGGACCGACGCGCGTGGCAAACCCCTGCGGCAGCGCGGCAATGAAGTCGCCGGCCGCCGCATCGCGGGCCGCCGCCTCGATCTCCGCCTCGGTGGCATCCGGCCGTCCCATGCCGATATTCGCCGCGACCGTGTCGTCGAACAGCAGCGCGTCCTGCCCGACATAGGCGATGGCGTCACGCAGGCTGGCGAGCGTCACCCGCCGCACGTCGGCGCCATCGACCCGCACCGCGCCGGCGGTCACATCGTGCAGCCGCGGGATCAGCGAGATGGCGGTCGATTTGCCGCCGCCGGACGGCCCGACCAGCGCCACGGTGCGCCCGGGTGCCGCTTCGAAGCTCAAGCCGCCCAGTCCCACCCGTCCGTCCGGATAGACAAAGTGTACGTCGTCGAACGCCACATGGCCCCTGCCCGCCGGCAGCGCCACCGCGTCCGGCGCATCGAGGATGGTCGGCCGTTCGTCCACCACGGCGAACACGCGGACCAGCCCGGCCAATCCTTCTTGCAGTGCGGCATTCAGCGATCCGAGTGCGCGCAATGGCCGGGAGGCAATCAGCAACGCGGCGACAAAGCCGGTGAAATTGCCGATCGTGTGGCCGCTGACCGCCGCCCGCCAGCCGGCGAAACCGATCACCGCCGCGACCGCGCCGCCGCCCAGCACCTCCAGCAACGGATCGATCCGGGCCCGGCTGCGGCTCATGCGCAGCAATGCGCGGTACAGTTCGGTAAAGGCGCCCTCGGCGCGCCGCGTCTCCATCGCTTCCAGCCGGTAGGCACGCACCGTACGAGCCTGGGCGAAGCTTTCGTTCAGCAGCGCGGCGGTTTCCCCCATCCGCTCCTGCATGCCGCCCGAGGCGCGCCGCACCCGCTTGCCGATGCGCTGGATCGGCACCGCCGCCAGCGGATACAGCACCGCCGCGATCAGCGACAGCAGCCAATCCAGATAGAGCATCGAGCCGATCAGCCCCACCACGGTGACCGCGTCGGCGATACCGTTCACCGCGCGGGTCAGCGCCTCGCGGATCGTGGCTGCGTCGGTGGTGAAGCGCGCGGCAAGCTGCGCCGGCGCCTCGCGTTCCAGCCGGGTCAGGTCGGTGCGTGTCAGATGGGCGAACATGCGGCCTTGCAACTCACGGATCACCAGCAGCACCACCTGTTGCACCTGGACATTCTGGAAATACTGCGCCGCGGCCTTGACCGAGGTGACCAGCACGACCAGGAGCGGGATCTGATACAGGATGCGCTTGTCGCGGTCGGTGAACATCTCGAACGCGTGGTCGATCACCACCGGATACAGCGCGGTGGTTCCCGCCATCACCAGGGTGAGCAGCAGCACCAGGAGCAGGCGCGGCTTGTAGTGGCAGACATGCTCGCGCCACAGCCGGACGAGCAATGCGCGCGTGCTGTCGGGGCCGCGCTGCAATGCGGCACGAGGCGTGATGGCATCCATGCAGGCGCGTCTATCAGGCGGCGGGGCCGCCCGCCAGAGCCTCGCGGCAGAACCGCTGATCTGCACTTTCCTGATTTGTTCTCCAAAATCGCGGCCCGGCCCGGCGTTCTTTCCCGGCGATCCTAACCTTTGGTCAAGACATCGCTGGCATCTTCCTGCGTGCAGGGCGGATGGCACTTCCAGCTCCAGGCATGGTGGGAGTCGCACGCCCGGTCGATTGGCCAGGCAGGAAAGGTTCCGGATATGACCACGACGTATACGGTCGCGCAGGCACTTGCGACCAACGCCAGCGGCATCCTCGTCGTCGATACCGCCGCCAACATCGCCACCAATCTTTCGAACGCCGCCCTGGTTTCCCGTGTCAGCCTGTTCAGCATGAGTGCCAATGGCGCCGTCGCAGCCTGGGAGGCGGCAGCGCTGGCGGCGGTCGGCACCAAGTTCAGTACCGCCGGCTACACCCTGACCGTACGTGACACCGTCGCCCAGCTCACCGCCACCGGCAACGCCGCCGGGCTGACGATCAGCGGCATCGTCGTGGCGGTGCAGGACACCGCCGCCGATATCCTGGCCGCCGTCAGCAACCCGATCATTCGCAACGCCAGCAGCATCGCACTGACGGCCAATGCGACGTTGACCTTGGCGCAATTGGTAACCCTGGAGAGCTGGTCCAACTTCAGCGCCGTCGGCCTGACGCTCACTCTATCGGATTCCGCGGCCAACCTGCTCGCATTCACGCCGGCCGAAGCGAAGACCGCGCTGAGCGTGTTCCAGGTCGGGGTCAACTCCGTCGTCACAGCGGCGCAGGCGATTACGCTGGAGGGGATGTCGCACTTCGGTATCGCGACCGGCGTCACGCTGACGATCACCGACTCGCTTGCCAACCTCGCCACATACACGTCCGCGCTCTACGGCGTGTTCGTGTTGTCAGGCACGGCGGTCAATGTTTCCGACACTCTGACGCACCTGCTGGCACAGGCCACCTCCTTCCCCTGGTACGAATATCCTGACGTAAGGGTGACGTTGTCCAGCAGCGGCACAGTCACCGTCAGCCAGGCCGCCACGCTCGCCGCGCTACCCAATTTCAGTGTCGTCTCGGGCCAGAGCCTGACCATCGCCGACACTGTCAGTCACCTGGTGACGCTCAGTGCCGGCCAGACCGCCATCGCTTCGACGATCGCCCTGAGCGGCAACGACACCGCGAGCGTGGCACAGCTCGTTATCCTGGCAGCGCTACCGCACTTCTCACCCGGTCACACGCTGACCGTGGACGACACGCTCGCCAATCTCGCCACGCTCACCACGGTGCAGCACGCCCTCGCCTCCGCTGAAACGATCGACGATACGGTGGGCGATCTGCTCGCCGCGCAGTCATCCGCGTTGTCGGGCGCCAGCGCCATCGTTGCCGAACTGGACGGCGCCACGTTGGACGCGGCGCAGGCAATCGCACTGGCGGCGCTGGCGGCGCATGCCACACTGACGCTGCATGCCAACAGCATTGCTTCGACGCTGACCATCAGCGACACGACGGAAAACCTGTCCAACGCCGCGTCGAGCATCGCCAGTCTCGAGGCCGATGGACCCGTCACCGTCGTCACCGCCTCCTTCGCCGACCGCACGATCCTCACCGCAAGCGCCGCGGCCGCCGTAGTGGAGTCCGGCACCAATGTGGCCACCGCGACGCTCGCGGTGGCCGACACCGGCAGCGCACTGTCCGCCGTGGCCGGTGAGATTTTTGGCCAGGGATTCGAGGCGATCACCGTCACCTCCGGCAGTTTCGCCGGCACGATGGCGCAATTGCTCGACCCGACGCTGCATTTCGCCGCCAGCAGCACCGCCCAACTCAACGCCGATGCGGTGTCCAATGTCGCGCAGGCGCTGGAGCTGGCGGCGCTGCCCGGGTTCAACCGCGCCACCGACGTGACGCTGGTGGTGCTGGACAGCATCACCAACATCCTGGCAGCCGCGGCGGATTTGCCTGCAATTGCCACCAGCATCCTCGCCAATGATACGGAGGTCGTCTCCGCCGCCGCCGCGGCGACGCTTGCGACACTGTCGGGGTTCAGCCTGCACGGCAATTACCTCATCCTGAACGACACCGCGGCGAATCTTGCAACCGCGACATCGGGTGCCATCGCCCTGGCGACCACCGTAGACCTGACGAGCGACGCCCGGATCTCCGAGGCGGTGGCGCTACAGTTTGTCGAGATGGGCCTCAAGTTTTCGCCCAACGGCTTCTTCGTCACGATTGCCGACACGGCTGCCAATCTTGAAGTGCTGGCAACGTCCTCCCCCACGCTCGCCGTCGTGAACAGTTGGAACGGCGAGGCCGTGCTGTCGGCCGACGCCACCGTGACCGTTGCCAATGCGACCGCGCTCAGCCAGCTCGCGGGCTTTAATGTCGGCACGTATCACCTGACGATCGGCGACAGTGCGGCCAACCTGCTGGGGGCGAGCAGCAGCGTGCTGGCGCTCGCTGATGCGGTGCAGATATCGCAAGCGTCCACCGTGACCGCCGCGAACGCGGCAACCCTGGAGTCGCTGCACAATTTCTCCGCCAACAGTCACCTGACCATTGCCGACACACCGGCCGATCTCGCCGCCATGCCGGCGACCCTCGCGACGCCGGCCAGCAGCGTGTCGCTGGCAACGGAGACCACCGGCAACGGCGGCAATGCGTCCGGCTATGCCATCGATGCGACGCAGTTCGCCGCAATGCTGGCGCTGCCGCATTTCTCCCTGAGCGGCTTTGCCGGCACGGTGGCCGTCACCGACACCGCCGCATCGCTCGCGGCACTGGCCCCGAGCCTGGATGACCTGTCGTCATCGGTCCTGTCGCATATCACGATGACGCTGGGCGCGTCCGCCGCAGTGACGGTTGCCACCGCGGAGGCGTTGCACGGGCTGCCTGACCTCAGCGTCGGCACGAGCAATCTGACGATCAGCGACACCGCCTCTGCCCTGGCCACGCTGAATGCCGGCACCGCCGCGCTGGCCAGCGCGATCGAGGTCAGCACGCCTGTCACGGTGAACGCTGCCACCGCAACCAGCCTGGCCGGATTGCCCAACTTCACCACCGACGCAAATCCGATCACCATCGCCGACACCCCGGCCAATCTCGCGGCGATGAGCATCGGCGCCGCGGCTATCGCGGCATCCGAAACGATCCTGCCGTACTCCGTCCCCAATGCAGCCGACTACACGCTGAACGTCAGCCAGTTCCTCGACCTGGTCAGGACGCCGGTATCGTTCACCGGCTTTGCCGGGCCGCTGCACGTGCTGGATACGGCACTGGACCTGGCCGAACTCGCGGGGAGTTTCACCGGTGCAGGGCTCGGATCCCCCATCGCGCAGTCACGCACCGTGCTCACCACGTTGCTGTCGGCGAATGCAACCGTTGACACCGAAGTCATGGGCGATCTGGTTGGCCTGCCCGGCTTCAGCCTGAACAGCCACACCCTGATTCTACAGGATACGCCGACCAACCTGCTCGGCGCATTCTCCACCTTCGTGCCCTATGCGTCAGAAGTGAAGTTGGCGGCGAACAGCAGCGCCTGGGTGGTCACGGCCGCGCAGGCCGCGCAACTCGCGGCGATCGGTCCGCTGAATGCCGGGCCGGCAGGCATGATCGTGTCCGACACCGTCACGAATCTGCTGACCGCGCCGTATGCCGCCGGCGTCGATGCCGCCACCGCGACGACGCTGGACCAGAACTCGGTCGTCAGCGTAAGCCAGGCCGAAGCGTTGCACGCGCTGCCCGACTTCAGCCGAGGCAGCTACACCCTGATCATCAGCGACACCGCGACCAATATCGCCGCGCTGGATTCGGGCACCGCCGCACTGGCAAGCTCCATCGTTACGATTGGCGGATCGTCCTCGCTGTCGGTGGCGGCCTTCGACAGCCTGGTCGATGCATCGGACTTCAACGGCAGCGCGGGTTCGCTCACCGTGTCCGACACCGCCACCGAGCTGTTGACCCTGGTTGGCAGCGCCAACCTCACCTACATCGGCAGCACGATACTCAGCAGCAGTGCCACGCTGTCGGTAGCCAACGCCGAGCTGCTGAGCACGCTGCCGAACCTGCTGCTCGGCAATAACCTGACGATCGCCGACACAGCGGCCAACCTGCTGCACATTACCGGCTCCGGCACGACGCCCGACGATTGGGCGATCGAATTGCAGGCCATGTCGGTCGTGCTGACGGGGAACGCATCGTCGCTGACCGCGGCACAGGCCGCACTGCTGGCACAGCTCGGTACCCGCTTCAGCAATGGCGGCTACACCGTGACGGTACAGGACACCCCGACCGCGTTGCTCGGCCTCACCACCGGTCTTGGCTCGATCGCCGGCCAGATCAGCTCCGTATCGCTGGCCAGCGGCACCTGGACGATCAGCCTCGCCCACGCCCAGCAACTTGAAACCCTGCCCGACTTCACCGCCGGATCAGCCAGCGTCATTATCGCCGACAGTGTCGCCAACTTGTCGGCAAGCGCGAATGCCAGCCTGATCGCCAGCATCATCGCCAACATATCCGACGTGACGTTCACGCTCGCCGGCAATGACACGGCATCGGTCGCGCAGGCGGAGGCGCTGGGTGCGCTGGGGAGTTACTTCAGCCGCGGCAGCAGCACACTGACCATCATCGATGGCGCCGCACATCTCGCCACGCTCGATTCCGGCGCGGCGGCGTTGGCGAGTGCCATCGACCTCCAGGGCAATACACTGACCTCGGTGGCGAATTTCCAGGCGATCCGCGCGCTGCCGAATTACAGCAACAACGGCAACCTGCTGGTGGTCTCCGACACCGCAACCCATCTGCTGGAGCTGGTCGGCACCAACGTCTCGCTCGCCAGCGAGATCATGCTCAGCACCAACGCCACCAATCTGTCCGCCTACCAGGCGGAACAGCTTGCGACGCTGAGCAATTTCACCACCGGCATCGCGCATTTCACGATCCAGGACAGCGCGGCCGACCTGCTGCAAATCACCGGCGACGGATCGCAGCCGGACGACTGGGCCGGCGAGATTGCCGCCAGTTCCGTGACGCTGAGCGGCAACGCCACCGTCACCGCCGCACAGGCGGCCGAACTCGCCCTGCTCGGCAGCCGCTTCAGTGTCGGCAGCAACACGCTCACCGTCAGCGACAGCGCCGCCGATCTGCTCTCGAGTGCCAATGCCGACGGCCTGGCGCTGGCCGGCGCCGTCACGCTGTCCGGCAATGAAACCGCACTGTCCGCGGCGACTGCGACGCAGCTCGCCGCGCTCAGCCATTTCAGCAAGGGCGCGTACCACATCACGGTCAGCGATACCGCCGCGAACCTGGCATTCGCCGGCAACGCCGCCGGGCTGGCACTGGCGGACCACGTGCAGCTCTCGCAAGCCAGCAGCATGACGGTCGCCGCCGCGGAAACCTTGATCGGGATGACCGATTTCCAGGTCAACGACGCCGCGCCGATCACCATCGACGACACGCTGACCAACCTGCTCGGCCTGGCCAGCGCCGACCTTGCGCACAACAGCAGCGTGCTGGCGGCAACAGCCATCGAACTTTCGACCGATGCGGTGGCCACCGTGGCGCAGATGCAAGCGCTGGCGGCGTTGGCCCAGTACAGCACGTTCAGCCTGAACGGCAACACGCTCACTGTGGAGGACAGCGGGCGCCACCTCGCCACGTTCACACCCGATACGATCGCGGTTCCGTCCGCCTACGTGATGATCGGCGATGCGACACTCGACGCCACGCAGGCCGGCGTGCTCGCGGCAGACAATGTCCAGATCGGCGACAACAACCTGACGGTCGCCGACACGCCGACGGCCTTGCTCGGGCTGAGCGCCGCCGTGAACGCGCTCGCCACAGGCCTGGAACTGTCGGGCACCGCCACCGCCACGGCCGCGCAAGCCACCGAGCTTGAGGCGCTCGCGGCCGATCAGCGCTTCACCACCGGCGGATATGCGCTCACCGTCACCGGCTCGGCGTCGGCATTGCTCGGTCTCAGCACCGCAACGCAGCAGATGGCGACGACGCTCGCCCTGTCCGAATCCGGCGATACGGTCAGCGTGGACAACCTGGTGCAGCTTACCGAGCTTGGCACCAAGTTCAGCCTGAACAGCCACACTTTGACGGTATCCGACACCGCCACGCAGCTCGCCACGCTGAACAGCCTGGAGACCACGCTGGTAAGCGCCGCCGTGCTCGACCAGAGCGCCACCGTCGATACGACAACGGCCACCGCGCTGGCCGCGCTGCCCGACTTCGCGCTGGGCACCGATGTGACCCTGACCGTGCAGGGCAGCTACGCCGCGTTGGGAGCATTGCCCGACTCCATCACGTCGATCGCGACGCTGGAGCTGACCGGATCGGCGCAGACCCTGACCGCGGCCGAGGCAGCGACGCTGGCCGGGCTCAGCAATTTCTCAGCCGGCGCCGGCATCGTTGTGCAGGACACGATTGCCGATTTGAATGCCCCTGCGAATGACGGTTGGCAGACTGTGGCGACCGGCGGCTACATCGTGACGGACTCCGTCAGCAACCTGCTCGACAACGCTGCCACCGAGCTTCTCACGGATGCCAACAGTGTCACGCTGCTCGGCGATGCGCAGGTGGACGCCGCCAACTTCGCGACGCTGGCCGGCATGGCGAATTTCAGCCGCGGCACGTTCGCGCTGACCGTAGAGGACAGTGCGGTCGCGATCGCCAGCAATGCCACGGAAATCGCGCTGCTGGCGAGCAGCGCGCTGATCGACTCGGCGGCGCCCGTTTCGGCGGCCCAGGCCGAGGCGCTCGCCAACCTGAACACGGCCCACATGCTGAGCTTCACCGGCGGCGTCTCGCTCGCGGTGCAGGACAGCCTCGCCAACCTCATATCGTCCGGCAACGCTGCCGGTCTTGCCTTGGCCAGTACGGTCACGGTGCTCGGCACCGGCGCGCAGTTGGTTGCCGCCATCGCGCATGACTGGGGCAGCGTCCAGCCGTACTACGCGTTGAACACGAGTTGCGACATCACCGGCGCGCAGGCGACCACGCTGCAAGGGCTGGGCGCCCATTTCCTGCTCAACGACTACACGCTGACCGTGGTAGATGACGCAGCCAACGTGGTGAGCAATGCGACCGCGATCCAGGCGTTGGGGATCAACGCACAGGTGAGCGACAGTGTCGCCGGCGTTGACGCCGAGACCACGCCGCTCGGCGCGCTGGGCAGCACGCTTCAGTCGATTACGCTGACCGACAGCGCGCCGGTGGGCGCCGCCGCAGCGGCCGGTCTGACGCCGCTGGTTGCAAAGCTGACCGGGCCGGCGATCACGGTCGCCGACACGGCATCGGCGGTGGATACCAACCTGACCGCGCTGGAGACGCTGGGCACGCATCTCAGCAGCGTGACGGTGAGTGACAGTGCGGCGGATGTCGCCGCGGTTGCGACGGATCTCTCGGCGCTGGGCGGCAAGCTGCACATCGCCCTGACCGACACGACCCCGGTGACCGTGTCGGCGGACGTCGCCGCCGGCCTGGTGCCGGTGGACACGCATCTCGGCGGCACCACGGTCAACGTGTCCGACACCGGCGCGCACATCGCCGCCGACGCGGCGGCGCTGGCCGAGCTTGGTAGCGTGCTGGGGACGGTAACGCTGTCCGACGGCACCGCGACCGACGCCGCCACCGCCGCGGCACTGGCGCAGATCGACGAACATCTTGGCAGCGGCATCAAACTCAGCGTGACGGATACCGCCGCGGCGATCGCCGGCGCCGCCACCGATCTTGGCACGCTCGAAGGCGACGACAGGATCAGCACGATCACCGCTGACAACCAGACCGTGGCGAATATGCTGACCTACGGCGCCACGCTGGCGACGCTCGGCGCCACCGCGACGATCAACGACAGCGCCACCCATGTCAGCGCGCATCTCGACGCGCTGGAGCTGCTGAGCGGCAGCGTGGTGACGCAGATCACGCTCACCGATGGCGGCACTCCGGACATCGTCCTGTCGTTGCAGCAGATCCCCTCCGACACGGACGTGCTGGGGCTGATCTCCGGCGGGTTCAAATACGCCATCAGCGACAGCGCGGCCGACATCGCCGCCGACCTGGGCGCCGGCGGCAGTTCGCAGATCCTGACGCTTGGATCAGCAGTCGATACCATTACCGTCAGCGACTCCGATACGCTGACACTGACGGCCGACACGCTGCTGAGCTCCGGCGTCGACGACAGCGGCGCGTCCGCACTGACCAAACTTGCCAACGGCACCAGCGTCGCGGTGACCGACGTCACGATCGATGACTTCGCCGATTTCGGCGCGCTATCGGTGGCGCCGGGCAGTTTTGCCGTCGCGGACAGCGGCGGCAACATTGCGACCGACCTGGAGCTTGGATCCGCCAGTTCCGTCCTGCTGACGCATCGCACCAGCATCACCGCCATCACGCCAACCGGCACGATCACGCTGGACTATGCCACGGCGTCGGCAACGCATGTCGACGACGGGGCCGGCTCGGTGTTCTCCAAGATGCCGGGGGCGACCTTGGACGTCACCGGCGTGCCGGTGACCGATGTCGCATCCCTGTTCACCACCGGCGTGCACGCGTCCAGCATCACGGTCACCGACTCTGCCGGCAACATCGCCGACGACCTGGAAACCAGCAGCCCCGCGCTGGTGCAGTACAGCGACCAGATCAGCGCCATCACCGTCAGCCCCGGCGGCACGATCACGCTGGACACCGACCACGCATTGGCAAGCGGCGTGGACGACGGCGCCGGTTCGGTATTCGGCAAGATGAGCGGCGGCACCCTGACCGTGACTGGCGCGACGCTGGACCAGGTCAGCGACCTGCTGGGCCGGCCCGTCGTCCCGGTGAGCATGTCGATGAACGACACCGCGGCGCATATCGAGGGCGATCTCGCACTGGGTGCCGAGTCGACGATCGAGAACAACATCGGCCTGATCACCGCCATCACGGTGGACGACGCCGCGGTCGCACTGACCGACGCGCAGGCTGACCTGGTGCTGGATGCGTTGGCGGTGCTGGGCGGCACCGGCGGCCTGACGGTGAGCGACGT
>Ga0181530_10003825_pt1 | contig 16422 bp, 25 predicted proteins | sample PEATcosm2014_Bin_42_FD_119769 | JGI IMG/M metagenome (GOLD analysis project Ga0181530, IMG submission 119769) | Peatland microbial communities from MTU Mesocosm Facility, Houghton, MI, USA - PEATcosm2014_Bin10_60_metaG | ecosystem: Environmental > Terrestrial > Soil > Wetlands > Peat | place... | reverse complement strand
TGCAGCCACAAGTCGTACTTGCCCATGTCGAAGTATGCGCCGGCCAGATCAAAGTGCACCGACGCGAAGCTGGGATCCATCTCGATCACCTTCTCAAACTGCTCCACGGCTAGATCGTACTGTCGTCCGGTAGCGTATTCCTGTCCCAGATTGTCGTTGTACTTGAGATTGAGCGGATCCAGGCGGATTGCTTTCTTAATTTCGACAAGCGCTTCCTCATGTCTGCCCAGAGATGACAAGTAAAGCCAGTACAGCTTGTGAGCGTTGGCGGAGTTTGGGTTGAGTTCCAGCGCTCGTTTAAACTCACGCTCGGCTGCGCTCCATTCCCACTGATTGGCGTAGCTATCGGCCAGGATGGCATGGGCTTCCGCCAACGTATCATCGATGGCCAACGCCTTCTGCGCTGCCGCGCGCGCTTTGGGCACCGCCTCACTCGATGGAACAGGGGCATAGTCAGAGATCACGTCGTAGTAATCGGCCAGCCCCACATATGCTAGGGCGTAGTTGGGATCTTTCTCAATCGCCTGGTTGAAGTAGTCCCGAGCCTTGTCCAGGGTTTCGGGGGTCCGCTTCTCCCAGTAGTAGCGGCCTTTCAGATAAAGCTGGTACGCCTCAGGATCGTTGGTTCCTCCCTTGGCCACTTGCTTGTTCGTCTCGCCCGACAACCGCTCTCGCAGCCGGGAGGAGATTGCACGAGTGATGTCTTCCTGCACTGCCAAAACATCGGAAAGCTTGCGGTCGTATTGCTCGCCCCACAAATTGTGATTGCTGCGGGCGTCGATGAGTTCGGCGCTGATGATGAGCTGGTCCCCGCGCTGCACGATGCGTCCCGTGACCACGCCCTCGATTTTCAGGTCGTGGGCGACCACTTGGGGATCCACGTCGCGCCCCTTGTAGTGAAAGACCGAAGAACGCGACATCACGGCGAGATTCGGAATCTGGGAAAGACTGTTGATCAGGCCTTCCGTGAGACCGTCGCTGAGGTATTCGCTGTTGGGATCGTTGCTGGCGTTGACGAAGGGCAACACCGCAATGGACGAAATCTCCTGCTGGCTGCCACGGCTGCGGTACAGAAAAACCCCGGCCGCCGCCAATACCACGATCACGGCCGCCGCGATGCCGACGACCCAGCGCCGCGAGTGATTCGCAGCCGCAGCCATCGTTCCTGTACCGGGAATTAAATGGGCGCTCGCGCTGCTTGGGGTTTGGGCTTGCGCTCCTCCCACGGCCGGCGTTTGTGCCGCAACGGCAGAGACTTGCTCCGCCGCCGCTGCAACCACGCCTCGGCTCGAATCGGTGTCCCGCTTCAGCCGCTGCAAGTCGGCTCTCATCTCGGCCGCAACCTGGTAGCGCAGATTCCGATCCTTCTCCAACGCCTTATTGATGATGTCTTCCATTTTGGGCGGCAGATCCGGGTTCAGGCGCATCGCCGGCGCCGGAGCGCGATTGAGAATCGCCTCGAAAATCGTGGCCGAGCTTTCTCCACGGAATGGCAACGTTCCGGTCGCCATCTCGTACAGAACCGCCCCAAATGAAAAAAGGTCCGTTCGCGCATCGAGCTCTTTGCTCTTGGCCTGTTCCGGAGACATGTAGGAAATCGTTCCCACCGTAGTGCCCGGACTCGTCAGTTGGTGTTCGTCGAACGTGCGCGTCAAGGTGTTCAACGGCGCGCTCGAAGAACTGCCCCCCGCTGTGACCTTTGCGAGTCCGAAGTCTAGGATCTTGGCGTGGCCCCGTTCCGTGACGAAAATATTGGCGGGCTTGATATCCCGATGAACGATTCCCTTCACGTGTGCGGCGTCGAGCGCATCGGCAATCTCGATTGCCAGCGAGAGAATCTTTTCGATTTCCATCGGACGGCCAGCGATCCGGTGCTTGAGCGTCATGCCGTCCAGAAACTCCATGACGATAAACGGCCGGCCGTTTTCTTGTCCGATTTCGTGGATGGTGCAGATATTGGGATGGTTCAGTGCGGAAGCAGCCTGCGCCTCCCGTTGGAACCGGGCCAACGCCGGGGAATCCTTCGCGACTTCATCCGGCAGGAACTTGAGTGCCACGAACCGGTGTAGGTTTAAGTCCTCGGCCTTGTAAACCACGCCCATACCGCCACCACCCAACTTCTCGACAATGCGGTAGTGCGAAATGGTCTGGTCGATCATTCGTGGCGAATCTTACGTGGGTGAAACGGGCAAGTCAACGAGAGCCGAGGAGTTGGGACGACCTCAATAGGATCGTTGGTGAAAAATCCCGTGGGTGTTGAAAAAGTCACTGTGCTTAGTAAGCGAAGTGGTGAGCGAAGCGTGGTAAAAGGAAGAAATTAGGACAGCCCACCGCTTGTCCTTGCTCTCCGTCCATCCTCGCCAAAGACCATCCGTGCACGTCCCGATCGCAGACCGCCCTGACTTGACAGGCAGCTTGATGAATGAAGGGAATTGTACCTTCCCGTTGGCCTTGTCAGGCGGCCATATGGCTACCTGCTTGCCGTTCTGCCATTGAAAGACCGCACCAGTAACTAGGCCTGGGCCGTATTTCACTGAGTGGGTGAATGGGTCGTTGCGACCATAGAACTGCAACAGACCAGTGGCGCCAATGGCCCGACGACGCTATCAGCGAGGCCATTTACGGCTTCGCGGAAAGAAGAAAAAAGTATGGGTCGCAATGTGGCGGGAAGATACCATCCTGCCGAACGGTTCGACGCAACGCATTCGGAAGGCGGAAGTGCTGGGGACGCTGCAGGAATACAAAACCCGACGCCTTGCAGAACGCGCGCTCGAACAGCGACTCTCGGAAGTCAACTCGCTCACCTACAAACCACGTCCCACTGCCACGTTCCGCGAGTTTGCGCAGAAGTGGCAGAAGGACGTTCTAACGCAGTTCAAGCCATCGACCGGGCCAGCCGATCGATCCAGGATTAAGATGCACCTGCTTCCGAGTTCGGTGATCTGTGCATGAAGGACATCAGCGCGCAGTACATTCAAGCCATGATCGCCGGAAAGCAGAAGCAGCTCTCGGCTAAATCAATTCGTAACTTGGTCGCGACTCTGCGAATGATGTGGACGCAAGCGCGGGCGTGGGGCTACACGCAACACGACCCCTTCTTCGGCCTTGTCCTTCCCGAGCGCGGCCTGCTGAATGAACGGTTCCTATCGCTCGAGGAGATGTAGCGCGTCATCGAGACGGCGCCGGAGCCATACAAATCCTACTACTGGATTCTCGCGGAGACCGGCGTTCGCGCCGGCGAGATCGGAGCGCTCCCCGTGCGCAATCTCCTGCTCGAACAGGGCGCCATCAAGATCGCGCAGAGTGTTTGGCACGGGAAGATTCAAACGGTCAAATCGGTCAAGGGAAACCGTCTGTGTGAAATCTCACCGCAGTTAGTGCAGCACCTGCGGCAGTACCTTCGCCAGTGGCATCCCAACCAGCTCGGGCTCCTCTTCGCGACTTCAAACGGAACGCCGTGGGATACCGACGTGGTGCGGAAACGCAAGCTCTATCCTCTGCTCGAAAAGCTCGGGATTGAGCGGTGCGGCTTTCACGCCTTCCGCCACGGCAACGAAACAGTGATGGATCAGGAGAGCGTGCCGATGGCAATTCGGCAATCCCGCCTGGGCCACTCCGATGCTCGCACGACGATGCTATACACGCACGTAGCTAGCGAAGACGGCCGGAAAATCGCGGCCCGATTCGGAGAGCTGCTGACGTCTTCGGCGACGATGATGCCAGTGGGAAACGCTTAAATTTTGGTGTCCAATGGTGCTAAATCCGAGATTCGAGCGGCTGGAAGTAATTGAAAAGGTTGGTTGCGGGGGGTGGATTTGAACCACCGACCTTTGGGTTATGAGTTGGCCTACACGATTAACAGTAAACAACTTACCGGCACGGATGGCAAGTCGTGGGAGCCGAAAATGACCTTACAACACTAACAATGGGAGCCGATGGGGAGTGGAGTCCGCTCTATTTTCGGTTCCCATAACGGTGACCCAAGGAGGGTTATACAAATGGACGCCAAACCGTGCCTGAATTTAGTAAACGATCCGCTCTTGAGGCCAATAATCGCTGCGCGGATTCTTGGAATCAGCCGCTCCACATTGCAACACATGGCTAGAGAAAGGCGTGTGCCTGGCCTGAAAATAGGGAGGCTCTGGCGTTTTCGGCAGGGCGATCTTGAATCTTGGATCGAATCAAAAGTAAATGTGAAAGATGTCAAGGCTGGTCGATGAAGTGGTCCGGGCACGATTGAGTGTATCCATTCGATCGTGCCCGGGGCCACGGCCTTCGGGTTTCAACAAAAAAGAAAGCGCCGAAAAAGCACAGGCTGCGGCTGCCTTGCTTCGAAACGACGATAATGAACCGTTCCCCCGAGTTCGGCCTGCCGGGTCCTTGAGCCACTCGTCGATGAGTTTCCGGTCTTCCTGACTTACCCTGCCGCACTTTGCCCAAATCCTCAGTAGTTGCTTCTCTTGTTCTGAGCCAAAGGGCGCAAGCCAGTCCTCCTCATAATGCTCTCGTGCCTGCTTGCGAAGCCTTCTTTTGTCCGCTGTCGTCAACGGTTGTCGCACAAAGTCCTGCGACGAACTGTCGTCCGGCGGGAAAAGCGACGCTTCGTGCTCTGATCGGCTAGGCAGCGGTGACGACTTTTGAGGGACTGGCTTTTTTTCCACGACCGCAGCTTAGAACGAAAGGTGGTGCCTTGGCCATAGAACACTCACGCATAGGGTCTCTTGTTAGTAAACGGCAACGAATGGCTCCAACCCACAACCTGCGGTTCCAACGAGCGGCATGGTTGCGCGATCTGCCATAATGTCTCTTTCCATGTGCGGACGCTATCGACTATCGAGGAGGAAGCAGCTTGTCGATGAGTACTTCGACATGGTTTCTGACGAGCCGGACTGGACTCCTCGTTACAACATCGCCCCGACCCAGCCGATCCCCGTCATCCGCCAGAATCCGAAGGAGCCAGTCCGGGAATTGTCGGTGATGCGCTGGGGACTGATTCCTTCTTGGGCGAAAGATGCCTCTGGGTCGGCAGGGATGATCAATGCGAGATCGGAGACGGCCGGCACCAAACCCGCGTTCCGCGATGCGCTGAAATCCCGCAGGTGCCTGATTCCTGCGGACGGTTTTTACGAGTGGAAGCGAGATGGGAAAACCAAGCAGCCCTTCTGCTTCGAGGTCGGTGACGGTGGACTGTTCGCCTTTGCCGGACTCTGGGAGCGCTGGCGTGATCCAAGCCGGCAATGGGTGAAGTCATGATCGATACTGACGACCACCCCGAACGCCGTGACCTCGGCTGTTCACGACCGGATGCCAGTGATTCTCCATCCTGATTCGTACGATCTTTGGCTCGACCCCGGAATGCAGAACGTTGCGGCGATCTCCGAACTGCTGAAGCCCTATGATGCCCGGCTGATGCGCTGCTATCCGGTGAGCACTCGGATCAATTCCGTGGTGAACGACGATCCAGAATGCTCCGCACCCGTGGAACTAGCGCAGATTCGGAATCGACTGTTCTCGTAACGCAATCTATCAAGTGGTGCTTAGAGTACTGGCTACCGTTGAGAACGCATTGTTGGCGTTGCCGCCGATCAGTTTGACCGTGCCAATCACGATCACTAGGATTACCGCGAGCATGACGGCATATTCAGCGATATCCTGTCCTTGATCATCGGTGCAAATCTTGCGAAGAAACTCAACCATAGCTATCCTCCGGGGGCAGGAACAAAGTTCCGGGGAACTTGCGTTGGCAAATAATGTCGCCTCGGACAGCGATTGTCAATTGCAAGAACAAGTCCTCTGGTCATGGACTCCTCCCCGCCCTGAATTCCATCACGATGTCGGGGAGCGCCCAAGTTACGAAGGTCCAATGCGGAAAGCCGTTGTGATCTGCCATAATCTCCTCCATGTGCGGACGTTGCCGACTGTCGCGGAGAAGGCAGATCGCGGAAGAGGAACAATTGGCTCCACGGTGCTGGCGTTTGTTGCCTATTCTCATGAAGCGCACAGCGGCGTATTTGGAAATCAGTGAGGATTGAAATGGACATTGTTACGCGGCTCGAAGCGGCGAGGAATCGAACGCTGAGTTACTTTGACTTGAGCGACGAGCAACTCGACCGCAATTACGGATCGGGCAAGTGGTCGGTCAGGTTCATCTTGCACCACCTCGCTGATGCTGAGACAGTTCTAAACGACCGAATCCGCCGGGTCCTCAGCGAACCCAGACAAGTGCTCTGGGCGTTTGATCAGGATGCGTGGGCGACGGGACTCGACTACTCACGGCTGCCGCTCGATCTATCTCGGCGAATATACGATGCAGTCCGGTCTGGGATCATCTATCAGGCTCGCTTGCACTATGACACAGATGGTCACCGTGAGTTCGTCCACAGCGAAACGGGCGTTCGAACGCTGAAGGAGGAATTCGAGAAGGTCGCTTCCCATAACGAGCACCATCTTGAACAGATCGAATTGGCGTTGAAGGGGTTCGGATCGACTGTGGGGAAGCTACCCGCTACACCATCAACCAGCCACCGCAATTTGCCATAATCTCTAGATGTATGTGCGGGCGCTATCGACTGTCGCGAAGGAAGCAGCTTGTCGCGATGCGCTTGGTACCCGTCAGGCGGCTGACTTTCCCACGATACGCGCAGCCCACTGACAGAACCCTTCGCCGCTATACTAGGTTTGCCGAGCCATCGCTCAACGGAGTAGGCATGTCGAGTCTGAAGGAATTCCAATGCGAAATTTGCGGGGTCGTCAGCCAGAATCCGATCCATTGGTTTGTGATCGAGTGCACAGATCAGAAGCTCGCGATCATCAAGTGGGATTTGCCCGCCGCCACACTTCCAACCGCCCGGCATTTCTGTGGCGAAGCGCATGCTCAGGTCTATATCAGCCGATGGTTTGAATCCGTGTGCGTGCCGCCCAAACGAAGTTTGAAAATTGTTTAGGCCGTTTCGACTACCCGATTACGAAGAAGCGTTCGTGACTGAAGCCCAACTGAAAAAGTATCTCGACGCAATCCGTAAACTGACGGGCTTCTAACCCGAGACGGTCCCCCTTCGGAGCCTTGCGGAGATGCTGCCTAATGTGATGTTGACTTGAATCCGCCATAGGTCAGGTAGATGCCGAGGACGAGTGAAACACCTGTGTACAGGTAGAAAAGCTGCTGGTAGTGAAGCTGCCCAAGGAAAAGTCCCGCTTCCATCTCAGGCGGCAGGAACAAGAAGAACAGGCTCTTGATCAGCGTTATCCAACCGACTAGGGTGACGATCACCGCCAGCGCACCACCCGACCAGATATTGTGCGCGAGAACCATCGCCAGCCCAGCGGCCAGCGTGATCACACCGACGATGAAGATCATTGATGGATTGTGAAGAAGTGCTGTTACCGACTCCAGAGCGGCTTGTTTGCGAGTGATCATTGATATCGCGACGAGAATGCAGTACAGCCCAATCAGCCTGCTAAGAAAAAGTGTACGTGGCAACATGGTGCCCTCCAAACGAATCAGGGATTCTGCCAAGCCTTTGCGAGAAACGCGACATCATCCCGCACGGATTGTGGCAGAGTACCGCTTCGGCCTTCCGTTGAAAACTATCCTAACTTGGGTGGCGGTGCCGTGCGATTCGTCCTCGGCCAGTCGATCCTCCACCGCCCGCCCCACTTTGGCAGCCAGAATAGTTCCTTTGGGGGTGTCCCTCTTGCACAGTGATACAGGGCGGCGGCTCGCTCGTAGAAGCCGCGAGTATGCCATGAATCCAAAAATCCGAACCGCTGAAAATCGAGATGATGGCAGAATTCGTGGCAAAGGGTGCTCAGAAATGTACCGAAGGATGTAACCTCCTTGCGCACCGCCGTCTTCATCCACACGCGGATCAGCATGGTTTCCGGAGTGTAGTCGCCGAAAAGCTCCGTTGACCAATCTTCGCGGACTCGCAGCGGTCGGGATGCAAGCACGCGAATGCTGCAAGCTGGGACTTTGTAAAACTCCGATGCGGCATCCAGAAATTCAGCGCAGGCTTGGCGGACACCCACAGTAGTCCCAGACTTCATTGCCGACTCGATGGATTTTGAAATGGTCAACAAACGCCCGTCCTGCGGCAGGTCGAGCGTCCTGATCCGATCACTTTCGAGGAAACCCGCATGGTGGTTCGCGTTGCGCGGTGGAGCATCCGTGATCATTATGTCCTCAATAAAATAACCAAAGACCTCTATGATTTCCCTCAGTCGCCGGATGCATATATTAGAAAGCATCGCACGACCGCAAGGGGAGGTAGTGTGACATGAGCCTGTTTTGCCTCGTCCATGGATCAACGCAGAACGCCTCGGGATGGGCAAGGCTGGTGCCCGAGCTACAGCGGCGGGGGCACCGGTCGATTTGTGTGAACCTACCTACCGACGAACCGGAAGCGAGCGGAGCCCGGTACGCGCAAGTGATTGCGGAGGCGTTGCGAAATTCTACAGAGGCTCCCATCGTCGTGACGCACTCCGTGAGTGGAGTGTTCTTGCCGCTGCTCCCTGCGTATTGCTCGGTATCGAGGATGGTGTTTCTTGCCGCCTTCGTTCCACAAATCGGCAAGAGCCCGATGGAGCAGCTACAAGCAAATCCAGAAATGTTCTGGCCGGATTGGATCGGCAAAGACCCTACAAAAGATGACGCCGTTGCAGAGCATTATCTTTTCCACGACTGCGCTCCCGAAACGGCGGCATGGGCGTTGACCACTCGAAGTCTGATGCATGCCCGCCGTGTTTTGACCGAAACTTGTCTGTTACGAAGCTGGCCGGATGCGGCAGCATCCTACATCTTGTGCCGGGAAGACCGCACACTACGCCCAGACTTCTGGCGCGAGCAAGTGCGGAGGCAGTTGAAGATTGATCCGATTGAACTTGCGGGCGGACACTGCCCTCATGTCTCGCGTCCCGGAGAATTGGCGGATGTCCTGAACGGGTTGGCTTAGAACTTCGCGACCGAGCTACTGCCCGTTCGAACTGCGTCATAATAGCGGGCTATGTGCCCCCTCTCGCCGGAGTCCGTGGTTTTGGATCACGACCTCGACCAAGAGAAAAACCTCGATCCCAATGGCCCCCGCATCCGCTGCCCGCTCTGCGGTTGGTCGCCCCGCAAGGACGACCGCTGGTCTTGCACCTGCGGGCATATCTGGAACACCTTCGACACGGGAGGAGTTTGCCCAGCGTGCCTCCACCAGTGGACTTCAACCCAGTGTCTCTCGTGTAAGCGGTGGTCGCCGCATTCGGATTGGTATGCGAAGTAAAGAACTCTAATTCACGGGATTGGGTTCTACAGCGAGCCGATGCGTTCCCAGCCACCGGGGTAGGCAGTCACCAAGCCGAGATCATCCACGACGATGTCAGCCGAGAATCCGGTGTTGCTTTCGTAGCGATAAGTGTTCTGAGCGACCCGCGTGTAGCGTTGGGACAGCGGTTGAACCGTAAGTTCGGGAAACTTGACCCAAGCGGCGATGACCGACTCGCTGCTTCCCACTTGGAGGTTGAGACGCCTGATCGGAAGAGTGTTGGTTGCGGGTGTCACCGCGAGATCAACATCGGCACAGCCCTGAATTTCGCGCAACTCCTGACCCGAACTGCGCCACACGCCACGGTTCTCCACGCTCAGGCTGAGGGTCTTCACATCGCTCCCGATTGTGCGCTCGACTTGAACTCGGTGGGTGAGCCAGTTCTCGTCGCAATGGATTTCGTAGCTCGCCAACATGGGTCTCTGATCCTTGAGGACTCCGACGACCGTGCCTTTCAGCATCCAGCCTTCTGCGGTGCGCCAGAGACCACAATAGTCCCTCCCGTCGATCAACAGGCTTTTCCAGACAACCGCACACTTCAGATCGTCCGCCATTGAGCAATTTCCGTCTTGGGTGAGGATCATAGCATTCCCTTAGGCTGGCTTAACGCCTCCCAGAGAGGCGAATTTCACTTGTGATACCAAGTAACAAAACACCAACCGGTCCAAGCCCGGAATCCTTATGGTTGAAAGGTTTTCTAAATTGGGAGGTCGATCATGGCAGCCTTGACTCCCAACAAGAAGCGCACGTCGGTGCGTGGCCTTGGCGAGATCGCACTCCGCGTGAACAATCTGGACGCCATCCAGAAGTTCTACGAGGAAGTCATCGGTTTGCCGCTGATGACGCGAGTTCCAAACTGTGCATTCTTCAAGATTGCAGAGGGCTACGGCGGTCACAGTCAAGTGCTCGCCCTGTTCGACCGCTCACAGAGCCCCGGCTATCGCGGGACGGACGCAGCAACTTCCACGATTGACCACATCGCCTTCGAGATATCGCTTGGTGATTTCGCCGACGAAAAGAAGAGACTGAAAGCGTTGGGGCTCCAAGTCGAAACCGCCGAACACGGATGGGTGCATTGGCGCTCGCTCTATGTGACCGATCCCGAGGGCAATCAGGTGGAGCTAGTCTGCTACGACGAGACGTGCAAATAGCGACTGCGGGATGGATTTTCAAACTGGCTCAAGGATGATGACGGGGATATGCCTGTCTGTGCGCTCTCGGTACACCTGATAGCCGCCGTACTGACTGGCGAGGAACGGCCAAAGGCGCTCACGCTCCTCAGAGGTCGCCTCCCGTGCCCTTACCCGGCGTATTTCCGACCCGAATTGGACTTGTGCCTCCGGGTTGGCACGAAGGTTGAAATACCACGAGGGGTAGTGCTCCTTCCCGGCGTTGGACGGAACCACAACAATGGATTCTCCTTGCCGGAATCCGAAGATTGGAGCGGTTCGGGACTCGCCGCTCTTCCGCCCAGTTGTGGTGAGTAGAACCACCGGGCATCCCACCGAGCGGTTGAAAATCCGTCCGCCCGACAGCCGATAGATTGCTCGATGGAGCGTGTAGAAGAGACGAGTGGTAGCCAGTTCCCCCAGCATCACATACCCGAAGCGGTGCAGTCTCCTCATGCGGAGGTTAGCTCTCGATTTCCCCTAGCCGAAGTGTCGGGGACTCGGTTCGGCAACAGACGCCATACCTTTGCCAAAGGCGAAACCACGGGCTATGAGCGAGCATGTCATCGTGCCTTCGATTCACAGCCGAGAGGTCGTTCGCGCTCAGCGGTCTGCCGTCCGGCTCTACGAAGATGCGCTCTAGGCACTCGATTTCGGCAATAGTCTGCTCGGCGTCCATCCGTCACAATATCCAACAGAAAGGCGGGGAGGTCAACTCGGAGCGGCCGCCAGCGCCTGCCGCTTTAATGCCGCAACCGAAGCCGAGGAAGGAGTCGGCCCCGCTCCTTTGCATACTCGTGGTACTGATCCCCGAATCGTGCGATCAACATTGCTTCCTCGCGGGGAATTCGCACCAAGAACATTAGAGCCCGTAGGACACCGAGCGCGAGCACCAATGCGTTCGCAGCTACAACCCCGAGTCCGATAGCGTGAATCATCAGCACCGAATACATTGGGTGGCGCACCCAGCGGTAGGGACCGGACGCGACTAGCTCATGGTCAGTCTTCATCTCAAGGAAGGCTGACCAGAATCGGCCAAGTTCCCGGTGAATTAGACCCAATCCCACGAGGCTCATCGCGGTCACGCCTGCGGCTACCCAACGGAGCCAATTCGGAATCGCAATATCGAAAGCGTGAAGCAGAGGAGGGTATATCGCCTCGATTGCGACACAAACCACGATTGCGAAGAAGACGATTGCCTGAATGATGAACGACGCTCTTCCTTCGCGTTGGATGGTCTGACCGTCAGGACGCGAGTACCCTGTCGAAGCTGAGCCCTCTCGCCGCCCGAAATAGACCTGAATTGCCGGATATGCGGCAAGCAGCAAAACGAGAGTCACTCGGAACGAAACTGGCATGGTACCCCGTTACGCACTTTCCTGCTCAAGTATCTGAACCAGAGATCGAAACCCATCCCACTTGATCTCAAGAATCCAGTCGGGATGGGAAAACGGATCGGCGAGCGCGACCGAGCGGCATTGGATTGAAATGCGGGAGGGGCACTGAAATTAGTATAAACGTATGGGATGTGCCCGTGATGCGAGCGCATCCCTATCGGACAGGAGCAACAATCATGGTGGACTTATCCATTTCGGCTGGCAATCTGATCTTGCATGTTCGGGGAACCGACAAGCTGTGGTCATTCAAGAGTTCGCTGGAAATCCCGTTGGCGCACATTGCGGAGATCAGGGCAGACCCGGCCATAGCACATGGCTGGTGGCACGGGCTAAGAATACCCGGCACCAACGTTCCCGGAGTGCTGACGGCTGGCACTTTCTATCAGGACGGCAAGCGTGTTTTCTGGGATGTCCATAATCCCGACAACACGGTCGTGATTGAGTTGAAAGACGAACGGTACAACGAGTTAATTGTCGAAGTCGCCGACCCGAAAGCTGCGGTGGAACTAGTCAAGACCGCGTTGCCGCGCTAAACGGGATGTGCGGCGGATTCGGATTTGCAGCCCTGAAGCTGGAGTGAACATCGAAGAAGCTGTACGGGGAGGTAATCCTCCAATGCCTAAACAGAAGAAAGAATCCGGCTCGCTAGACGGCTGGCAGCAGATCGCGGACTTCTTGGGTCGGCCGTCGTCCGTAGCCCAACGCTGGGCAAAATCCGGAATGCCCGTCACCCACGAAGGTCGGCGCGTGCAGGCTTCACCCGACGAATTGAATCGCTGGCTCGTGGGCGAATCCGCTGGAGAACCTGTTCAGATCGCAACCGATAGCATTGACCTCGGTGCCGAATTGAAGCGCGGTCTTTCGTTTGTTCGGAAGCACACACCTTCTGCTCGGCACAAGAAACGAGCGGCGTGAATCGGCACTTCCGCCGAGAGCGTTGTTTCTTAGCGAATTACCAGAGTGGGGGCCGACAATCAATCCCCACGGACAGTAAGCACAGGCACCTTGCTGTTCCTCACGACGTACTCGGCAACGCTGCCCAAGAGTAAATGCGCCAATCCCGAGCGGCCATGGGTTCCCATGATGATCATTTGGCAGTTCAGTTCCAGCGCGGCCTCGACAATCACTGGGCGTGGTGAAGCCTCGCGAACAAACGCCTCGGCATCGGGTATTAGCCGCTTTAGCCCATCCATGCCCTGCTGAGCTTGCTCCCGGAACAGATGAAGCAGATCGCTGCCAGCCATGACGCTACCTGTCTCTGTCAAGCTAAAGATGTCGATGACATGCAGCAGAACCAACTTCGCCCCGAATGCGTCGGCAAAAGACCGAGCCCATTCCAAAGCCTTGCTAGCCTGATCCGAAAAGTCTGTCGGCACAAGAATTCGCGAGACCCTCCGTCGTAAGTCGGCAGTGGAATAATTCTTCGTGTTCATCTTTTGCGCCATTTGACGGGCTGCGATTTTAAAGACTACCCGTTCTGATCGACCCTGACCAGCACCAATTTGAAGTGATAGATTAGTTCAACGCTTTCCGCACAAGGACGGTCGTCATGGCGATTCCACTTTCCAACGAAATCAGAGCATTGCTCGATAGCCCCAACTTCGCCCATCTCGCTACTCTCATGCCTGACGGCTCACCGCAGAGCGCACCCGTTTGGGTGGGCCGTGAGGGTGACCGCATCCTGATCTGTACCGGGGAAGGCTCACTCAAAGCGAAGAACACACGACGCGATCCGCGTGTCGCACTCTCCATCATCGATTTCCATGATCCCTATAAGGATGCCCAGCTTCGAGGCCGCGTGATCGAGCGCCGTCCTGATGGCGACTTCAAGTACATGGACCCCATCTCGCACAAATACACGGGCAAACCGTTCCCGTTTCGCAGTCCCGAGGGGCGAGTGGCGCTCGTGATCGAGATCGAAAAGGCGCGATACACCAAGCTGCCTTTTGAACATACGCCGCCCCAGTAGTGCGGCTTCGAGGGCGGGGGATTCGCCGACCTTCCAGTGCTAACACGAAACGCCAGTGGTCTATAATTCGGGGATCACAGGGGCCACGTGCGCTAGAGCGCATCTGTCCCGGGAGGATCAGCATGAGCAACGAAGGAAACGAATTGGAGAAAACCGCCAAGAGGGTGAGCGAGATCGTGGAGCAAGCCACTAAGCACACCGCAGGGAAAGTTGCAGCAGAACTGAACAAGGATTTGAAAACGCTTGTGGATTTGTGGGAGAAGAAACTGCACGATTTCGGCTTGCTCCCCAAAAAAAAGTGATGGCCATCACGATCAGCACTCACCCGCTGGCGTCAGGAGCGCAGCGAAACGCTGAGCGTAGTTTTCGCCGTACTCTTCCCGAAATACATGGCCACGCGCTGAAGCGCTTCGGCTCAAGATTGCCCGCACGGGCGACTTAGGGCACTTTTACCCAAGCGCGAATGCTTTCATCGAACAACTCGCTAGACCGATCTGCCATAATCTCCTCCATGTGCGGGCGCTACCGACTATCCCGGCGAAAGCAGGTTGTCGAGGAATACTTCGACGCCGTTTCTGGCGAAGAAGATTGGAGTCCCCGGTACAACATTGCCCCTACCGACCATGCCTACTTGCATCGTCATGAGCAACTCCTCCTCTGCTACAGGAGGATAGAATACCGGGGGACTATCGTTCATCGGCCATCCTTGCGAGTGCTGCGTGCCACGTTATTTAAGACAGCACCTGGGGACGAATTTAACGGAAAATTAACGCAGACGGGATAGAGTTTAGCTCAGAATCAACGTTCGAATTCCTTATCGGCCAAAATTTCGTTAGAGGTGCCCATGATGACCACCCCAGCCAGTGCCATCAAGGATGAAGTCCACCTGCTGATTGACGTTCAAATCGAGACATTCAGACAGCCCACACCCTTAACAAATTCTCAACTCCACGAATTCCACCACCGCTGTGAGAGGATCGGTACGCTTTGCCAAGAACTGGATCGGATTGGCACAAGGAGCGTTATAGAACGGCGGTCGGAGAGGGCGGCTTAGCTCCGGGTGAAGCCCTGCGATGCGCGGCTGATGCGGTGCAACCCGTGAGCACTCGGATCAATCACGTGGCTAACGACAACGAGATATGCTCCGCACCGGTGGAGCCGCACCGGTGGAGCTCGCACAGGCTCAGCATCGGCTCTTTCCATAGCGCACTGCGTATTCGACACGGGCACGCATACAATGCGGAGATGGCGATAGTGCCAGCCTACGTCGAAGCCCGAATCAGGCAGCGCCCACTCGCTGGTGTGCGGGTTCTCCTCGGCTCAACTTGCTCAACTTCCGTCGTGGCGTTCGGGGACGTGCGCAAGGCATATACTTTGGTGCGCTGCCGAGCGCATTATCTATGCTGCCCTTCAAGCTCGTCTGTGCCCGCACGTTTTACCTGCCTATCGGGCAGAGTGTGTTCCCGGTTTCGAAATACCGGCTGGTGTGCGAGCACCTTCTCGCGGAGGGCGTCGCAGAGCCTGACGATTTGGTAGAGCCGACACCAGCGAAGGATGAAGACGTCCTGCTTGTGCACACGCCCGAGTATGTGCACAAGCTCCGTACTGGGACCCTATCCGAGAGCGAAGCATGTCAGCTTGAAGCCCCGTATTCTCGGGAACTCGTTGAGGCGTATTGGCTCTGCGTGGGCGGCACAATCCTCGCCGCGCATTGCGCGTTGCGCGACGGCGTCGCCTTCAACATGAGCGGCGGCTTTCATCACGCCTTCCCCGACCACGGTGAGGGTTTCAACTTGATTAACGATGTCGCGGTGGCGATCCGCAGCATGCAGAAGGATGGAAAGATCAAGACAGCGATGACTGTTGACTGCGACGTTCACCACGGCAACGGCACCGCTGCAATTTTCGGCATCCAGAGTGCCGCGCCGACGCCACGGCCGGAGCGCCTGCCGTACATGCGGGAGTCGCGTGCCCGCGATGTGTTCACGATCTCACTTCACCAAGAAAACAACTATCCGACGTGGAAGCCCCAGTCCTCGATTGACGTGGGATTGCCGGACAGCATCGGCGACGATGAATACCTCGCGTGGCTGGAGAGGGCTCTCATGTCGGGTTTGCAACGGTTCCAGCCCGATCTGATCTGCTATTTGGCGGGGTCGGACCCTTACAAATGGGATTTGCTCGGAGGGCTGGCGCTGACCATCGAGGGGCTAAAGCGTCGAGATGAGTTCGTCTTCCGAACGGCTAAAGCTCGTGGGATTCCGGTGCTCGCCCTACCGGCTGGCGGCTACGCTTCCGACGTGCGCGACACCGTCACCATTCACTGCAACACGGTGGCGGCGGCGTTCCGGGCAATGAAGAAATAGACTGCGTAGGTGGGACGCTTTTGTTTTTCACCCGCACTTGCCTCAACCATCTTCTTAATCTGCCTGATCCTACCTCCTCCCACGTCTCTGTGCGTTGGGTCACATCGTCCCTGTCGTCCAAGGTCGCACAATAGCCAAGGACGGAGGGCAAAACTATGCACGGCAACAAAAAGGTGATCGAGCAATTGAACGCGGCTCTCGCTTCTGAATTGA
>Ga0181530_10003822_pt1 | contig 16437 bp, 18 predicted proteins | sample PEATcosm2014_Bin_42_FD_119769 | JGI IMG/M metagenome (GOLD analysis project Ga0181530, IMG submission 119769) | Peatland microbial communities from MTU Mesocosm Facility, Houghton, MI, USA - PEATcosm2014_Bin10_60_metaG | ecosystem: Environmental > Terrestrial > Soil > Wetlands > Peat | place... | reverse complement strand
CTCCCGCTCTTCCGGCGCGTTGTCAATCGAATCGAACGAGCGAAACTGATTCTTCGGGTTGTGCTTCTGCAACACCTTCGTGATCGCCGCCGTCAGGGTCGTCTTGCCGTGATCGATGTGGCCGATCGTTCCCACGTTGACGTGCGGCTTGGTGCGATCAAACTTTTCCTTCGCCATAAAAGTCCCAAATCCCTTTCATCGCTGGTACTGCCTGTTTCATCCCGGGGCGCCGGCGTTCCGGCTCCAGCCCCCAAAAAACCAGTTCACAGTTTTCAGTTGTCAGTTTTCAGCTTCGTTCTGCTCATCCCCGCTGAATTTGCCACCATCCAAACTGACAACTGATAACTGACAACCTGTCTCTCAGTAGTACGCGTACAACTTCAAATACCTCTGCCGCAACTCCAGCGGCACCGCTTCCACCAGCCGCAGAAACCGTTCTCGGGTCAATCCCTGGTCACTCACCGGCAGCGCCTGGTAAAGCGCAATCGCTTCCTTGCCCAGCAGCCCGCGCCCCAGAATGCCTTCATAATCCCGAACGCGCAGCTTCGACTTCTTCACGCGGTTCAGAAAAACTTCTACGTCGCGCGCATCGAACAGCGTGTCAATCAGCGCGTGCAACCGCGCAAATCCCTGCTCATCCTGTACGGCGATCGCTACCTGTTCGAACATCGAATCCCAGCCCTCACTTCTACGTCAGCTTCTAGCTTCTAGCCTCTAGCCCCATCCCGCTCGCGCTTGCCTCACCCGCTCGATCCACCACCCAACAAGCTAGAAGCTAGCAGCTGTCTTTTGGAGCGGGAGACGGGGTTCGAACCCGCGACCAACAGCTTGGAAGGCTGTGACTCTACCACTGAGTTACTCCCGCCCGTAAAGCCGTGAACCGTGGACCGTGCGCCGTGAACCTCGTCCGAGCGCCGTGAACGGTTCACGATTCACGGTCCACGGATCACGGTATTTCTGGAGCTGATGACCAGGATTGAACTGGTGACCTCTCCCTTACCAAGGGAGTGCTCTACCAACTGAGCTACATCAGCCCGCTAACTGTTCTTCTCCCCCGACCTGCGAATCTTCTCCGCCTGCCGGGCTAACACCGTTCGCAAAGCCAGCCCGCCAATCACGATCAGCGGAACCAGCCTTAACTCCACCGGCCTTCCATAAACGAGCACCGAGCCCTCGCCCATGGTCAGCCACGCCAACACGGCCAGAACGGCAAACAGCGCCATGGCCACCCAGAACTTGCGGTCAAGATCCGCGCCGGAGCCGTCCAACTTCCCGTTCTCCGTGTCGGTTCCCATCTCCGCTCTCAAACCCGGCTCCCAGCCAGCAGAACCCATCCACAACTGAAAACTGATCACTGAAAACTATCGTGGTGCACAGGGGAGGATTCGAACCTCCGTAGCTCGCAAGGAGCGGCAGATTTACAGTCTGCTGCCATTAACCGCTCGGCCACCTGTGCCCATATTGTCCGAGCCACTCATTCCGCGTTCCCTGCGGCCCGCGCGGCTCGCTCCCTTATTCCGCTAACGCCGCCAGCCCCGCTAACGCCGCTCTTTTCACCCCGCTTCCGCGCACGCCGCAACGCCCGGAGGTTTCCGGACTCACGAGCCTGCGCCTGAACTGGGGATCACCGCGGAGGACAGGCCCGGCGCTCATGCAACCTGCGCCGGAAAACTTTCGCCGCTTCGGCTGCCTCGTTTCGGCTTCCTTTTTGTGGAGCTGGCGAAGGGATTTGAACCCCCGACCCTCTGATTACAAATCAGATGCTCTACCAGCTGAGCTACGCCAGCTCTTGACCCACGGGAAACCTTCCCGAGACGCCGAAAAGTGCGCGGACACACTCCAACTTTCCGCGTACACGGCACAGAACTTAAGGTTAGCACAGCGCTCGAACCGGAGCAAACGCGGAAAAACAGGGAACAAGGGGCCGAGGGAGCAAGGAAACAAAACGAGTGGCCTCTCAGGCGGCTCGCCGCACGATCCGCTTCAGCGCCGGGCTTTCCGCGGCGCGGCGCAGGTCGTACTCATTCTGCAAATTCAGCCAGAATTGCCCCGGCAGGCCGAAATACCGGCCCAGCCGAAGCGCCGTATCCGCGGAGACGGCGCGCTTGCCGCGCACGATGTCGCCCACGCGCGGCGCCGGCACGTGAATGTCCTTTGCCAACCGATAGGCGGTCAGTCCCAGCGGCTGCATGAACTCCGTAAGCAAAATCTCTCCGGGATGAATGAGAGCCGCCTTACCGGGCATGTTTCCCTCCTGTTGCATTTCCGTCAGTGGTAGTCGGCAACTTCCACGTCGTGCGCGTTGCCGTTTCGCCACGCAAAACAGACTCGGTACTGGTCGTTGATCCGAATGCTGTATTGACCCTGCGGGTTTCCGCGCAATTTCTCAAGCCGGTTTCCGGGAGGCACGGTCAGGTTTTCCAGCGCCAGTGCGGCGTTCAGAATGTACAAATTCCTCAACGCCTGCCGGTTCAGTTTGGCCGGCAAACGCTTGCACCTGCCGGTTGTCCAAAGCCTTTCGGTGTCCGCATTCCGGAACCCGGCGATCATGCCTTATAGTAACGTGTCGCGTATAGAAATGCAATGCGTACCGGTTGCAACTCTCGCCGTCACGCCTCAACGATCGAAATATGCAGTTCCTCCTGCGACCGCAACAGCGCCGCATGGAACGCCGTGATCATAAAAAACAGCCAGCAGCCGATCACGTACGGAACGTACGGCGCCAGAGCCTGTGCCCAAGGCGAGTGCGCCCAATGCGCCGAACTGGGAGCGATCATGTGAAAAAGAATCAGCAGATGCGACAACGGCTTGAGCACAACCGAACCGCCAGTCAGGTTCAGGCTCCAGCGCATCCACTCCGGGCACCAGCGCTTGTAGGAATGCAGCAGCCAGCGGCCCTCTTCGGTGCGGCCCAACTGAATCTGCACTGCAATCGCCGCCGCCACGCAAACCCCGAACAGGATGCCCCCAGTCCAGTAGTAGCCGTACGGCCTCAGCTTTCCGTGCATGGCCAGATTCACGCCCAGCATCACCACGCTGGTGGCCAGTCCCGCCAGCCCCGCAATCTCCGCCAGCCCGCACACCAGGCGAAACGTCGGTGACAGCACCTGCGGCATCGGATCCAATGCCGTCGCTCCCATTTTGGGCGGCGTAAAAACCGCAAAATCCGATCCCGCCAGGTCGCGTTCCAGCAGCACTGAGTCCGAGGGATCGTACGGATTCACATGCACCGGCACGGTGCGCCCCTTGAACTGCGCCGCCCACTGTTTAGCCTGCTCTTTGGTGGCAAACGGCCGCTTGTACTCACCCATCTGCAGCTCGGGATTGCGATAGAAGTACGTGAGCGAAACCGCAAGTCGATCCTTGGCCTCAGCCGTGATGTTCTTTAGGACAGCGGCCACGTCGATGGTTGCCGTCACCGTCGGCCAGTTCAGAGCCGCGCGCAGCCGAGCCCGCGCCTTGCGCTTCTTCCGCCAGCGCAGCGCGGCGAGAAACAAAATCACAATCGCAGCGCCCACCACCCGCCCCGACTGGTCGATGATCCCAGCTGCACCGGCAAAAAGCCCGGCTCCGATTTGTGCAGGCGCAAACAAGGCGCAGAACTCCATTCCCCTTTTCTCGCCGATTATCGCATGGAATCTCGCAGCCGCTTGCGCTGCGACTCCCCTTCAGTAACACCGCGACCGTTTACCGCAGAATCCCCTTGCGTAAACGCCCGCCAGGGTGGATCATGCGGATAATCTTTTTGATCCCTATCCCCGGCTCTGAATTTGGAGAGGAGAGACCAGATGCGCAACCGACTTTTCGCACTTTTGTTCTTGCTTGTTTGCTCACTCGTCCTCGCGCAACAGACGATGAACAACGATGCCGTTATCAAGATGGCCAAAGCCGGACTTTCCGATGACGTGATTGTTACAACCATCAACGCCTCGCCAGGCACCTACGACACATCGGCGGACGGCCTTGTCGCGCTCAAGCAGGCCGGCGTTAGCGACAAGGTGATCGCGGCCATCGTCGCCAAGGCCACTCCTGCCGCACCCCCGACTCCCGCGGCGGCTCCAGCTCCGTCCCCGCTTCCTCCCGGCGTCGACAGCATCGGTGTCTACTACCAGGACGGCGGCAACTGGCAAATGCTCCCCGCTGAATTGGCCGTCTTTGAGTCGGGTGGCAAGGTCAAGCACGTCGCCACCGCCGGCCTTGTCAAACAGGATCTCAACGCCGTCGTCAACGGCAGCAGAAGCAGGCTCGTCGTCAAGACACCGGCGACCTTTCTCCTGCACATTCCCGACGGCCTCTCGCCCAACGACTTCCGGCTCTTTCGCCTCCATGTTTCCGGCAACAACCGCCAGTTTCAATCCCTCGCCGGAGCTCTTGGACACGAATCCTCAAGCGGTGTGCGCGACGACATCGAATTCATGAGTAAGGAAATTGCTCCCTCCGTCTATAAGATGGTCGTCCCCAATGACGTCGGCGACGGCGAGTTCGGCTTCCTTGAGCCGCAGGACGCGTCGTCAAAGTCCCCTCCCGTCTCTGGCAAGATCTTTACGTTTGCCATCGTCAAATAAGCCGCTTGCGGCCACGCCACTCTGAAGGTTCGCCGCGCCCGCCTCTGCAAAATTGCCTTGCCAAAGGCCTGACCGGGGTGGATCATGGTGTCATCTTTTCGGGCCCCTCCATTCTTGTCGTTTAAGTTCAGGAGAAGTCCTATGCACGCGCGGCCACTTGCTGCAATTGTGCTCGCTTTCGGTCCTCTGCTTTCTTCTCAGCAGGCGCCCTCAGTCAGCATGGCAGCCCTTTCCAGCGTCGACTCGGCGCAGGTCCCGAGCGGTCCCGGCCAGGGATTTGCCTTCACGAAAATCGACACCGACCTCATGGATGAATCCAACGCCGTCGATGCGCTTTACGAGAAGAAAGGCCTTGTCATGCACGATCCCACCCTGCAGGCCTTTCTCGATTCGGTGGGCAAGCGCGTCCTCGCAAACCGCCCCATTCCTGAAAACGTCACATTTCGTTTCAGGGCTGTACGCGATCCGATGGTGAACGCGTTCGCGCTGCCGAACGGCAGCATCTATGTAACCACCGGCTTGCTGGCGCTTCTTGAAAACGAAGCAGAACTGGCCGGCGTCCTGGGCCACGAGACCTCGCACGTCTTCGAGCGCCACACCTATCTCGAAAACCGCAGCGTCCGCAAAAAAGCGCTCACCATCAATATCCTGGAGATTGCCGCCGGAGCTACGCCCGTGGGCGGCAACTTGTCGGCGGGTGTCCAGCTCTTCGGCGCCTCCGTACAACTGGCCGCAGTGATTGGCAGCGATATCATTGTCGCCACCATTTACGGATACTCCCGTGAAATGGAGCACCAGGCCGACAGCGATGGCATCGCGGCAATGACCGCGGCCTCGTACGACCCCAGCGCCATGGCGCGTTCCTTCGAATTGCTTGACCATGACAGCACTCTTGAGTACGAGCCCATCCAGGGGTTCTACCGCGACCATCCCAAACTCAGCGACCGCCGCGAATTCGCCGCGCAGTACGCCGCCGCTCACAAGGCCGGCACGCTTCAAACCGGCGATCCTAAAACATACCTTGACAACGTCTCCGCAGCCATCTGTTACGAGATCGGGTCCGACCTGAGCAGCCGCCGCGAACGCACGGCGGTGGATCGGGCGTCAAGGCTTTCCGCCACATTCCCTGACAACCCGAAATACAAGGTGCTGCTCGCCGACTCATACCGCGCACTGGGCGCAAAAACCACGGCCCCCACGGATGAGGAGCGTACCCGGCATGGGCAAGCGGAACACCGCAAAGAGTACTTTTCCATGACGCCGGAAGAGGAGCAGAAGAAGCTTCGGGAAAATTCTGAAGGGCAATCCGCGCTTCGCGATAACGACGCCATGGCGGAGAAGCTTTACAAGAGCGTGATGCAAAGCAACCCGAATTACGCTGCCGCCCATAGCGGGCTCGGTTTCCTCTTCGAGCAGGAAGGCAAATACAACGAGGCCGCAGCCGAATACCAGACCTACCTGCAGTTGGAAGCCGGAACCAGCATGGATCACCTTCGCATCCAGCGCCGCCTTGCGTCCGTTCAGAAGCTGGCCGGATCGCCGGTTCACACGCAATAGCCGGAGCGGGACGGCGATTGCGCCCGCAAATCTTCACATCTCACAAACACGAGGAAAGTGCTATGCAACTGACAACTCGCATTCTTGCCGCCTTGATCTGCGCAGGATTCCTGGCTTCCTGCGCCTCCGCAACCACGCCATCGTGGTCCTACGAGAATCGTAAGGTCACCGACGGCGAGTTTCCCATCCGCACCGCCTGCATGATGCCCGTCGAGGGGAAACTCTCCAAGGTGACCATGAAAGGCGGTGCGGGCATGTCGAAGGAGTCGGACAACTGGACCACTACCCTCGAGAACATGGTGGAAGCACACTTGAAGACCGCCGGAGTTCAGATTTTCCAGGCCAACGATCCGCTGGCGAGTGGGGCCTCCGACGATGAAATCCAACAGGTCATTCTGCAGTTGAATCAGAAGTATGGAGACATCGCAAAAACGTTGAACAAGAAGCCGAAAGACATCGGAAAATCACGCTATACGATCGGTGACGAAGCAGCATTGTTACCCTGCGCGGCTAAGGCGGACGTGCTCGTCTTTGTCGAAGGCGAGGGTCAGGTGACCTCGGGTGGAAAGAAAGCCATGGGAATGCTCGTCACCACGCAAAGCAACACCTCCTACGCCACTCTCATCCTCACCATGGCCGACGCTAAAACCGGCGAGATCATCGCCTTCTCAAGAATGTCCAACGCGGAGAGCTTCGGCGAGAAATTCGTCGACCAGACGGAAGAAGTCTATGGCAAGGCCTTGAACAAGCAATTCGAGAGATTGAGAATCGGCATGTACATCGATAAGAAAAAACGCTAGTGTCCTGTCCCTGAAGTTCGCAATATAAATGCTGCGGTCATCCTGAGCGAGGTTTGGCCGATTTTTCGGCCAAACGGAGTCGAAGGACCTGCATTTCAGGACGCCGGTTGACTTCACGAGCTACTAGGACACCACACTGGGAGCCGCCACCAAATTCGGCCCCTGACCGCCAGGTAGAAAAAGGTCCATTCGCAGCGCGGATGGACCTTTGGCGCTTTATGGTATCCCGCGCCACAGTTCGACCCTTGCGCAAATCCGCATTTAGGAAGATCATTCAGCCAATATTCCAAAGCAGTTTTTCTTGCTCCGAACTTTCGGGGGCGGTCGTGTGTTGAAAGGGGAAAGAGTTGAACAAACTACTCGCAATCCTTCTTTGTGTCCTGTTTCCGATCAGCGCCATTGCCGGCGATAACGGCTACAAGATTGTTTATGATGGAGGGTCCCTCCCTAATGCCAAGGCCGGAACGGACATGAGGCTGTACATTGATGGCTCAAACATCCGGATCAAGAGTGGTGGGTCCGAAGTTGTGGTCATTCCGGCAGCATCTGTCACTGATATTAGCTATGGACAGGATGTGCACCGGCGCGTAGGTGCGGCCATCGGTGTAGCCACGGTTACGCTTGGCCTGGGAGCCCTGCTGGCCCTGTCCAAATCGAAGAAGCACTTCGTCGGCATCACCTGGGACAACAACGGCCAAAAGGGCGGAATCGCGTTTCAAGCCGAAAAAAACGACTATCGAGGCCTGCTAACAGGACTCGAAGGGATCACTAGCAAGAAGGCTGTCGATTCCGAGACGTTGACTGTGAAGAACTGACGCGATCCCCGTCTCGCCGCGCAGCGTGCCGCCGCAACGCGAATGGACCTTTTTGTATCTTCGGCAGTCTCTGCCCCTAAGTCCACCCCTGATCGCGCCCGCGGACCTGCCTGATGTTCGCGCTTGTCGCCCGGACCGCGTTTAGCAGCCGGCGAAAATTGCTCTTGCGGCAGCAAGAATTTGGGTTGATGATTTGAGTGCTTCATGCCCGGCGCTCCATCGATCCCAATCGCCCCACCCCAAGGAGAACCCGCATGCGCAAGAGACTCCCAGCCCTGGCATTGCTGGCCATTTCCCCGCTGATTTTCGCGCAACAGGAGATGAACAACGACGCCGTCATCAAGCTGTTGAAGGCGGGGCTGTCGGACGACCTGATCGTTACCACCATCGACGCGTCTCCCGGCAAATACGACACCTCTGCGGATGCTCTGACCGCGCTGCGGAATGCGGGCGCCGACAGCAAAGTGATTTCGGCCGTGCTGATGAAGTCCGCACCCGGGCCGCCGCCCCCGCCTGCTAGTCCGATTTCACTGCCCGACGCTCCGTTGAAGGCCGCAGAGCCAGCCTGGAAGATGCCCCCCGGCGTTGACAGCGTTGGCGTCTACTTCCAGGTCAGGGACGAAAGCTGGAAACCGGTGCTGCCGGAGCCGGTAACAAGACGGGAAGGAGGCGTGGTGAAGTCGGTTGCGACGGAAGGGAAGATCAAAGGGGACGTGAATGCAATCGTCAATGGATCGTCGAGCACGCTGACGCTCACACTCCCGGCAAGTTTCATTCTTTATACGCCTGAAGGCGGCACCGCCGGCGAGTATCTCCTGCTGCGATTTCATGCTCACGAAAAACACCGCGAATTTCGCTTAGAGAAAGGCGGTGAATTCCATCGCTCCAATAGTGAGGCCAGAGACTCCGTCGATTTCAGCAGCAAGCAACTTGGGCCGCGTGTTTACGAGATCACCCTGGGCCGCGAATTGGGTCCGGGGGAGTACGGTTTTCTGGCTCCGAATGACGCAAGTGATCTGGGAAGCGGCGCTGGCTACGGCAAGATCTACACCTTCTCGGTGGTTAAATAGCGGTTCCGGTCCGCTATTCTGGTTGGGGGCCCGGGATTCGCTGCGGGCCGGAAATTCCTGGCCGGGGCGCCCGTAAGCCTGGCCGGGGCGCCCGTAAGAATGAGCCGACGCACGCGCAGAACGCTTTTGATTGTCGCCGCCCTCCTTGTCCTGGTGGCCCTTGCCGTCTTTTTGCGCTCCAAAGCTCCGCCCGAGGCCGCGCGCCTGTTGCCCGAATCCGACGGCATCATCTACATCGATCTGCGGCCCATCCGCACCTTCCTCCACAAACAACTGAAGCCGCCCCAGCGCGTGCCCGAATACCAGCAGTTCATCGACGCCATCGGCATCGACCCCGAGCGCGACCTCGACCAGGTGGCCATCGCCCTGCACCGCATGCCCGACCCCAATGGACCCAACGGCCCCGTTGCGTATTCGTTGGTCATGGTGGGCAAAATCACCGGCCAGCGCCTGAACGCGTGGCTCGATGCGCACGCCACCTCGCGCGAAACCTACGACGGGAAAACCATCTATAGCGTTCCCTCCGACGGCCGCACCGTCCGCGTGGCGCAAATCGGCTACGACACCATCGCCGCCTCCAACTTCCCCACCCCGGAAAAAATCCACTCCATCCTCGACCGTCATCGCACCGCAGCTTGGCCGCTTTCCGGTTCCACGTTGCTCGAGCGCCACTACCACGACGTGCCGTTGCTTTCGCTCGCCTGGGGTGTAGGTCAAATCGGTCTCCCCTTCAGCGAAAGCGGCTCCATTCACATCTTCGGCCTGGCGCTGCCCCTCGAGCCCGATTCGACCATCATCGCCAGCCTCCGCTGGACCGGCTCGTTGCACTTGCGCGTCGAAGAAATTGCGCCCTCTGAATCGACAGCCACCAGCCAGGCCGCCGACCTGGCCACGCTGGTCACCCTGGCCCGCGGCATTACCCCGCAGCTCGGCGCAAACCCCGCCAACAACAGCCTCAAAGAGCTGCTTGAAACTGCCGCCGTCACGCAGCACGGCGAGCGCGTCGTGGTTACAGCCACAGTTCCGGGCAACTTTTTCGCTGGGCTATAGTGAAGGCGAGTGAAGAAGTGAATAAAGTGAAAGAGTGAAGAAACCAAGCAGCGAAGGTGCGGCAGGCCGCGGAATCGCCTTTTGCTCCCGGCGCATCGAATCGGATGTTGGCGCGCTTCCCCGTTCCCCGCGCGCATTTTTTTGAATGAATCCCCCTGAGAGGTTGCATGAAGATGTCGCACCAGGAATTGAAAATCTCCGCCTTCACCCCGCTTGTGCTTTTTGCCGGCGCGCTCGCAGCCCTCAGCGCTGCCACCGCGCAAAATGCGCCGCAACATCCCGTGCTCACCGGCCAGGCCGCGTTCACCGATGCCGCCCACGAATCCCCCGGCGTCCGTCGCCATCTCACCGTGGCCGACCTGCCCGATCCCGCGCCCGACCAATCCGTCGATAATGGTCCCAACATCGTTCCCCGCCCCGCCAACGCCTGGCCCATCGCGCCCAAAGGTTTCAAGGTGGAGCTTTACACCACCGATCTCGACAATCCGCGCCTCATTCGCTTCGCACCCAACGGCGACCTCTTCCTCGCCGAGAGCGCATCCGGCAAAATCAAAGTCTTCCGCGGCGTCGACGCGAAGGGGAATCCAAAACAGACCTCCGTCTTCGCCGAGGGTCTGCACCAGCCCTTCGGCATCGCTTTTTATCCCAACGGCGACCATCCGCAATGGGTCTATATCGGCGACACCGACGCCATCGTGCGCTTCCCGTACAAGAATGGCGACCTCACGGCCAGCGGTCCCATGGAACACATCGCCGACCTGCCCGGCGGAGGGCGTCTCCGCGGCGGAGGTCACTGGACGCGCGACCTCGTCTTCACCCAGGACGGATCGGAACTTCTCGCCTCCGTGGGATCGCATTCCAATGTCGACGACGCCGATACCCACCCTGAAGAATTTCACCGCGCGGACGTGCTCGAATTCACGCCCGAGGGCAAATTCCTCGAGGTCTACGCCTCAGGTCTTCGCAATTGCGTGGGCGAGGCCATCAATCCCACCACCGGCGAGCTCTGGTGCTCCACCAACGAGCGCGACGCGCTGGGCAACAACCTGGTCCCGGATTACGCGACGCACGTGCAGGAGGGCGGCTTCTACGGTTGGCCGTGGTGGTACATGGGCGTGGGCGGGGGTAAACAAGATCCGCGCCACGAAGGCAAGCATCCCGAGCTCAAGGGCAAAGTCATCACGCCCGACATTCTCGTGAACCCGCACTTCGCATCGCTCGAAATGACCTTCTACGCAGGCTCGCAGTTCCCCGCTCAGTACAAGGGCGACGGCTTCGCCGCCGAGCACGGCTCCTGGAACCGCGCCCAACGCACTGGCTACGAAGTCATCCGCCTGCCCATGCACAACGGCCACTCGACCGGCGAGTACGAAGACTTCCTCACCGGCTTCACCGTCGGCAACGGCGACGGCGATGTCTGGGGCCGTCCCGTCGGTGTCGCCGTCGCGCCCGATGGCTCCCTCTTCGTGTCGGATGACGGGTCAAGATCGATCTGGCACGTAATCTACACGGGAATGTGAAAGAGTATGGAAGTGAAGACCACGCGAAAGATTCTCCGGCTGAACTTTTTTTCCGCGGTTCGATTCTTTGCCGTGTTTTACGCAATCATCGGCGTCTATAACTCGCTCCAGTCAGTGTTCCAGGGAGCCGCGACCATCGACTTCCCCATCGGTTTCCATTACCCAGAGGTTGCTTTCAACTTTTCTTTGAGTTTTACGAATCCCCACCCAGCGTCGATCGCGACGCCCTTCGCAGTTCTCGGCGCAGTGTTTTTTTACGCCGTCACGGGAGCCATCAGCAGCGCTCCGTTTATCGTCCTCTACAACGCAACCTCTCGATTCTGGCCCGCCGTCACGGCGACGTTTGAACCCGACAAGCGTCCCACAGAGTTGGCCCAGCAAACTCCTCCCCTGCCGCCGGGTGACTCGCCGACTCGCTAACTCCGCTCGTCTTCAAAAATCTCTTCTATCCGCAACCCGAACAGCCGCGCCAGCTTGAACGCCAGCGGCAAGCTGGGATCGAACTTCCCCGTTTCAATCGCATTGACCGATTGCCGCGAAACCTCCAGCCGCACCGCCAGGTCCGCCTGCGACCAGTCCCGCTCCGCGCGCAGAACCTTCAAGCGGTTCTTCATCTGTACCTCCGAACCACCACTGGGTAGGCGAGCGCTACGCATAGCCAGAAGATCGGGTACACCCAGACCAGGTCGAGCCGCGGCGCCCGCGCAAAGTCTTCCATGTAGCCCCAGACCGTCGTCACGGCCAGAGTCCCCCCAATGCCGCCCAGCAAGCACTGCACCAGCAAATTGCGCTGAAACTCGTCCTTCTCGACGGCCAGGTACCGGCCCGTCTCGATCAGCACCCATAGAATCGGCAGCGCCGGCAACACGGCCACCGGATAAGCCAACAGTCCTTTCAAATGCCACAGGCGAAACGCCGCGGCAGCAGCCACCGCGAGCACAGCAACCAGCCCACCGCTCATCCAGCACGTGCGCACAAACCGGAGTTGCGCCGGACTTCTGCTTGGACAGAACATAATAAGTCTCCTTTACTAAATGACAAGTAAACATTACATATTTCGACAAGACTTGTCAAGTGTCATTGACACATTTTTAAACCTTTGATGATTAAGGGAATCTCAAAGCCCCTGCCAACCTGCTGACCCACCAACCCGCCGGGTTGCCCCATCCTAAAGTTCGCCGCGCGCGGCGGACGTTAGGGTGGGATTGCACGAATCGTCGGACAGGGCCGTTCTAACCGGGCCAACTCCGCTGTCTTTTCAGTGCTTCACCCGTCCATGCATCCCCGCCTCAAAGCTACGGCGGTCCAGCCGTGGCAGTGCCCGCGTCACTCTGTCGGGTGCAATCGGATAATGCCGCGCCGCAATCAGCGCCTCCGCCACGCACCACACATCCTCCTCGGCCGTCATCCAGTGGCAGCGGTCCAAATGCTTGAGGTTCACCGCCCGCGAGTAGGCCCGCAACGTGTATTCGCCGCGCAAGTTGTAGTAGCTCGCAAAGTAGCTCATCGCCAATTCGCGCAGCGTGCGGTAAACCGGCGGCCGAAAGCGCAGCCCGGCAAAGTTTGATTTGGCGATGCCGCCCCACAACCCGCGTTCGCGGTAGAGCGCCACCACGTGATCGTCATCGTGCACCGACTCGAGGTCCATCACCAGCGGCGGATGCCCGTTCACGCGCAGCGCCGCCGCCGCCACCAGCGCCCCTTCCAGGCAATGTCCCTTGCGCTCGCGCAGCACGCGCGCGGGCGACCCCGCCGTATCCGCGTACTGGTACTCCAGTGCATCAACAAATTTTTGAATGCGCGCCGGCGTCTTCAGTGCGCGCAAAGTGCGCACATGTTCCGCCGATAACCCGAAGCTCTCGTTTCCCATCCGCCCCGCCGCCCCATCCGACTCTGGCCCCAGCCCTTGTGCATTCAATGGCTGGGAATATAGTAGCCCGGCAGGGATTCGATCTTGTGCAGGCGCTTGCCGGGCGACATACTCGGGGCCTCCGCAGCTGCGCGCGGAACAAACGAAGCGTGTTTTCGCCTATTGAACGGTCGCGGTTCCAACTCCGCCCTTTAGCTGACGCCAGCCGCTCGGAACTTCTGCGGTTTCAGGGCTCGCGACCACACTGGGTTGATCCACCGTGACATCGATCAAGCTAAAGAATTCGTTGGCTGGTACGGGGCGTCCATAGAGCCAGCCCTGTCCGTAAATTCTCAGTTTGTCGGTGGGGAAGTAATCAGCCTGGCTCGGCGATTCGATGCCTTCCACCACCACAGCAAGATTCAGCGTACGCGCCATATTGATGATCTGGGGAAGAATGCCTGCCGTCACGGCGTCCGTGCCAATGGTCCGCGTGAAAGCCTTGTCGATTTTGATGGAATCGGCGGAAAGATACAGCAGATAGGAAAGGTTCGAATAACCGGTCCCGAAATCGTCGATGGAGATGCCGAACCCCATGCGGCGCAGCACACGGATCGACTCGAGCGCGTCTTCATGATTGGCGGCGGAGGTTTCCGTCACTTCCAGGGTGATGCTGCTTGGCCGCACATTCGCCTTCTGGATGGCCTTTTCGATCATGGGCAGGAACAGGGGATCCATCAAGTCCGCCGCTGCGATATTGATATTCAGACGAAAGTCGGGACGCTTGTTGAGTACTTCGCTGAACTCCTTCAGCGCGCGCCGCATGACCACATTGGTTAGCGATCCGATGAAACCGTGCTCCTCCGCCGTCTTAATGAATTGGCCGGGGCTGATGGAGACTCCATCCGGTCTGGTCCAGCGCGCCAGCGCCTCGGCGCCCACTATTTTTCCATCCGCCAGATTGACAATCGGCTGATAAGCAATGCGGAGATGCTCGTGTGCGAGCGCATGCTTTAGCTGCTCGTGGAGCGTAAGGCTGCGGCGGTGGATGCTGTAAAGCGCAATGCCAAGGAAAATGCCGGCGATGCCGCCCGCGAACGCTGTGGCGCCAATGATAGTGGACTCCCCGCGTCTTGTATCGTCAACGTCCATCGATGCGATGACGCAGTTCGACATAAGCGCCGAACAATGGGTGGCAACGATCGAGCCTCCCCGGCGCTCCACTACGTCGGGCGCTGGGTCGGAAGACGGTTCAGACGAGGCTTTAGTGGATGCCGGGGTTCCTGCCGGGTACGGCTCGATTGCCGATCGAATCGGCAGTCGCCCTCCGAGTTCCGGCAAATGCGAACCAAAGACGACGAATACATCGCCGCGTTGAATTCCCGTCCGCCTCAGGCTTTGATCCCGTGCGGAAGCGAGATTACTATAGATGACGGTTCCATCCGCCTGCACTTTTCCTGCCTTGAATCCGCCGATGGTGCCCGCCGGCCGGCCCGCTGTCGCGGAGCACTCAATCCTTCCCCCTCGAATTCGCCCCGCATCCTTCAAATAGTCCGAACCAAAAACCAGATCTCTGAGATTGCTCAGATCCGTGTCGGAACAAGCCGGATTCGTGGAATGCCTCAGAGTGTCCAGAAGAGAGCGCGCTTCGGTCAGCGATGCATCGTCCTGAACCGCTACTCGTTCCATGTAAGTTCTAAGACGGTTCTCGGCCAGCGGTATGGCCAGCAAGCACCCCAGCAGCAAGCCCGCTGCGGCTCCGAGCGCTGCCGTCAGGGTCACTGCGACTCGAGCGGCTAATACGTTTTGTTGCTGATCCTGCATGGGCACCGAGGAAGCGCGTATCGCAATCTGGAAATAGGGCCCGATGTAATAGAGGTACTTTGCTTTCCTTAATGCGACAATGGCGGTTTCATGTTACGCCGAAGACTTAGGTAACCTAAAAAGAAAGTTACCTTTCTGCCATGGCGAGAGCTCTATGATATTACTCTTTTAAATTCAGCACATTACGGACATATCCTTGCTCCCTCGCTGCCTTGCTCCCTGCCTTCCTGCTACTCTCATTCGGTGGGCTTTCAAGATTTCCTCGGGAACGCGGCCACGGTTACGCACCTGCGCGAAAGCGTACGTGCGGGCCGTTTTCCCCACTCGATGATCCTGGCCGGGCCCCGCGGCGCGGGAAAGTACACGCTCGCCCTCATGCTGGCCCAGGCCGTCAACTGCCTCAGCTTCAATGAAAGCGATGGCCTTCCTGACTTTTGTGGCGTTTGCCGCAATTGCACGCGCATCTCCGCCTCCGCGAATCTCGACGCGCTCGTCGCCGAGGCCGTCGCGGCCCGCGAAGACATGCGCGACACTGACAAGCGCGAGACGCGCATCTTCGTGCAGACCCATCCCGACGTGCTCGTCGTTCCGCCCGACCCGCCGCAGCTTATGATCAAGCTCGGTCAGGTGCGCCAGGCCATTCACATGGCTTATTACCGGCAGCCGGCCGAAGCCAAACGCGCGTTCACCATCTTCACCTCGTCGGCCTTCATGAAGGAGGCGGCCAACAGTCTTCTCAAGCTCCTCGAAGAGCCGCCGGAGCACACCACGCTCATCCTGCTCACTGAAAATCCCCAGGAACTGCTGCCCACCACCCGCTCGCGCGCCGTCATCCATCGCCTGGGCGCGTTGCCCGCCGCTGAACTCGAATCTCTCCTCGCCCAGCGCCGCCCCGAACTCAAGCCGCAGCAGCGGGCCCTGGCCGCGCGCCTCGCACAGGGCGCAGTGGGCCGCGCCCTCGCGCTCGATCTCGACGTGTACCTCGCCAGCCGTAAGGATGCGCTCGTCATTTTGCGCACTGCGCTGCGGGAGCCCGACTACTCCGAGCTCTTCCACGCCACGGAATCCTACCGCGCCGGCGCCGACGGACAGGAGAAGACCGTCAATCTGCTGCGCGCCCTCGGCAGTCTTTTGGAAGATCTGCTGCTCATCGTCGCCGGCACGCCCGCGCTCATTCGCAATCTCGATCTCGCCGCCGAGCTCACGCGCCTCGCCGAAGGCCTTTCCGTCGATTGGATTGATGGCGCCGCCCGCGCCCTCGTCCAAGTCGAGCAGGGTATGCGCCGCAACCTCCTACGTTCCCTATCGCTAGACGCCATGGCCGTCAGCCTGGGAGGAAACAGCTTCTAGCTCTTAGCTCTTAGCTCTTAGCTCTTAGCTCTTAGCT
>Ga0181530_10003819_pt1 | contig 16442 bp, 9 predicted proteins | sample PEATcosm2014_Bin_42_FD_119769 | JGI IMG/M metagenome (GOLD analysis project Ga0181530, IMG submission 119769) | Peatland microbial communities from MTU Mesocosm Facility, Houghton, MI, USA - PEATcosm2014_Bin10_60_metaG | ecosystem: Environmental > Terrestrial > Soil > Wetlands > Peat | place... | reverse complement strand
CAGCCTCTTCTTGATCGGTGGTGACGACAAATACCGGGACCCGACATTTTCCCCGCAGTTGGGCGGCATAATCCGCTTCACGGTTCAACATGCCCCAACCGATGCCTGCAGCGGCGGCGGCAGCAGCCACTTGAGGCATTGCAGTGCCAACCGGTTCAACTAGAATTGCATCCGGACGTTGAGATGAGCCCTGGATGCTGGTCAACAATTGCTGGGTTTGATCGATGGCGCTGTTGCCGGAATACACGATCTGAATGTTCGTATCCAGGGTCCGGGCGGCAACCTCGGCCGCCGCCGCTTGTTCCCGTTGGAAGTCGTTGTCCTTTGTGGTGAGTGAAACCAACACATTCAGTTTCGTCATTGAAATCCAAGCGCCTCCCGGTTACCGCCTGCAATTGTAACGCCTGGCGGGGAGGCCGCGTACCAGCCCCTGAGCTTTCGCTGCGACTCTAGCGCTTCTTTGGCAGGTCGACGACGACGGCTTACGCCGGTGGAGAAGCGTGCTTTTTCTTCGCTGGCATGGTCAATTGACGCAAGACGCCTATAAATGCGGTAGTGGCGCAGGAAAGCGTCCGGTCCCGGCGATAGGCCAGTCCCAATTCGCGAAACAGTTCCACATCCTCCAGATCGATCAGCTTGACTCTGCCCGACGCCACTTCATCGCGGGCGAACGACGCGCTGATCAGAGACACTCCAAGATCAGCCGCCACAAAGCTCTTGATCATGCCGATGCTAGGCAGTTCCATGCGAATCTGCAGCTCGTCGCGATGAGGCCGGAACAGTTTGTCCAGGAGCCTTCGGGTGTGCCCTGTCTTGGGTAGCAGCACGGGGTGTTTGACGATATCTCGAACTGCCGCAGTTTTGTGCCTGGCAAGGGGATTGCCGGGGCTCACCATCAGCATCAGCTTGTCGCGAAAAATAGGTTGGATTTCCAGGCTCTGAGACTGGATGGGCAAGGTTACAATGCCCACCTCGATGGCGCCGTTCTCCAGCTTTTCTATGATCTTGTAGCTGAAATTCCGGTAAATGTTGATCTGCACCGGCGGGTAGCGCCGGCAGTATTCCGCAAACACCTCCGGCAGAACGTACAGGCAGGTAGCCTCGTTGGCGCCGACGCGAAGCGTGCCCCGGGGAGTGCTGCTATGGTCCGCCACCGCGATCAGCGATTCCTCGCGCAGCTTTTTCAGGCGCTCTGCATAGTCGAAGAGCACTCGTCCAGCCGGGGTCAGTTTTACCGTTTTGCCCGAGCGGTCGAGCAGCCGATCGTCATACTCCTGCTCCAGTTGGCGGATTTGGGCGCTGACCGCCGATTGCGAGCGAAAAACCTTCTCACCCGCGCGCGAAAAGCTGCCCTGTTTGGCTACTTCCAAGAACGTAGTGAGCTGATCGAAGTCCATGGCGGTAATTCCCGGATTATAACGGACGGGACGGTCCTAGCGGAACATTAAGCTGAATTCGGTACCGTCCTAACTTGGTTCTTACATCACGGAGACACCGAGGAACCCAACTGCTTGGCAAAACCTCCCCCTCCAGCCTCTTTCAGGTTGAACGTTTTCTCCGTAACTCTGTGTCTCCGTGTTGAAAAAAGGCAAATTAGGCCATTACCCTGGATTCCCCCTGCAACTTCGCCATTCTGAAATTTGAATACCTTGTATCGAAATTCTGAATTGTACTTTGCCCCACGCCTGGCGATAGGCTAAAAGGTTAGAGTAGCGTGTTCCTGAGCCGAAGTGTGCGATACCCCGCAACCTGTGCGGGCAAGCTCCCAACTCAAGAACAATCGACTGGAAAATCAAAAGCGGCTTAGCCCGCCGTAAATGCCAATGCCGCCCATCTGCCCATGACGACGCGTCAAAAAAAAACGACCGGTCCTCCACCCGCCCAGGGCCTGTACCATCCGGCGCAGGAACATGATGCCTGCGGCATCGGATTTGTCGCCAACGTCCGCGGCCACAAAAGTCACCAAATCATCAGCCAGGGAATCCAGGTGCTGCTCAACCTGACCCACCGCGGGGCCTGCGGATGCGATCCCGAGACCGGCGACGGCGCCGGCGTTCTCATCCAGGTTCCGCACCAGTTCTTTGCCCGTGAGTGCGCCAAGTTGGGCTTCGAACTGCCCCAGCCCGGAGCTTATGCCGTGGGCATGACATTCTTGCCCGTGGAGAGACACGAGCGCCTGCTCTGTGAAGGAATCCTGGAGCGCATTATCCGCGAAGAAGGATTGACGGTGCTCGGTTGGCGCGACACGCCGGTGGACCCTGCCGCCATCGGCCGCGTGGCCCGCGGTTCGCAGCCCTACATCCAGCAGGTTTTTGTGGGCTGTGGCGCCTTCACCGATGAAGACGTTTTCGAGCGAAAGCTCTACGTGGTGCGCAAGCGGGCCGAAAATGAGGTATTAGTCTCTGGCATTCAGGATGCCAGCGTGTTCCACATCCCTTCGCTCTCCTGCCGCACCATTGTGTACAAAGGCCTGCTGCTCGCCCCGCAGATTACCAACTTCTACAAGGAACTCTCCGATCCCGACCTGGCCAGCGCGTTGTGCCTGGTGCACCAGCGTTTTTCCACCAACACATTTCCCAGCTGGCAGCGGGCGCATCCCTATCGCTATATCGCCCACAACGGCGAGATCAACACGCTCAAGGGCAACGTTAACTGGATGCATGCGCGCCAGTCGATTTTGCAGTCCCCTTTGTTTGGCGACGATATCAAAAAAATATTTCCCGTCATTGCGCCGGACGGCAGCGATTCGGCAAACTTCGACAACGCCGTCGAAATGCTGTTGCAAGCGGGACGCAGCCTGCCTCACGCCCTGGCCATGATGATTCCGGAAGCGTGGGCCGGCAACCCCCACATGAAGCCCGAGAAGCGCGCCTTTTACGAATATCACGCGTGCATGATGGAGCCGTGGGACGGCCCGGCGGCCATCACGTTCACCGACGGCCGGGTCATCGGCGCCATCCTCGACCGCAACGGCTTGCGCCCCGGACGCTACCTCGTCACCAACGACGACCTCGTCATCATGGCCTCCGAAGCCGGGGTGCTCGACGTCGAACCGGAAAATGTAAGGATGAAAGGCCGTTTGCAGCCGGGGAAAATGTTCCTGGTGGATACCGTCGAAGGCCGCATCGTTCCCGACAAGGAAATCAAACATCGGCTGGCTTCGCGGCAGCCCTACGCGCAGTGGCTCAAGGAAAATCAGATCACCATCGAGCATTTGCCTACGCCCACCCGCATGCACTGCCCCGATGTGGAGACGCTTCTTCGCCGCCAGCGCGCGTTTGGCTACAGCGATGAAGACCTGCGCGTGATTCTCGCCCCCATGGCTTCCACGGGCCAGGAACCCGTGGGCTCGATGGGCGCCGATACGCCGCTCGCCTGTCTCTCCGACCGCCCTCAGTCGCTGTTCAACTACTTTAAGCAACTTTTCGCGCAGGTCACCAATCCTCCCATCGACCCGATTCGCGAAGAGATCGTGATGTCTCTAATTAGCTACATCGGAAGCGAACGCAACATTCTCTCCGAAGTGCCCGAGAACTGTCACCAGCTGAAGCTCGCCCACCCGCTTCTCACCAACATCGAACTGGAAAAATTGCGCCGCGTTTCCACGGGAGACCTGCTGGCCATCACCCTGTCCGCGCTCTTCCGCGCCGACGAAGGCGAGTCGGGACTGAAGCGCGCTCTCGAGGAGTTATGCCAGCGCGCCTCGCTCGCTGGAAAAGCCGGCTACACGCTGCTGATTCTTTCCGACCGTGGTGTGAACAAGGATTATGCTCCCATCCCCAGCCTGCTGGCGCTGGCCGCCGTCCACAACCTGCTGGTGCAGGAAGAGACGCGCACCCAGGTCGCGTTGATTACGGAATCGGGCGAGCCCCGCGAGGTCATGCACTTTGCCCTCCTCAGCGGCTATGGCGCGAGCGCCATCAATCCTTATCTCGCTTTGGAGAGTGTGGAAAACCTGGCGCGCCGCGGAGAGTTATCGGATGGAGTAACTCCCGAACTTGCTGTGAAGCACTTCATCAAAGCGGTGAATAAGGGCCTGCTCAAGACCTTTTCGAAGATGGGTATCTCGACGTTACAGAGCTATCAGGGCGCCCAGGTCTTCGAAGCCATCGGACTGAATAAGGAACTGGTGGATGTATATTTTGCCGGCACGGCATCGCGCCTGGAAGGGATCGGCCTCGAGGTGCTCGCCCGCGAAGCCCGGCTCAAGCACGACTACGCATTCCGTCCGCTGACCGAGTCCGAGACCGAACTCGCGGTCGGCGGGACTTATCAACAGCGAGCGAACGGCGAGTATCACCTGCTCAATCCGCTGACCATCGGCAAGCTGCAGCAAGCCGTTCGCCAGGACAGCTTTCAGACTTTCCAGGAATACACCGATCTCATCGACAGCCAAAGCAGCAACCTGGCCACGTTGCGCAGCTTGATGAAGTTCAAGACGAGCGCCAAGCCGATTCCGATCGAAGAAGTCGAACCTGCCAAAGAAATCGTCAAGCGTTTTACAACCGGCGCGATGTCGTTCGGTTCGATCAGTAAGGAAGCGCATGAGACCCTGGCCATCGCCATGAACCGCATCGGCGGGATGTCTAACACCGGTGAAGGCGGCGAAGATGAAGCGCGCTTCAAACGCGATCCTAACGGTGACCTGCGCCGCAGCGCCGTCAAGCAGGTCGCATCGGCGCGTTTTGGAGTTACTGCCCACTATCTCGTCAATGCCGATGAGTTACAGATCAAAATGGCCCAGGGAGCAAAGCCCGGCGAAGGCGGCCAGCTTCCCGGCCACAAAGTAGATGAGGTCATTGCGCGCCTGCGCCATTCCATTCCCGGCGTGGGTTTGATCTCGCCCCCGCCCCACCATGACATCTATTCCATCGAGGATCTCGCGCAACTGATCTACGATCTGAAAAACGCGAATCCGCAAGCCCGCATCGCGGTGAAGTTAGTCGCCGAGGTCGGAGTGGGCACAGTGGCCGCGGGCGTTGCCAAGGCGCATGCCGACGTCGTCCTCATCAGTGGCGACAGCGGAGGCACCGGGGCTTCGCCGCTGAGTTCCATCCGGCACGCCGGCATTCCCTGGGAGCTGGGCTTGGCGGAGACGCAGCAGGTTCTCCTGTTGAACGATTTGCGCGGGCGGATAAAAGTGCAGACCGACGGCAAACTCCAGACCGGCCGCGACGTTGTGGTCGCCGCGCTGCTCGGCGCCGAAGAATTCGGTTTCGCCACCATGCCGCTGGTTTCCATGGGCTGCGTCATGATGCGCAAGTGCCATCTCAATACTTGCTCCGTGGGCATTGCCACTCAAGACCCCGTGCTGCGCAAGCGATTTCAAGGAAAGCCCGAGCACGTCATCAACTTTTTCTTTTTTCTGGCGGAGCAGGTGCGCCGCTACATGGCTGAAATGGGTTTCCGCCGCATGGACGACATGATCGGGCGCGTTGACATGCTCGACGTGCAGCCGGCCGTCGATCACTGGAAGGCGCGCGGCCTGGATTTGTCGGCCATTCTCTATAACCCGTCCGTGCCCTCGCGCGTGGCGCGCCGCTGCATTCAGGCGCAAGACCACGGATTGGAGCAGGCGTTGGATCATCGCCTGATTGCCGAATCGCAGCCTGCGCTCGCAACCATGACCCCTGTGGAGATTAAACTGCCGGTGCGCAACGTTCACCGCTCCGTCGGAACCATGCTGAGCGGAGCGATCGCCCGCCGCCACGGCGCGGACGGCTTGCCCGACGACACCATCAAGATCCATCTCGACGGATCGGCGGGCCAGAGCCTAGCCGCTTTTCTGGCCAAGGGAGTCACGCTCACCCTCGAAGGCGAGGCCAACGATTATGTAGGCAAGGGATTGTCCGGGGGAAGATTGATCGTCTATCCGCCGCGCGGCTCCACCTTTCCCCCCGAAAACAATATTCTGATTGGCAATGTCGCTCTCTACGGCGCCACCAGCGGCGAAGCGTTCTTCAATGGCGTCGCGGGCGAGCGCTTTGCGGTCCGCAACTCCGGAGCCACCGCTGTGGTTGAAGGGGTCGGCGACCACGGCTGTGAATACATGACCAAGGGCTTGGTTGTGATCCTCGGGGACTGCGGCAGGAATTTCGGCGCCGGCATGAATGGCGGCATTGCTTACGTTTTCGACGAGCGCGGCGACTTCACCGAAAAGCGCTGCAATCTGGATTCGGTTGACCTCGAGCCCGTTCTCGAAAACCAGCTTGCCGAAGCGAAGCTAGTAAAAGATCTCATCGCGCGCCATATGAAACTCACCGGCAGTCCGCGTGCCGCGTGGCTTCTCGACAACTGGGCCGATGCGCTGTCTCGGTTTATCAAAGTTTATCCGCACGAGCACAAGCGAGTGCTCGGCGTGGAACGCAGCCGCCAGCCTTACGTCCCACGTCCGCCCCTCGCCGCCTTGTCCCAGCTTGAGGAAGTGCAACATGGGTAAGGTCACGGGCTTCCTGGAATACGAGCGTGAGCTTGCCCCTCGGCGTCCAGCGACCGAGCGCGTCAACGACTGGTTCGAAATCTATCTCGATTTTCCCGAAGAGAAGCTTCGCACCCAAGGCGCGCGCTGCATGGATTGCGGCGTGCCTTTTTGCCAGACCGGATGTCCCGTCAACAACTTGATTCCCGATTGGAACGATCTGGTGTATCACGGGCGCTGGAAAGAAGCGGTGCGCCAGTTGCACGCGACCAATAACTTCCCGGAATTCACCGGCCGCATTTGCCCGGCCCCGTGCGAAGCGTCTTGTGTGCTTGGGATCACGGAGCCCGCCGTCACCATTAAGCAGATCGAAAAGAATATCGTGGATCGCGGATTCCACGAAGGCTGGATTCGTCCCGAGCCGCCAAAATTTCTTACCGGGAAAAAAGTGGCTGTCGTAGGTTCGGGCCCCGCGGGATTGGCTGCGGCCCAGCAGTTGTGCCGCGCCGGACACTCCGTCACCGTCTACGAAAAGGCGGACCGCATCGGCGGCTTGCTGCGCTATGGAATCCCGCAGTTCAAGTTGGAGAAGCACCTCATCGATCGCCGCCTGGAACAAATGTCCGCCGAGGGCGTGAAATTCGTGACCGGTGCCGAGGTCGGCAAGAATGTCGCGGTCGAAGATCTGCGCAGCGAGTTCGATGCGATTGTGCTAGCTGGAGGGGCCGAGCAGCCCCGAGATCTCAACGTCCCCGGACGCGAGTTGAAAGGGATCCATTTTGCCATGGATTTCCTGGCGCAGCAGAACCGCCGCAATCTCGGCGACACTATCCCCGCGGAATCGGAAATTTTGGCGACCGGCAAGCACGTCGTTATTATTGGAGGCGGCGACACTGGCGCCGATTGTCTCGGCACAACTCATCGGCAAAAACCGCTGTCCGTGCACCAGTTCGAAATCATGCCCAAGCCTCCCGCCGAGCGCTCGCCCCTGACGCCCTGGCCTCAATGGCCGTTGCAACTTCGCAGCGAAGGCGCACACGAGGAAGGCGGCGTCCGCGACTGGAGTTTGGCAACCACAAAATTCACCGGCAACGGCGCTGGTAAAGTCCAGCAACTTCACGCTGTCCGCGTCGGCCCGCCGCCAAAGTTCGCGTCCGCTCCCGGCACCGAATTCACCCTGGAAGCCGACCTGGTGTTGCTAGCGATGGGATTTCTCGGACCGGTGCGCAATGGCCTGATCTCCCAGTTGGGAGTGGACCTCGACCCGCGTGGCAACATCGCCACCGATCGCAACAACATGTCGTCGGTGCCCGGGGTTTTCGCGGCCGGAGATATGCGCCGCGGCCAGTCGTTGGTTGTATGGGCAATCGCCGAAGGCCGCAAGACCGCCGCCGCCGTGGACGCTTACTTGAAATCGAAAACAACCGCCCTCGAGACTCCGGCGGATTCCAATTCGAAAGCCCAACCGATAGCTTCCTGATCGGGACGACAGGCGAAGTGCCTCAAATCAAGCCTTGCGGCTAGACGAGCGCACGGGCTTCCTCTGTGCCTTGCAAGACGCCCCGTCATACTCCCCTCGAAAATGCTAAATTAGATCGTCCATGTCTGCACCCAACTCTCTCTTCGTCCGCGCCGCCAACGCCCAGCCCACCGAACGGACTCCGGTCTGGTTCATGCGCCAGGCGGGGCGCTACATGCCGGAGTATCGCGCCATCCGCAAACATTATTCCCTGATCGAGATTTGTAACAAGCCTGAACTCGCCGCCCAAGTCACCATCGAAGCAGCCGAGATCCTCAAAGTAGATGCGGCCATCATCTTCGCCGACCTGCTTCTGCCGCTCCCAGTTATGGGAGTTCCGTTTCACTTCGAAGCTGGCGAGGGGCCGAAGATCAAGAAGCCTCTGCGTACCCCTAAAGACGTTGCCCGCCTGCGCACTGATCGTGCCGCCGATCTCGGATACGTTTCTGAAGCCGTGAAGCTCGTCTGCCAGCACTTCGGAGATTCGCTGCCCGTAATCGGTTTCTGCGGCGCGCCCTTCACACTGGCCAGTTACATGATCGAAGGCGGAGGCTCGCGCAATTATCTCTTCACTAAGAAGATGATGTACTCCGCGCCCGCCGCGTGGAACGAGCTGATGAAGAAGCTGGTCGCCGTAACCGCCGAATATTCCACCGAGCAGGTGCGCGCCGGCGCCGACGCCATACAGATCTTCGACAGTTGGGTGGGCTGCCTGAGCGTGGAAGATTATCGCCGCTACGTTCTGCCGCACGCGACCGATCTGGTCAAACGCCTGCAAAAGACCAAAATGCCCGTGATTTATTTCGGCACCGACAGCTCGACGCTTCTCCCGTCGATGCAAGAGACCGGAGCCGAAGTCATTGGCCTGGACTGGCGCATTCCGCTCGACACCGGATGGCAGAGTCTTGGCTTCAAAGGAGCCGTGCAGGGTAATCTCGATCCCGTGCTCCTCTTCGCCGATTGGAAAGAACTCAAGTCGCGCGCCGAAGATATTTTGCGGAGTGCGGCGGGTCGCCCCGGCCACATCTTCAATTTAGGCCACGGCATTCTTCCCGAGACTCCCGTGGACAACGTGAAAGCCCTCTGCGACTTCATCCGACAGCACTCGGCGGATTTTAAGACAGAGTGCACGACAAAGTCCAAGACGGAGCGCAAGTGAGGTCCGTATCAGGGCATCGCTCTAGCGATTCCGTAATTGTTGCGTTACGAAAGCGCCTTTAGGCGCTTGAGGAGAGCGAATAGATGACGGCCTGCCCGCTGGGCCTCGCCAGCCAGTGTTATTGCGCGAATCGGGCGAGTTCGTTTGCTCCGTCAGATCAGCCCGCGAAAACCGCCGTGCTCCTGCTGGCCCACGGCAGCCCCGAGACCCCCGATCAGGTTCCCGAGTTTCTAAGTTATGTCACCGGCGGACGCCCTCTACCGCCAGCAGCCGTTGGAGAGATTCACCGCCGCTATTCGCTGATCGGATTCTCGCCGCTCCCCTGCTGGACACTTTTGCAAGCCGACCAACTTTCGCAATCGCTGAAGATACCGGTCTTCGTCGGCATGCGCAACTGGAAGCCCTTCATCGCCGATGCGGTGAAAGCAATCGCCGCCGGGCAATACGCCCGCGTCATCGCCATCTGCCTCGCCCCGCAGAATTCGCGCACCAGCGTCGGCCTCTATCGCAGCGCCATTAGCAGCGAAGGGAATCTTCCTTTCAAGTTGGACTTCGTCGAGGAGTGGCACGATCATCCGCTGCTCATAAAAGCCTTCGCCGAAAAACTTCGCGCGGGATGGGAAAAAGCCAACGCTGAAAATGGAGCCAAACTCCCGGTAATCTTTACCGCGCATAGCGTCCCCCAACGCACGATCATCGAAGGTGATCCCTACGAGCGCCAAGCCAAAGAAACCGCCGAACTAGTAGCGAAAGAGGCGGGACTACAGGCCGGAGACTGGGCTTTCGCTTTCCAGAGTCAGGGTATGTCGGGTGGCGTATGGATCGGCCCCACGGTAGAGGACACGATCATGAATCTAAAAGCCAAAGGCCATCGCGGTGTCTTCTTGCAGCCCATAGGATTTCTCTGCGATCACGTAGAAGTGCTTTACGATATTGATATTGCCTTTAAGCACTTCGCGGACAAAGAGAGCATGCGCCTGTGGCGAGTCGAATCGTTGAATGGTTCAAATATATTAACGGCAGGACTGGCGGAAGTGGTAAGCAGCCGAATCAAAGCACTGGGAATTTAGTTAAGGATCTTGAACCAAAAGCTGCGAGCTACGAGCTTCGAGCTAAAACACACTGAACGCTCGGGGCTCGCAGTTCGTAGCTCGCAGCACCTTATGAAACGCATAGCCATCATCGGCGGCGGAATCTCCGGCCTTTCGGCCGCGCACACGATCGAAGAAAAACGCCAGTCCGGCGCGGAGGTGGGGTACGTGTTATTCGAATCGAGCCCGCGCCTAGGCGGCGTAATGGTCACCGACCGCGTTGACGGATGCCTCGTCGAAGCCGGACCCGATTCGTTTCTCACCGAGAAGCCCTGGGCTGCCGACCTCTGCCGCAAGATTGGATTGGGCGACCAACTCATTGGCTCGAACGACGCCAAGCGCAAAACCTACATCGTAAAGAAGAACAAACTACACGTGATGCCCGATGGGCTGATGTTCATGGTTCCCACCAAGATCATGCCCACTGTGTTATCGCCGCTTTTTTCCTTGCGCACAAAATTTCGCATGGCTGGCGAATGGTTTCATCCGCCTCATAAAGCTGAAGAAGACGAAACCGTAGCCGAGATGGTCGAACGCCACTACGGTTCCGAGATGGTCGAGTTGCTTGCCGATCCGCTGCTCTCCGGAGTTTACGGCGGCGAATCCTCGGATTTGAGCGTGCGCGCCGTGTTGCCGCGCTTCGCCGACATGGAATCGAAACACGGCAGTCTGGGCCGCGCCATGCTCGACGCTCGCAAGACCGCCCGCAAGAAAATGGGAGCGTCTGCGAACGCTCCAGCGCGCCCGCTGTTTACTTCTCTCCAAGAGGGCATGCAGCAGATGGTCGATGCCGTGGTCGCGCGTCTGGATGCGAACGCGCTAAAGACCTCGACGCTCGTGCAGTCGGTGGTCCCGCAAGATAACGCTTGGACCGTTTCCGCCGGATACCAGAGCGATCAATTTGACGCGGTGATCGTCGCGACCCCAGCGCACGTTGCTTCCTTTGTGCTGCAAGCCGCAGATGAAAACCTGGCGCGCGAATTGGGCGAGATTCAATACAGTTCTTCGGTGACCGTCGCACTCGGTTACGATGAAAAAGTGCGCCGCTCGCTTCCGCCCGGTTTCGGATTTCTGGTGCCGCGCAGTGAAGGACGCCGCATGCTCGCGGCCACTTTTGTCCACAACAAATTTCCTCACCGGGCGTCCGAGGACCGCGCTCTCCTCCGCTGCTTTCTAGGCGGTGCGCGCGACGAACAGATCCTCGACAGCAGCGAAGAAGAAATCCTCGCCATCGTTCGCGCCGAACTGCGGCAAATTATCAGGCTCGACGCCGAGCCTCTGTTCACGCGCGTCTATAAATGGAAGTCCGCCATGGCGCAGTATTTCGTCGGACACCTCGAACGCTTGCAGCGCATCGAATCGCTCCGCCAGCGACTTCCCGGTCTGGCGCTCGCCGGCAACGGCTACAAAGGCATCGGCGTCCCCGACTGCGTTCGCTCCGGCGTAGAAGCAGCCAGCAAAATTCTCGCTGAGATGGGGATGTGGTCGGCGGCGTAAGAATCGGCCGCGAGCTCCGAGCCGTGAGCTTCGAGCGAACGGCTGTAGGGGATTGTTCGAAGCTCGTAGCTAGCAGCTCGCAGCCGCCTTGCCCCATTCTGATATTCTGAATTGCTAACATTGTTATTCCCATGACCACCGCATCCGCGAGCCGCTGGAAGATCGTTGTTGCCTTCGGGCTGGTGTACGTCTTCTGGGGTTCGACCTATCTCGGCATCCGCATCGCAGTGGAGCAGATTCCGCCGGGCACTATGTGCGCCACGCGCTTCCTGATTGCGGGCATGGTCATGCTCGCTTACTGCGCCGTGACCGGACGCCGCATCCTTTTTTCCGCACGCCAGCTTGGCCATCTCGCGGTGGTCGGCATTCTGCTTTTGATGGGCGGCAATCTGACGCTTTCCTACGCGGAGCAGATCGTCCCTTCCGGCCTGGCCGCGCTGCTGATCGCGGTCTCCCCGATCTGGTTTCTGGCGATCGACAGCCTGTTGCTGGGCGACCATCACATTTCACAGCGCGGCAAGATTGGCATCGTAATCGGCATCGCCGGAGTGATTGTGCTCATCTGGCCCGATCTTTTGCAGTCAACTTCGCATTCCAGTTCCCTTGGCCGTCGCGAACTCTGGTGGACGCTAGCCCTGCAACTGGGATCGCTCAGTTGGGCGCTCGGTTCGGTGCTCTCGAAAAAGTGGCAGACCGCGGCCGCCGATCCCTTCAGTGCCACCGCGTGGCAGGTGACCTTCGCGGGCATCGGAAACCTGATTTTCGCCTTGCTGGTCGAGAAACCTTCGAGCATAACTTGGACTTACCGCGGGGTGGGCGCGATTCTCTATCTAGTGGTGTGCGGCTCCTGGATCGGATACACGGCGTATATCTGGCTATTGCAGCACGTCCCGACCTCGAAGGTCTCCACTTACGCCTATGTCAATCCCGTGGTCGCCATGTTTCTGGGATGGCTGGTCCTCCACGAACGCATCGACCGCTATATCGCAATGGGAAGCGCGATCATCATAGCGTCGGTTGTGCTGGTGACCAGCGCGAAGGTCTCAAAGCGGACCGCGGCCGAAGAGCTTCCCGCAGTCGAGGCCGCGGGGGACTAGACCTGGGTTCATAAATCGGTTTTGGGTAGGGCACGGCTTCAGCCGTGCCGTTCAGGGCCAATAAGAATGCGGGCTTTAGCCCCTGAGGGATATGGCTTCCAGGCTGAAAAGCATTTCTGAAACCAATCCTATAACGAATGGCGAGGTCACCTCGGGTGCACGCGCGCCTTTCGGATTATTTTTCCGCCCCGTTCAGCGCGGCGTGGGGTTGTTCCGTACGGTCCCCCGGCTTGGCCTTGACCTCATACTTCGATTTCAGTTTGAGGAATGGTTTCTCGACAAGGTAATAAGACGCGCTGGCCAGAAGAAGTCCGGCAACGAGGCCCGCCGGCGCGCGCAACAGGGTGCGGCCTAACGGTGAGTGATTGACGGCGTCAGGCCCGATTGCGTTATAGAGATACCACGAATACGAGACCAGCCCGATATAGCGCACCCACCTCCAGTTAATCCACTTCCAGGGCCATTCGGTGCCGAGGACCACCATCTGAACGATCAAGACCGCGGACAGCATCGATTCGACCGTGAATCCTTCCACGTTCCAATAGGAGAAGTTGCGCAGCAGCGACGGCATGGCCATGGAAAGCGCGAACAGCGCAAAGGTGATGGCCGGCAACGCCCGGTGAGCGCATACGAACCGCACAAAGCGTTCTGCTTTTTGCGTGCTTATCGAGATGGCAAGCAGGCAGCCGGTTGCAAGCGAATCCATGCGCGCGTCGAAGGCGGAGTAGAGATAGAGCGGCGGTGCATGCCAGACGTAAAGCAGCAGTATGCGGTGCAGAAGCACGATGCCGCACAAGGCCGCGAGGACCAGCGACATCTTATCCAGGTTTGCGCGGAAGCGTTTAAAAATCGACGGCCAGATGAGATAGAACTGCTCCTCCACTCCCAGCGACCAAGTCAGAAGCATCCCGCCTTCTCCTCCTCCGCGCAGGGGCCAGTAGTAGTTATTGAGATAAACGAGCGCCGCGATGCAGTTCGCCCAGGCAATGTGCTTGTGGGCGACCGCCGCCAGTCCAACGTAGATGATCCAGAAGCAATAAAAGCCGGGGAAGATTCGCAGGAAGCGGCGAACATAGAAGTTCCATAGCGAGATGGCGCCGGTGCGCCGATTTTCTTTTAGCAAAAGCCAGGTGATCAGAAAGCCGCTCAAAACGAAAAACAGGGTGACGCCGGTTCGTCCCAACGATTCTTCCCAGCTGCGGATGGCGCGAAAATGCAGGTGGAACACCACGACCACGGAAATGGCGAGCGCTCGGACGCCATCCAGCCCGAGTATCTTTGCCTCGGACAAGCGCGATACAAGAATGGCGAAGGGGTCGTCTTTTGGCGGTGTCTGATGCATGCTTGGCGAAGAAACCTGCGCCCAAATCCCGGCGGAGAAACAGATATTCAAATTTACACGTCAAGCACGAGCCGTAGCAATGCCGATTGGTGTACGGCTTCTCTCTTAAATCGGCGGCATTAGTCTACGCCTATTCTTCCGGTTCTTCGGCGTCGTTGACCACATCCACAACCCGGCTTCGGATGGAGAACACCAACGTCTGTTTGCCGGCAGGCTGAAAAGTTACTCGCATGGGGGTGCGCTCCCAGACGGGAGCGGGGCATTCCGAGTCTGGATCGTCGCCTGCCAAAGCTTCGCCTGCATCTTTTTTTAGAATCGGCTTGCGGCGTCCAACCTGGGCCACGATCGCATAGAGTTTCTTCCCGTCTTCGGAGACTCCGCAATAGGCGATGTAGTCGCGGTACCAGTTCGCGGTTGAATAGAAGGGATCGAATTCGGGCAGGTTCAGTTGGGAGACGCGTCCGGTGAGGCGATCGACGAGCAGCCAGCCTCCGCGTTGCCACTGCCAGCGCGGCGCGTTGGAATTGGCATTGGCTCTGGCATTTTCCGTGGGCAACGCATCGTTTACGCGAAAAGCGCGGCGGACTACGAACAGCCTGTCGGTCACCTCATGCGGGGCGCCGGTGGTGTATTCCTTCAGCCGTGCATCCACAAACAGCGGACGCACTTTCAGGTCGAGCAGCTTCTCTCCGGTGGCGTTGGGCCACTTGGCGGAAACCCACTTTCCAAAGGAGATGACGTGGGGTTTCGGGACGGCGGCGCATTCGTTCCACGCCAACCCGAGCACCGCGATGATCAGCAAGAGTTTCCGCATCATAACGTAAAGACTGCCACGGGACAGAAATCGCCGCTATGACGCTTGAACACAAAAAATGTTCGGTTTTCTTGCCGGACGCAAGTTGGGGTGGCGCGGTTGATCGGGCTGTGGGAGACTGTGATCATGGCAAAGCGCAGTCTGCGGATACTGAAACGAGTTAGCGGCATCCCGTCGCGGGGAGTTTGTGAAGCTTGCCAGGCGCAGTTCTCGGCCGACCCTCGCCAACTTGGGCAGGCGGGAGTGCAGCACCAGTTCAACGCGCACAAGTGCGAGGCCGGCACGAGCGAAGCGCCGGCGGCGAAAGCAGTTTCTAAGGTCGCGGGGTAGTAGTTGCAGGGTGCAGGTTTTCTCGCCACGAGTTTTCCAGCCCGGGTGTTGGATTACAATGGCATGGCTTTAGCCAAGCTCATGTCAAGTGGTGCGCCCCAAAGTTAAGCCCGGAAAAGCCATCCGGTGACATCTTGATTGGTGTGTTTCTTGCCAATTTACAATATCGCAACGCAGTGATTTCATTTACCATCTAATACACAGCCAGGTAATCTGATGAGTCTTCCGCCTCGACAGCCCCGGACAACTTTTTCCCCGCCCGTGAGTTCTTATTCGGGTATGGGCGATCTGCTGGCGGGCCGCCGGAAGCAGTCGATTCTCGTGGTGGACGACCATGAACTGAATGCCGAAATGCTGAAAGACATGCTGGCCAGCCGCGGCTATCACACCATGGCGGTGCCCAACGCGGCGGCGGCCGAAGCGGAAATCAGGCGCGAGGCCCCGGATCTGATCCTGCTTGACGTGGTCATGCCCGGCAAGAGCGGCTATGAACTTTGCCGCGAACTCAAAGCCGACCCGAAGACGCGGCTGATCCCGATTGTCATGATTACCGGCCTCAGCGCTCGCGAAGACCGCGTCATGGGAATTGAAGCGGGAGCCGACGATTTTCTGATTAAACCGATCAGCCCCGAGGAGTTGTACGCGCGCGTCAGTTCGCTACTGAAGCTGAAGGAATTTACAGACGAACTGGAGTCGGCCGATTCGGTTCTCTGCACCCTGGGGCGCAGCGTCGAAGCGCGCGACCCCTACACCGAAGGCCACTGTGAGCGCCTGGCGCGCCATGCTACCGACCTCGGACGCTTTCTCGGACTGGACGAAGAAAGCCTTGTGGCCCTGCACCGAGGCGGCTACCTCCACGACCTGGGCAAGATCGCCGTGCCGGATGAAATTCTAAAGAAAGGCAGCGACCTCACGCCCGCCGAGTGGGAGATCATGAAGCGCCATCCGGCGACCGGAGAAGCGATTTGCCGCCCGTTGCGGTCGTTGCGGTTGGTGCTTCCGATCATTCGCCATCATCATGAGCACTCCGATGGCAGCGGCTATCCAGACGGCCTGCAGTCGGGCGAGATCCCCCTTCTGCCGCGCATTCTGCAGGTGGTGGACATCTACGATGCCTTGACCACGGAGCGTCCCTATAAGCCGGCGCAGGGCCACGAGCAGGCCGCCGTCACCAT
>Ga0181530_10003810_pt1 | contig 16459 bp, 16 predicted proteins | sample PEATcosm2014_Bin_42_FD_119769 | JGI IMG/M metagenome (GOLD analysis project Ga0181530, IMG submission 119769) | Peatland microbial communities from MTU Mesocosm Facility, Houghton, MI, USA - PEATcosm2014_Bin10_60_metaG | ecosystem: Environmental > Terrestrial > Soil > Wetlands > Peat | place... | reverse complement strand
GCGAAGTGAAGAAGATCTGAAAGAAAATTGGCCTGACTTTAAACCGGAAACGCTGGCCTGCCTTCTGGCCGATCAAAATGGCTCGCTTTCTCACCGGCCCCGATAACTGGTCCCGTTGACCTTCGTCTTGCGTTTTTGATTCGTATATGGAAAGGTTCTATGGGCCGACAAGTTGTCCTGAAAGGTTTTTAGAGCGGTGGACGAACCGAAAATGCCTTTTGAGATTCGTTGGTGGTCAGGTTGATGTATTATTTGGATTGAGGACTGCTCGTGGGAAGGCAGTAACCGCGCATCGGGAGCGGAAAAAGGATGGGTGGAGATGTTTGAAAAACTGCACTACAAGGGCCGCAACGGCTTTCGGGCCGTCCGCCGCTGGGTTATCCCGTGGCTCGCCTCGCGGCTTCACAGTGAGGCACTCCGCCCTCTACTCTGCTACCTTTACACCGATTGGCAGTGCAACATCGACTGCCACTACTGTTTCCAGTACGACAACGATCGGCCGGGGATGACGCTGGAGACGGCCCGCTCTTCCATAGATTGGCTGAAGACCCTTGGCTGCCGTGTTCTGGCCATCATGGGCGGCGAGCCTCTCGTCCGCAAGGATTTCATCTTGAAGGTCATCCACTACAGCAGCCGGAATGGCTTCTTCACCTACTTGCCCACCAACGGGTACCTCATGGACCGGAAGTTCGTCGACGAAGCGGGCCGGGCCGGCGTGACGGCGATCAATCTGGCGGTGGACTGCGTCGCGCCCCGAAAGGGTCTGCCGAAAGCCCTGCTGGCCATCGAACCCCAGTTCCGGTATCTGGTCCAGCAGCAGAAAAAGCACGGCTTCATCATCTTCTTCAACATCAATATCTGCCGGACCAACCTTAAGGACGTCAGGCTGCTCACGGAGATCGCCCACCAGAACGGCATCGGCACTGATTACCACCTCAACGAGGTTCCGCAGCAGATGGTCAACGTCGACCACTACAAGCACCCGAAGAACGACCTCTCCATCTCACCCGAGCAGTACGGCGAGGTGGACATGCTATTGGACTGGCTCATCGAGAAACAGCGCCAGGGATGGTGCATGGTCAACCCCGTCGAGCACCTGCAGACCATGAAGGACCGGATGCGTGGGACGATGCGCCTTTGGGACTGCCGTGCCGGACACAACGGCGCGTTGATCAGGCCGGACGGCTCACTGTCGCCCTGCTTCGATCTGATCGACTACGATCACGATTGGGGACGCATCTGGGAGCCCCATTTCGACGAAGAGGCGCTCAGAGCGATCAAGGAACGGTGCCTCCCTTATTGTTCCTCGACCTGCTTCCACACCATGGGCTCTTACTACGACCTGCGGGCGCTGCCCAAATGGGTCGTGAAACACGCCATGATGGGCTGAAGACTTTACCCAGTCAGCTTGGTCCTGCCTGTGCCGGCTGTGTTTGTTCGTGAGTTAAACCGATTAACAAACGACGCCATCATGAAGTTGAGGCTGGCTTTGTCTACTTCTCTGCCCATGTATCCCCAATCGTAACGTCCACCTCAGCGGGAACTTTACCGAGATAAGCTTTTCCTGCCTCAATCATGGTCTGCTTGAGAATCAGAGCAGCTTCTCCTGCCCTCTTCTCGGGAACTTCGAGAATGATTTCGTCGTGTACGGTTTCGATAATCTGGGCTTCAGTATCCGCCAATCTTTGTGGGAGCAGGCCCAGTGCTTTCTTTGTGATGTCTGCGGCTGTCCCTTGGACGTGCGTGTTGTAAAGTGTGTCCTGAAACTGCCAAAACCAGACTCATTGACCTATCACTTGCATTTTCGATTGGAAAATCATATAGTTTATCGGGCTTTGGGGTTGTTCAAAAAGTTTTATCGGGCAGAATTCGAGCCTAAAATGCGATTTGGATGTATAGCACATAACTTGATGCATTATTCCGGTTAAGACGCAAGATAACAAAACTGGAAGAGGATTTTGTCCTCAAAAAATAGTGATAGCAAGGCTCAGTGAGATTACCGGCACGGCATCGCTGCTCCAATATCACGCATTTGCGGACTCCCTCTTCTGACTTCAAGCATCGGAGTGCAATGGACCCTGTAAAGGTGTACATTCTTGGCAAAGATAAGGCTGACGTGTTATGCCCCTCATGTGGCAGAACAAAGGTTATCCTTTTAGTTGATATTGATATATCCAAAAATTGCGAGGTCGAATGTATCTGCGGAAAAACAATGCTGGTAATTTTTGAGAAGAGGAGATCCTTTCGAAGATCTATTTTATTAACCGGAACTTGCTTCTCGAAGATTGATCCATCAGAAGGCACAACGGTTAAAATTTTGAATTTGTCCAGGACTGGAATACTATTTCTCAAAGATACCGGGGAAAATATAGAGCTAAACGAGACGATTCGGCTGCGCTTTAGACCAAAAATCTCCAACAACGTGATTAGATGTTCTGCCGTGGTTAAACATATTGATGGGGACAGCATTGGGGCAAAATTCCTAAACCTCGATTTGAATGCACAAAAACTTATCAGCTCTTGGGTCCGGGCTTGAACCCATCTTTTTCAATCCGCTTGAAATCATGTTCTCGAAAGAAGCTGGAGCACCTGGGAAAGGATTGTGCCACTATGTGCCATGGCCTGATTCTTCATTAATTTTTAGTTGGTTATAGACAAACACACTACACCACAAAAGGCTGAAGTCAGGCCTATTTATGGATTCGTAACCGGATAGCAGTGATTTCTTATCACCCCTCCTAAAAAAGGCTCCCTTCTGAATCTTGGTGTCAGTCGCTCAAAAGCGAGTGGATCCGCAAGAAAACGCCGCTGTCGCATGGGTGAGCAAATTACTCGGAGTTCAGACGGTCAAGATTTTTGAGAAGAGGTGCTCGGAGCGCAGACACGAGTTGCAGGTCTTCCGGAAATGAGGTGTGTCTATGATGATCTCAGAATTATAGACGGCTGTGGACAATAACGGAGATTTTCTACATTTCAGGGCACGTCAGTCTCATCTGTCTGGCATCATGATTTTAGCCGGACCGGCCGGCATTGGGGCCAAAAACCCAAAATTCGCTTAATTAAAGCTTTTGAGCAAGCTGCAAGAGATACTCCCGCTCACTATCACCAAACCAAGGTGGATCACCAGCCGCCGCATTCTCTTCCATATGTTTGATACTCGATGTAGCCGGGATCGCAACATGGCAACGGGGATCGCTCAAAATCCATTTGAGAAGAGCTTGTGACCAGGTATTCACGCCGAAAGGCTTTAGCGGCATGAGTTCCTCAGTTGATGGTGCACGGTGTAGAAGCCCGCCACCACCAAAAGGCCGCATTATGACGACTCCCAGGCCGAGTTCCGTTGCCAGAGGTAAAATATTATTTTCGACTTCACGCTGCTCAACATTGTACGGAATCTGAATGGCGGCAATTCTCCCGCTTTCCATAGCACGACGGAGTTCAAGAAATGAGAGAGAGCTATAGTGGGTTGCACCGATAGCGAGAGCCCTGCCCTCATCTCTTAATCGCTCGATCATCTCCAGATGCTCCTTCCAGTTAAGGAGATTATGGATCTGGTACAGTTCGATGCGGCCACCAAAAAACGAAAGAGATCGTCTCGCCTGCACCCATCCCTGTGATGCGGTATCCGCCCAAACCTTTGTAGCAATTTGGACAGCATCACGTTGCCCTTTCAGCGCCAGACCTAACACTCGCTCAGCTTCGCCGTACATTGGGGAGCTATCAAAGAAAGTAGCCCCTGCTTCCATTGCCGCTTTTACAACAGAACGGGCGTTAGTGATGGCAGCTTCTCCTCGAACATCGAAGGTTCGCCATGTTCCCATTCCTATTGCAGGGACAAGCAAGCCGGATTTGCCAAGTGGCCGGATTTCCAAGGTGCGCTTCCTTAAAAGAGCTCCAGGCGATCAAAGGCATCAATGGTAATGATGCGTCGCCGGAAAAAGATGACGATAAATCATGATACCACACCTGTGAGGAATCGCGGGCAAAAACATCACACTTTGGCACAGCCGCTATTTAGCACAGAAAGGCAGCTTAGACTGAAGGTTTTGCTATAGACTTAGGAAGTGGTATGTTCATGTTGCGTGGGTTTTTTCTCTTGCCCGCTACGATGGTATCCTATTCGCCTGAACACCCCCTATGCGGATAGGAAGAAACGAGACCATCATGGGCCGGTTGTTCTCGGTGATTTTGACGATGGCCGGCCCAAGTATTTTAATCTAATCAGGATTTATTTATAAATAAATGAAACGTTTTGCAACAGGTTCGTAGACTCTTGAAAAAATAATTGATAATTCAACAGAAACGTAAGAAGATATGGATACGATGTTCAAGGGCAGTGAGCAGTTAAAATCCAAATTCAAGTCCAACCAAGGAGGAGTAAATGAATTTTAGCGTAAACACGGCCCGATTCTTGTTGATGGCAGCACTCTTGATCATTATGTCAACCGGATGCGCAACGACTAATGGTTCCTATCAAATGACATCCATGCCGTCTAGCGATGCTCTGTTGGCAAAATATTCCAGTGTGGCCGTGGAGGTTTCATGTGCCCAGGGGGTAGCTCTTTCACAGCCTGATATTGATAGAATCCGTAATCTGATAGTGAAGAACATCCCAACCGAATGTCCAAACCGCTTTAAGTCCATAAATCCAGCCACCCCTGACGCCAACACGCTCAAAGCTGGAGTTAACATCACCAGATATGATGAAGGAAATACCTATGCGCGGGCAATGCTGGTCGGCCTCGCTCAAATGCATATTGGCGCCTCAGTTGTCCTGAGCGATTACACTACTGGAGAAAAGATTGGAGCAGCCGATGTCAACAAGACATTCGACTGGGGTACCTACTACCGTGGAATCACTCTGATCAAAGATCTTGAAAACGGTCTTGCCAAAGGTGTCGCCGCGTCGATCTGTGGTAAGAAATGACTCAAGGTCCGAAAGAGTTCTTGCAAAACACCCGGACACATCACCGACCGAAGAACGCTGGGTTGACCAGATCGGAAAGGACAATGGAGTCGAACCGCTCATCCAGTGTTACGGCGTGTTCGCCCGCTTCGATAAAAGTGAGCACTGGATATCTTGCCCGCGCCTTCCCTAATAGCCTCGGTTAAGAATCAATCCCTACTCCATGAGATGGTTTCAGCGAGGTCAGCAAATCCCCGCAACCGCAGCCGAATTCAACGACCTTGGCTCCTTCGGGAACCAGATTCCGGTATATGGCGGCAAAGGGTGCGTGATAATACTTCCTGGGGCCTGTAAAGGCGCCGTATCCCTCGGCCAAGTCATCCCAAGATTTCAAGACAGGCGAACCATTGTTTATTGCCATTATAGCCGGCTGAATTTGACGTACCATAACAAATTTTCACTTTTATTCGCCGGAGATTGGATCGAAAATGTTTTTGACAACATCTGGGACAGATGTTACTGAAAAACATTGAGAAAAAACGATTTCCTGGTCACCCACCTTCACCCTGGAGCGCCTGCAGGTGCAGCAAGGGCTATGCTTATAGCGAATAAAGACTTGGCCATCAAATATGTGTCCCTCCATGAACGTTCCGGGTACGGAGAAGCGGCACGGCGCTATATTGCAGGGCTTCGCAATGCGGGTGTGAAACTAACCTGGTCTCCGATGGTGCCAGGTCGCCGCTGGCGGCTGGGTTATGAGCCCTTTACGGGGAATCGGGTTGGGTCGGAATTCGATGAGCTGTGCAATTTTCCGATGGACTACGACAGGGTAATTGTCCACACGGTACCCGAATACTTTCCGTTGTGGCGGCGCCATGAGCCGGGGCGGCGCATTATCGGTTATACAGTATGGGAGACCGATCGACCTCCGAAGCATTGGATTGCTCTTCTCAATGAAGTTGACGGCCTCATGGTGCCCTGCCAATGGAACCGCGAGGTATTTCGGGCCAATGGGGTGAAGACGCCAATCCATGTGGTGCCGCACATCGCGATTAATGCCGGCCTGCCACCGCGCCTGGAGGCCAGGGCCCGGTTTGGAATCCGTCCCGACGATTACTGTTTTTATTCAATCAACACATGGACGAATCGCAAGGCTGTGGGAGACACGATAGAGGCGTTTCTCGATGCGTTCACGGACACTGACCCGGCAGTGCTGGTGGTGAAAACCACAAAGCAGGATTTCACCCACCGCATCCTGGGCCGGTTCCATGCCCGGACTGAAACGGCAGTAAAGCGCCTGGTGGGGCGCCGAAAACGACCCGGCCGGATTTCGCTGATCACCGACGAACTGGATGATGATGCCATGCTGGCGCTTCATGCTGCAGGAGACTGTTACGTATCTCTTACCCGTTCGGAAGGCTGGGGAATCGGGGCGTTCGATGCCGGCCGTTTCGGCAGACCCGTCATCATGACCGGCTATGGCGGACAGATGGACTACCTCCAAGGCAGCGGCGCCTTTGTCGTTGACTATCGCGTGGTGCCGGTGAGAGATCGGGAAGGCAAGGGATCCTATACAGACGATCAGCAGTGGGCGGAGCCAGACCGTGCCCATGCCGCCAGCTTGATGAGGAGAGCATTTGATGAATCTGAAGCGGCCGCAGCGGCAGGGCGTTCGTTGGCGCAAAGCTTGTCCGAACGTTTCGGGCAGGAGGCAGTGACGGAGCGCATGTTAGATGCCATAGGAAGAAGAAGGGATCCCGTATGATTCGAGTTGACCCGATCCCCCGCATCATCCATCAGTTGTGGAAGACTTCCGAGATCCCGCATCGATGGCGGGATTGAGCCGAGAGTTGGAAGGCGCATCATCCCACCTGGGAGCACCGGCTGTGGACAGATGAGGATGCCGGCAATTTTGTCAAGGTTCACTACCCTGGACTGAGGGGCGTACTGGACTCTTTTCCATATACTATCCAGCGGGTCGATATAATGCGGTATTTGATCCTCTCGGTTTATGGCGGCGTGTATGTTGACCTGGACATGGAATGCCTTCAGCCATTGGACGTGCTCTTAAATGGAGTGCAGTTTGCAGCCGCCTACGAACCCCCTGAACACGAAGCCTGCTTGCGTGAATCACGGGTGGTTTGTAACGCTTTTCTGGCTTCGACTCGGGAGCATCCCCTCTGGTCCGCTGCGATTAGTGAGCTGCTGAGTCGTCCCCCAAAAAAAGCGCTTGTGCATTATGACGTGCTGACAAGCACGGGCCCGCTGTTCCTGACCCGGGTGATCCGGCAGTTTGCTGAAAAATGCCTGACGCTTCTCGATCCCCGCGTAGTTTATCCCGCTGCCAATAGGAGTGCTGCTCTAAAGACTCTGACGGCAGGGGGGGAGAAAGCCCGCCGGATGAAAGAGCGGTTGGTAAGGGATGGGAGCTTTGCTGTGCACTATTGGGCAAACAGTTGGGTTCGCAATTTGACTGGAGAACTGCATAACCCGCTCCCGTGCGAGGCGCCCGGCTTCTGCTTCTTTGCCGGGTGGGACTCATGGGGGCAGGACATCCGGAATGTGGGGCGTGATATCCGGGTGCTTGTCCGGGAATGCAAGAACGATCCGGATGCGCTCGCGTTCAACACCGACGGCTATTTGAAGGATGGGCTTCAGGTCCCTTTCCGCTGGTATCGGATGAAAAACGCCGGTCCCAACGAGGGACTTTACGTAAAGGAGGGAGGACTGCACCCGGCACTACGCTGCATTGCACGATGGCTTTGTCTTCTGCGATCCGGGAAGTTACCGAGCGGTTGTTAAACTCATGGCGAACCGAATCCCCAACCTGTTTCATTTTGTTTTCGGACTCAGGAAACAAACCGAGCCGTTTCACCTCGTGTTCTACCTTTGTCTCGAATCCTGCCTTCAGGTCAACCGTCCGGATGCAATACTTTTTCATTATTGCCATGAGCCCTATGGACCATACTGGGACCTGATTCGTGGTAAGCTTCACTGTGTCAAGGTTGAAGCCGAAGAGTTTGTCACTCGTTTTGTCTATCGGGACTCCTTCACCCGGAGGTACTCCTACGCTCATCATGCAGACTTTATAAGATTAGAGAAGCTGCTCGAGTTTGGCGGGATCTATGCCGATATCGACACGATCTTCGTGAACCCGATTCCTGCAGTTCTTAAGGAGAAAGTCTTCGTTCTTGGCCGCGAAGATGATGTGGTGGTCCAGGAAACTCTGGAGCGCCGCCGGTCGCTTTGCAACGCCTTCATCATGTCCGAAAAGGATGCGGAATTCGGCCGTTTGTGGCTGTTGCGTATGAAAGAGGTGTTCGACGGTTCATGGAGCCGCCATTCTACGGTTCTGCCGCAGGAACTGAGCGAACAGCATCCGGACCTTATCCACATCGAACCCCCGCTAACCTTCTACAAACACATGTGGACCATCGAAGGCATCGAGACCTTGTTGCGGGGCTGTGACCGCGACGTCGAGGGAGTAGTGAGCTTCCATTTGTGGAGTCATCTGTGGTGGTCAAGGCGGCGGAAAGATTTTTCCTCCTTCCATGCCGGTCTTCTCACCGAGGATTATGTCCGTTCGGTTGACTCGACCTATAACCTGGTGGCGCGGCGCTTCCTTCCTCCTCCTCGGAGAAAATATGCCTGGTTCTCGTGGTTGTCTCGAAGGGAAGTCTTGCAACCTTAACGGGGAATGCGCTATGAGGCAATTGATGCGTGTGTCGGTCATCATTCCGACCCGAGACCGCCCACTCTTCCTCGAAGATGCCGTTCGGTCGGTTCTTGAGCAGACTCGAAGCGTGCACGAAATTATTGTGGTTGACGACGGTTCCAAGGCGGTGCATCACACCGGGATTGATCACACCGTCTCGTTATCGTCGTCCATTCGTTTGCTTCGCCTTCCCGAAAGTACAGGGGTGGCGGCGGCGAGAAATGCCGGCCTGGATCTGGCCGCCGGAGATGCAGTTCTGTTCCTGGACGATGACGATCTTTTGCATCCACGCATGGTCGAGACGGGGCTATCCATGTTGGAGCGAGAGCCAGAGGCAGGGGTGTCCACTTGCCTTTATGAGATGTTCTTTACTCCCGATGGAGAAGGGCCGTGGATTTCGGCGGCGCTGCTCTTCAATTATCGGATGCTGGACAGCCATCCCCTGAGGTTGATTGATCACACCAATTTCGCCCCCAAGAGATTACTTGAGAGCAGGCCTTTTTCGGCCTTCCTGAGGTACCTTATCCCGATCCACACCTGTCTAGTGCGAAGGGAAGCTATTGGCGCCGTTCGTTTTCCTGTGCATCTGCCTCAAGGGGAAGACACCTTCTTCTGGTTGGCGCTGGCCGAACAGGGAGTTTCCTTTCGCATGACGGAACGACCCCTGGTGCTTGTGCGTCGTCATGGCCGTAATGTGACCCGATCGCGCAGGCAATATTTTGAGGAAATTCCGGCCTTTTACGAGGCTATTCTTGAAAAAGGAATGATTGCGGCACGGGATGATCTTTTCCTCGTTAACTTGAAACTGATGTATTTTTCCTTGAAACGCGGCGACCTGGCCTGGTTGAGATATGCCGGGAAAGTGGCGTTGCGCCCGGGTCTTCTTGCGAAGGAGATCCAGCTCTTTGTTTCCCGGTCCTGCTATGCCCGTAAGCAGTTGTTGCACTATTATTTTCTGGATTAACAGGGAGTATGAGACGGGAGCTGCTATTCATATCCCCTGCGCTTCCACAGCCAATGGGGAATGGGCTTTCGATGAGAGCCTGGAACGTCTTGCACGCATTGGCGACAGAGTTCGACGTTCATCTTCTGGTGGGCAGCCGCTACTTTCCGTGCCGCTTGGAACAGTTGGGGAGGACTCAACTGCCGGTTGTGTCGCGAGGGGTGATTCCGGTCGACCCTTTGCGGGATTGGTTGCTCCTGCGTCATCGCCTGATGCAGAGGATGGGCCTGGTAAGAGGGACTGCCGACTGGCTGTGCATGACGCGCTCCACCGAAGCCGCCGTTCGCCGCTTTTTGACGGGCAAGTCCATTTCCGTGATCCACGTTTTCCGCTTGTACATGTGGCCCGCTGCCGAACTCGCCATAAATGCTCTTCCAGGGGCATGCAGACAGCTTGACATGGATGACATCGAATCTTTGACGAGAAGTCGCCTGGCTTGGCTCTATGGTTTTTCCGGCAAGGAACGCAAGGCCGCACAAGCCGGTCGGGAGGCTCTCTTCATGGGCGAGCAAGAAGAGCGTATCCTGCCTGAGTGCGATCGCGTCTGGGTGTGTTCCTCGCTTGACGGGATGAAATTGGCGGCAAAAAAACCGAAGACCTTTGTGGGAGTGGTTCCCAATACGGTTGCGCCGCCCACCGTGTGCCCCCCCCTCCCTCGGGACGGACCCTTTTGTTTGCTTTTCATTGGAAACATGGGCTATTTCCCAAACCGAGACGCCGTTCGTTTCCTCTGTAACGAGATTGTCCCTCAGATTCGCAGATTGGGGAATCGGCCTTTCCGGGTGAAAGTCGTTGGCCGGGTCCCGGTTTTCATGCCGTTTCGAGGCCTGCTGCCTTGCCCGGAAGTTGAATTTGTGGGGGCGGTTGAGGATATCGCAGGCTGCTACGCTGGAGCGCACGCAGTCCTGGTCCCGCTCCGAGCCGGGGGAGGAACTCGAATCAAGGTGATAGAAGCTTTCGCATATCGCCGTCCTGTGGTGGCCACAGCGCTGGCGGTAGAAGGACTTGAAGTGCGGGACGGGACCCATGCGCTTGTTGCGGAGACCGCTTATACGCTCGCTCGGCAGTGTGTAAATCTCATGAATGACGGCCAGATGGCGGACTCTCTCGCGACAGCCGCCTGCCGCCTGTTTGAGAGCCGGTATCACCCGGATGTGGTCGCAGATGCTGTGAGAACCCACACGATTGCCTGTGCGGAAGAGAAATGATTCCCAATCGTTTTCACTTTGTTTTCGGCCTCAAACCACAGACCCGGCCGTTTCACCTTGCGCATTATCTATGCCTGGCTTCGTGTCTTGCCACCCAACAACCCGATGCGGTCTATTTTTATTATCACTATGAGCCGTTCGGGAGATATTGGGAACTCGTACGCGACAAACTCGTTTTGGTAAAAATCCCGCGCGTCAAGTTTATTGGACATTATCGCTACCCGAATTGGCACGTGGGGCGCTACCGCTACGCGCACGCGCCGGATTTTGTGCGCTTGGAAAAATTGGTATCGCACGGCGGCGTCTATGCGGATATGGATACGTTGTTTGTCAATCCGATCCCGCATGCGCTGCACGAAAAACCTTTTGTGCTGGGACGCGAAGACGATATTCGCGATCCCGTCACGCACGAATTGCGCCCGTCCCTATGTAACGCGTTCATGATGGCCGAACGCAATGCACCCTTTGGGCGAATGTGGTTAGAAAAAATGCAGCAAGCCTTCGACGGTTCGTGGAGCAATCACTCGACACTGCTGCCCAATGTGCCGGCGCAGCAACATCCCGGCCTCATTCATCTCGAACCCGCGCGCACCTTTTACAAACACATGTCAACGCGCGAAGGGTTAAATACATTGTTGGCGGGATTGGATACAGACAATGAGGGCGTGGTGAGTTTTCATTTGTGGTCGCATTTGTGGTGGTCGCGCCGGCGGCGCGATTTTTGCCGTTTTCACGCGGGGAGATTGACAGAAGAGTTTGTGCGCAATGTGGACACGACATACAACGTGGTCGCAAGAAATTATCTGCCGCCGCGCGAGACGCGTTCATTTTTCACGCGGCAAACAGCGAGCGTGAAACGTCAAATCGAACGGCTCCAGGGCGCGGCGCGTGAAGTGGGCATGAAAACTTACATTCTCACCAAGCTTGTGACGTTTTCCATTTTGAAAGAGAATGTCTTTCCGCGCGCGGCAGAGCATCTTGATTACGCGCAGCGGCAGTGGAAACATCCCGAAATGCGCACACGCTTTCAGGCGCGCAATCGTTTTGAGCAGCAACTAATTCTTGATGATGTGGCGTTGCGGGACTCGTATGGCATCGAAAAAATGTCGTTTGCGCCCGATGATGTGGTGGTTGATATTGGCGCGCATGTGGGTATCTTTAGTTATATGTGTTATCGGCGCGGCTCGCGCAACATTCATGCGTACGAGGCCGAAGTCAAAAATTTTGAACGCCTCGCCCAATTCGTCGGTGACGTTGCAGGAATTTTTCCTTATCATCTCGCCGTCTTTCGCAGCGATCAAAACACAGTGGATAGCTTGCCGCACTCGGGATATCTAGGCGACAACACTGGCGGCGGAACGGTCCTGTTTCGCGGTCAAACGGTAGACCTCGAACTGCAGGCTATTGTCGGTGAGCCTGCCGGCGCGCAATCCACCAGCGTCATTGCGCTGGATGAGATATTGAAACAATTTGCGCGCGTACGTCTATTGAAATTGGACTGCGAGGGCAGCGAGTTTCCGATTTTGCTGACGAGCCAATTGTTGGAACGTGTCGAACAGGTCCTCGGTGAGTATCACGAGATCGAACCCGCCGTATACGCGCAGCTTGATCCCGCCGCGCAGATTGAAAATTTTTTTGCCTATCGCGTTGAACACCTCGTTGCGCGTCTGGAGCAGTGTGGTTTTCAGGTGTGCGTCCAAGCGCACGGGCCGCACATCGGTTTCTTTACGGCGACACGCACGAGGAATTCCGAATGAAACACAAGCCAGGCATTCTTTTCTTGTAGGTCAACATCAATCCGCCCGGTGGCGGGCAATCCGTCGCCGCGTGGGCGTTGGAAGCGCTCAAAGACGACTACGCGATTTCGTTTGTGACCTGGAAACCGCCGTGCTGGGAGGAGATCAATCGTTTTTACGGCACGCAGCTGCATCCTTCCCAATTTCGTGTGCTGCACATGCCAGTGTGGCTGCGGCGGTTCGTCGCGCTCGATCCCGATCCATACAGCATTCAGCCTTTTGCGATTTTGATGCGCGTGGGGCGATGGATGTCGCGCGACCATGAGCTCATCATCACCTTTAGCGACGAAGCCGACCCAGGTGTGCGCGCCATTCAATACATTCATTTCCCTTGGCTCAGCAATCTCTATCGCGAGGAGCAACAATCTGCAAAGGCTTCTCTTTGGCAGCGCGTATGGTATCTGCTGTATCGGCGGCTGCGCCCGTGGCGAATCATTTCAGGGTTCGATTTTGACCGAATGCGCCACAATCTCACCCTCGTCAATTCCGATTGGACCGGAAATGTTTTTCAGGCGAATTATGGAACAGCGAGGCGGACGCTGTGTCCTCCAATTTTGATGAATGCTTCCGCTGTGCCGTGGGCTGAACGCGAAAACGGGTTCGTCTGCATCGGACGCATATCGCCCGAAAAAAAACACGAGAATACAATCGCTATTTTGGAGCAGGTGCGCGCGCAAGGGCATGACGTTCATTTGCACATTGTCGGCGCGGCGAATGAACAGGGACTCAGTTGGGGTTATTATCAGGAAATACTTACTCTGATTAACAAACACGCGAAGTGGATCTCGTTTGAAGAAAATATTTCGCGTCAAGACTTGATTCGCTTGATTACGACACATCGCTATGGAATCCACGGCATGGTGGGCGAACACTTTGGCGTGGCGGTGGGCGAATTGATGTGCGGCGGCGCGATTGTGTTTGTGCCAAACGGGGGAGGACAAGTGGAGATTGTCGGGAACGAGCCGCGTTTGTTATACACTTCCCGCGACGACGCAGTGAAAAAAATTACGCGCGTGCTGGGAGACACCGGCACGCAAGCGGAACTGCGCGCACAGCTTGCCGCACGCGCAGAATCCTTCGGCGTGGAACACTTTATGCGGGAACTGCGCGCGGTGGTGACGCAGTTTTTGACACCAGAGACGATTGCTCACGGAGAAACAGCGTAGGATCATGTTTGACGCGGCAGGAATAACACATCCGTCTGTGCTTCGCCCGTCAAACGCGCGACCAATTCGCGAAAGGTTTCAACCGAAAGGGGCGTAGCGTCAAACCCGTCCGTTTCCAACATCGTGCGCGTCACATACGAACAAAAGTGCTGTGTGACATTCCCAATAAATTGTTCCACATTGCCTTGTCGCGCGAGCAGCAGCGGCGCAATTTCCGCCCATAACGGCACGCCGGCGCGCCACAACGGTCCGCCCGTGCGAATGACCGCGCCTTCGGAACCCTGCACATCGCACCACACGAACGCGACCCGTTCGGGGGCAAGTTGTAATTCTGCGAGCAATGTGTCCAAACGCTTCGTTTTGACCGGCACGGTTTCGCAGGGCGCGTGAAAAATGGCTTCCGGCCGTTCTACATTTCTCGAGGCAATTTCCGCGCCGCCGCGTCCAATCAGCGGCACAATCATTTCCGTTTCCCCATTGTGGTCGCTCGCCGCACATTCTACAATCGTTACGCGTGCGCTCAAATCATTTTGGGCGACATTCTGTTTTAAGAATGCGAGATTGCGGGGCACGGGTTCCACCGCGGCGATATGGCATTGCGTCAACTGCGCGAGCGGCAGCGTCGTGCTGCCCAGGTTCGCGCCCAGTTCCAGTATCACATTCCCGCGCTGCAAATGACCAAACTTGTCTGCCCACTGCACAAGGCGCGCGACCGCGCTGCGGTCAAAATCAGCAAACATAAAGAGATTTTGTCCGACCGACACATCCTGCAAAGGGATGGTCCAGTGCAAGCCATCGCGCGTAAAGGTCAATGCATCCGCAAACTCTTGCATCACCTGCATTGCCAGCCAGCGCGCTCCATCCTCTGTCAAAAAGCGCGACTGCCACAAGAGACAACGTGCAAAGGGAATGCGTTTGTATAACGGCGCAAGCTGCGGGAAGAAAAACCGTCTTTTAGACATGATTTTGCTTTGTCAATTCAATTGCGGTCTCTAATTTAACGAGTGATGTTAATTCTTTATTCAACACCCTCAGGAAACAACCACCGGAGCAAAATCTTCCGCTGCCGGACGGCTTTAAAATTACCACCGAGCGCACACGGTACCACGAGGCACACGTTGTGGTATTCCATATTTAGTGGACACTGATGAGAGCTGATAAGAAATCGCTTTTTGACGTTTTTTCGATAGCACCTGTCATGGACGCTGTCAATGACATTTACGTGCCGTGTTGTAAGCAAACGAGATGTCCGCATTGAATAGCAAGTGAAATGTCCGCTTTTGTCGGAGGCGTAATGAGCGGGTTAGCCCTGCAACGATATTTGCGTTGTGAGTCGCAATTTGCGTTTCGCATTAGAAACATAGGCACGGTGATTTTCCGCCTGAATCCATTGAGAATGCCCTGGCCGAGTCCATCGAACGCGGTGATAAGACTAAGGATGGAAAAGAGCGAAAGGTAAACCGGGTCGATCCGAAGAGCGTGGTAGTAAAACGGTATCCAGGCACATTGAGGGACCTAAGATCGGGAAGATTTACGAACGAAGAAAAGCCAGGGTCGAGCATCTCTTTGGATTTATTAAGAAAGTATTAGGCTTTGACCAGTTTCTTCTACGAGGGCTGGAGGGGGTCCGGGCAGAAGCTTTCTCCGGCTGATAAGTCGGCTTGTAAAAGTTGTGGTCAGGGTGGTCTACCTCACAAAAAAAAGAAAGTACGTCAGTTGCTTGGTGCAACACAGAGAAATCCAACTTTAACTGAGATATTCATTTACGAAACTTTACCTGCTTTAACGAATATTAACTCGACCTTGACGCGGACTTCCTATATTTATTCATCTCCACAAGATACAGGCGCCGCTGAAGGTGAATGCGGACATCATTGGAAGCATCGTCACTGGGGTCGTCACGGGCATCACCATTTGTGGAAAAAGCTCAATTTGACTGACGCGCAAAAGAACGAGATGTTTTCCATCAGGCTCGAAGAGCGCGCAAAAATGAAACCACTTGTCCAAAAACTAAAAGCGGGGCGCGATCAGCTCCGCGCTCTCTCAAAGGGTCAATTTGACGAGGCGAAGGTTCGGGCCATCGCGAAGGGACAAGCGGATATCAGAACCGAGCTGATTGTGGAAAAGCAGCGCATGAAATCCAGGCTCTATGCAGTCCTGACCCCGGAGCAGCGCGCCAAAGTTGAGCAAATGCTTGAGAAATGGAAATCTCGGCACGACAAAGAACCCAAGCAGAAGGACTAATCCTTGTGGGAGAATTGTGAGAGCCTTTTCCCTTTTTCAGTATCTCGCATACTCCCGCTTCAGCGCAAATGGGCGTTTGCGCTCTCTAATAGAGATCCTCGGAATTAGCACCCGGAGATCCAGCCCACCTGCCTCCAATGGGGCCGGCCCCAGGTTCTTTTTGGGACCGGCCCTCCTCCTACGGACCACAGGCCCTAATTAAAGAAGAAGGGGGTTGAGTTATGCCGAAGATCCTTGTTGTCGACGATCAGGAACACGTCAGGCTCTTATATTCGGAGGAAGTGAAGGAATCCGGATACGAGGTCATCACAGCAGAGAGCGGTTAGAAGCTTCCCGGAAAAATTGAAGAGGAAAAACCGGATTTGGTCATCCTGGACATAAAGATGGTTGACTACAACGGTCTGGACATCCTCCAGGACAT
>Ga0181530_10003809_pt1 | contig 16464 bp, 10 predicted proteins | sample PEATcosm2014_Bin_42_FD_119769 | JGI IMG/M metagenome (GOLD analysis project Ga0181530, IMG submission 119769) | Peatland microbial communities from MTU Mesocosm Facility, Houghton, MI, USA - PEATcosm2014_Bin10_60_metaG | ecosystem: Environmental > Terrestrial > Soil > Wetlands > Peat | place... | reverse complement strand
GAGCGCGGAAGGAATCGAACCTTCAACCTACTGATTAAGAGTCGCCCAAACCGCCCTTTTCTATGCTCCTGATTCTGAAGGCAGTGGAGTCCCTGTGAAAGTCCCTGTAGCAATCCCCTGCGCTTTTTGGAAAGCCCATCGACGCTGCCACTGTCCGCGGAGTGCTAAAACGCCGCGTTTACAGGGGTCCAGGCCGCACTGCCGATTACTGCGGTTCGCTGCGGTTTTCTACGTGGGGTCCTTGGCCTTCCCTTTGACCTAAAATGTCCACAGCATTTCCGGATTCCCACGTCCCGAGCACTAGACTTACTGCCCGGCGGTTCCCGTGGTAGGAACCTTACTGGACAACAGGGCCTCCAACGCCGCTAGCCGCGCCTCCAGTTTGCGGTTCTGCTCCTGCTGCTGCCGAATGGTTTCATCCTGCTGCTGCGCGTGCTGCTTCTGCTCCTGCAACTCCCGGTTCTCCCGGCGGAGCGCATCCACTTCGGCCTGCTGTTCCTGCAGGGTCTTGTTAATGAGGAGGATCTCTTGCTGTTCTCCTTGCACGGCCCCAATCGCGTACGTGGTGAGCATGTCGTAGTTGAGCAGGTGCTCGTCGTTAAAGTGTTTTCCCGGCGTGATGGTGACTGCTTCAGGGACTGCCGTCCCAACCTGTTGCGCGAAGAACCCTGCCTTGGAGGACTGGTCGGTGCTCGCGTTCTGCTTCCACGTGAACCATAGTGGCTGGAGCTTCATCACGGCGTTGAGCGCTGCGTCTGGTGTGATGTTCCCGTGGAAATCCTTCAGACGCTCGTCCGAGAGCGCGTCAAACTCGCTGCCCGTCCAAATCCTGCCTGCCGCGTACAGCGAGACGGGGACGGTGTTGCTCCCGCTGTAATAACCTGTGTCCCCGCTATGATTGAGGTACCCGTACCCTCCGTACGTGTACGATACTGTACTCACGACTTCAAGCGGATAAGTCGGCGGCCCCCCAGTCCCAATCCCGACCCACCCGTTGGCGTTCACGGTCATGACCGAAATGTTGCCGGTAAACGCGTTGGTGCCAGCGCCCAAAGTCGGCACCTTCGTGGTATCCACATCCAGCGTGACCGAGCCGCTCGTTCCACCGCCAGTCAAATAAGTTCCATGGTTGACTGCGGTAATCGTGCCCGTGCCCGTCCCCGGAAACGTTTGCCCGCTGGCAAACGTCACCGGGCTCCCGAAGGTGACTCCCCCGGCGAACTTCCCCGTCCCGTTCACATGCAGCGTCGCGGTTGGCGTGGTGGTCCCGATCCCCACGTTGCCAGTGCTGGATTGAATCCTCATCTGCTCCACAAACCCGTACGGGTTGTACAGCCCGGCTCCTCCTTTCCCAAATCGCATGTCTTTCGCTGGATCCCAGTAGATGGCCGGACCCCAAAAATCAGAAGCAAAGAACGTCAGGTAGTCGGTTGTCCCTGCGATCCCCATCTGCGGAAGCGAACCAGTGCGGGCATCCAGAGAGATTAAGGGTGCTGTCGTGCTGATGCCGATGTTGCCGTTGAGCTGGTACATGACCGAATTGCCCAGATCCGTCGCGTTGGTGAACACGCCGATGTAGTTGGCGCTCCCCGAGGTCGCGAGCGGCTTGGGCGACTTAACCCCGGCGACGGCGCTCGTAGTGCCCGGAGCAGTGGTGGATGGCGTGCCCGCTGCCGTGGCCGATGGCAACAGCATATAGGACGAAGCGGGCTGGCCACCCAGGGTATCTGCATCCACAGCTTTCAGGGCATACGGCACGCTGGTCAGTAGCACTCTTGGCTGTTCCACTTCACCGGTCCGCTGGAATTGCACCCCCAGCCAGCGCGGCTCACCCGCCGTGAACAACTCCAGCGGCATCCCGTCGTTCAGCGTCGCGCCCATCAACACGCTATAGCGGCCTTCCGTATCCACGTTGACGTTGTGCGTCTCCTGCCACAGCGGCACTCCCCCTTGCTCCTCCCGATAGATGGACAGGGTGACCCCCTCCATCGGCTGCACCGGCAAACCGTTGGCGGGGTGGAAAGACCCGCTGTAACGCACGGTTCGCGGCACGCTCACCTGAGGTTGCACAGACTGGGCATTGAGCGTCGCCAGGGCGGTCCAGAGGATCATCCCCGCCAAACGCGCTACGCGTACCTTGCTGGTCAGCATTGTCAATCTCCTCAATTGCAACAACGTAACCCGGGGATTTCCATTTGGGACTCCCGAATCCGATTTAGTGTACACCCAGCCGCCATCCTTGGGCTCCGCCAGAGTTGATATTTCTTTCGGGAGCGGCTTTCGGCACCACTGAGCGGCACTTTCGCTCTTCCACGCCTTCCTTCGCCCGCGTCTAATGCTAATTTGACCGAGATAGTCTTAAATCAATCGTCAGTCGTGTCTGGTTAGAGTCAGTGGGTTTATCGGGAAAACTCCTGCCCACATTCTCCGTCTCGGAATCGCACGTGACGTTCTGCAAAATACCGACCGGGCGGGCGAAGTCGCGTTTCTCCACCACTTAGTATGATTACAAGCCCAGCCCCGCGTTATTTTCGCGAAGCAGATTGCTATCTCGGATGTACCGTCTGACCATTTGGGCCGACCGGTGCCCGGTCTGGTTCATGCTGCTCCGCTCCGAAGCACCCGCAATCGACGCCGCAGTGGCGTGCCCGGCCCGCCAGCTTCTTCACGATGCGTGCCACGGCAAGACCAGTCAGGCGTTTCCTGCCGTCTCCACGACCTCCGGCATACCTTCGCCACCAGACTGGCAGAGAATGGCGTTTCCGAGTCCACCATGCTTGCCCTGATGGGCCACATGAGCCGTGTGCCATGCTGGAACGGTACTCGCATATCCGCATGGCCGCAAAGCGCCATGCCGTGGCGGGGGTCGGGCTACACCAAGGGCCGTTGGAAAACACTCAGATTTCCGAGATGGTCCCTGTGAAAGTCCCTGTAGTTGAGCAACCGCTGCCGATTCAGTGATTGCTAAAGTGCTGATTCTACTGGTGAGCGCGGAAGGAATCGAACCTTCAACCTACTGATTAAGAGTCAGTTGCTCTGCCAATTGAGCTACGCGCCCGCTCTTGAAGATTATTGCGATTATAGCATCCCGCGAAGGTTTGTCACGCGGTTTGCGCAGGTTCTTCGGGTAGCGCCGCCGCCACAAACTGCGCGATGTCCAGCAGCTTCGGGGGCGCCGCGCCGCCGGCCGCGCCCAGGGCGTCGCGAAACATGGTCTGGCAGAACGGACAGGCTGTTCCGATGGTCTGCGCGCCGGTCGCGACCAACTCTTGCACGCGCTCCAGGTTGACACGCTTGCCTTTTTCCTCACCCAGGAACATCTGGCCGCCGCCGGCTCCGCAGCAGAAGGAGCGCTGGCGCGAGCGGCCCGGATCGACCACATCCGCCGTGCGCCCGGCGACGGCGCGGGGCTCATCATATATGTTGCGATAGCGGCCGAGGTAGCAGGGATCGTGAAAGACCACGCTTTCGCGCGCGCCGGTGAATTGCGGCAGGCGTTCGCCGATCCGCGCCAGCAGCTCGCTGTGATGCTCGATCCGGAAGGCTGCGCCATACTCGCGCCAGTCCTCGCCAATGGTGCGGACGCAGTGGGGGCAAATGGAGAGCAGCTTGCCGACGCCCGCGGCGCGCAGGGTTTCGATATTGGCTTCCGCGACATTGCCCACGGCGAGGTCGTTACCCAGGCGCCGCGCGGGATCGCCGGTGCACTTCTCTTTGCGCAGCACGCCGAACGTGACGCCGGCATGGCGCAGGACGCGCGCCAGGGCCAGCACGATTTCGCGCCCCTGCGGATCGTAGGAGCCCATGCAGCCCAGCCAGAGGCAATATTCCTGGGTGCCGTCGTAGATGGGCAGCGCGGCTTTCTCGATGAACTTCTGGCGGTCGCTGGGAGCGAAGCCGAGCGCATTCCCGTTGCGTTCCAGGTTCAGGAAGAGCTTGGTGCCGAAGTCGTCCTCCCATTTTCCGGTATTGACGGCGCCGCGGCGCAACCCCACGATCATGGGCAGGTGCTGAATGCCGACCGGGCATTGAAACTCGCAGGCTCCGCAGGTGGTGCACTGGAACAGGGCTTCCTCGGAAATATGCGCGCCCACCAGAGGCGCCGCGGCGGCGGGCCCATGTTCCCTGAGGTAGTCGCGCATTCCCAGAATGATTTCCTTGGGGTTGAGGGTCTTGCCGGTGTTGTAGGCCGGGCAGTGCTCGGAGCAGCGGCCGCACTCCACGCAGGAAAAAGCCTGCAGGGCGTCGATGCGGGTGACGTCCTTGCCGGTGTCGAGCCCGAAATCCTCGTCGCCCGAGAGGGGAGGAATGCGGCTGAATCCGGCGCGCTTCAGGAAGACGGTGACGGGGCTGAGCGCCAGGTGGAGATGCTTGGTATGCGGAATCATCGGCAGGAAAATGAACAGCGCCAGAGTGTGCACCCACCAGTTGACGTGCTCGCCTATGGCGGATTCACCCGTGGAGCCTTCGCCCAACCACAGGCCCATGAGGTAGGTCACCATCAGAATGAAAATCAGCCCGGCGATGACGCCCGATTCCGGCGATACTTTGCCCAACCACTTAGGCTGGACCAGGAACCGCCGCACGAAGAGCCCGGCGATGGATACGGCCACCAGCACCGCCCACACGGCGACGAATCCGAAATAGAAATGACCGAATGCGCTGGAGGGCGTGAGGAAACGGCCGCCGAACGCCCCGGCAATATGGTTGACGGTGACCAGCGCGAAGGCGCAGAATCCCCAGAAGACGAAAGCGTGGGCGAGCCCCGCGAGCGGCCGTTCGCGGATCACTTTCCCTTGCAGCACGACTTCCCACAGGAACCGGCGTATGCGCGGGCCCACCGGAGCGATTTCGAAATCGGGCGTCTCGCGCGATCCGCGGATGGTTTCGACCACGGCGCGCACGCGCCGCCAGGTAATCGCCAGCGACGTCACCATCAGCGCCACCACCGCCGCGCGTTCCACCCACGATGCGTCCGTCATACCAGAAACGAATGTAGCATGCTGCTTTTGCTTATTAAACGCGGAGGCGCGGAGACGCGGAGGAACGAGAGAAACGAGAATCTCATTCCGTTTTCTCAGCGTCTCCGCGACTCCGCGTTGAGGACTTAAGAATCTGGAAGCGCGGCATCGGCTAAAATAGCCGTGCGGAGGATTCTTGCGTATCGTGGTTTCCGGCGCTGCCGGTTTTATTGGGTCGCACTTCTGCGACCGCCTGCTGGGGGAAGGCCACACCGTGGTGGCGCTGGATAATTTTCTGACCGGGCGTCCGCGCAATCTGGCACACCTGGCCGGCAACCCGCGCTTCGAATTCCTGGAGCAGGACATCACGCGGCCCTTCACGATTCAAGGCGCGGTGGATTGCACCGTCAACCTGGCCTCGCCGGCGAGTCCCAAGGATTACCTGGCCCACCCCATCGAGACCCTCGACGCCGGTTCCCTGGGGACGCACCGCATGCTCTCGCTGGCGCGGGAGAAAGGCGCGCGCTTCCTCATCGCCTCCACGTCGGAGTGTTATGGCGACCCGCAGGTCCATCCGCAAGTGGAAGACTACTGGGGCAATGTCAACCCGGTGGGCCCGCGATCCTGCTACGACGAAAGCAAGCGCTTCGCCGAGGCTCTGACAATGGCCTACCACCGGACCCACGGCGTACGGACCAACATCGCGCGCATCTTCAACACGTACGGACCGCGGATGAAGCTGGACGACGGGCGCGTGGTGCCGGCGTTCCTCGACCAGGCGCTGCATGGCCGGCCGCTGACGGTCTCCGGCGACGGCTCGCAAACCCGCAGCTTCTGCTATGTGGCCGACCTGGTGGAGGGACTCTACCGGCTGATGCTCTCCGAGGAGCGCTATCCGGTGAACCTGGGCAACCCGGTCGAAATGACGATTCTGGAATTCGCCGGGCACATCCGGCGTTTCACCGGCGCGGCCTCGGAGATTGTCTTCCAGCCGCTGCCCGAAGACGATCCCAAACAACGCCAGCCCGATATCTCGAAGGCCCGTGCCCTGCTGAGTTGGGAGCCCCGGGTTTCGCTGGAAGAGGGGCTGCGACTCACGGTGGAGTATTTCCGCGGCTTGCGGTAGCGCCGGCGGTCTTTGCCGCCGGTGTCTGGTGCGCCGCTTGACAACGTATTCAAAGAAGGACCGGCGGCAAAGACCGCCGGCGCTACAAATGCTTCTCAGGGAGTGGATCGGCTCTGCTCTTTGGCGGCGCGCGTGGCCAATTCGTCGCAGCGGTTGTTATCGGCGTGCGAGGCGTGACCCTTGGTCCAGACCCAGGTGGTTTTGTGGCGGCCCACTTGCTCGTCCAGGGCTTTCCAGAGGTCCTGGTTGACCACGGGCTTTTTCGCGGCGGTCATCCAGCCTTTGCGCTTCCATCCGTGGATCCACTCGGTGATGCCCCTCTTGAGGTATTCGGAATCGGTCACGACTTCGATTTCGCAATTCTCCTTCAACGAGCGCAGGGCCTCGATGGCGGCCGTCATCTCCATACGGTTGTTGGTGGTGTGGGGCTGGCTGCCCCACAGTTCCTTTTCGTGCCGGTGGTAGCGCAGGATGGCGGCCCAGCCGCCGGGACCGGGATTGCCGGAGCAGGCTCCGTCGGTAATGACCTGGACTTTCTTCACAGGGCCAGCGCCGGCGACGCCTGGAAGAAGGCATCCACCAGGTCGAGGATAGCGGCCGCGTCCTGAGCCCTGTAGATGGAGGCGCGAAGCTCGGCGCCGTGGCGCACGCCGTGCGTGAAATAGGTGGCGAACTGTTTCATCTTGCCGACGGTGTCCTTTTCGCGCTGTTCCATGAGCATGGCGTAATAACGGCGCATGATCTGGTAGCGGTCTTCCTGCGTGGGCTGATCGTATCGGCCGGTGGAGAGATACTGCTGGATCTGGCGGAAGATCCAGGGATTGGAACTGGCGGCGCGGCCGATCATGACGGCGTCGCAACTGGTCTCCTGGACCATGCGGACGGCATCTTCGGGGGTGACGATATCGCCATTGCCGATCACCGGAATTTTCACCGCGGCTTTGACCTCGGCGATGCGCCGCCAATCGGCCTGGCCGCTGTAGCCCTGCTCGCGCGTGCGCGGATGCAGCGCCACGGCCTGGAGGCCGCAGTCCTCGGCGAGTTGGGCCATGCGGACGGCCACCAGTTCTTCGTCGTTCCAGCCGGCGCGGTATTTCATGGTGAAGGGGATGGTGAGGACTTTGCGCACCTCGCGCAAGAGGCGTTCCACCAGCGGCAGGTCGCGCAGCAGACCGGAGCCGCCGTGGCACTTTACGACCTTGTTGACCGGGCATCCGAAGTTGAGGTCGAGAATATCGAAGCCGAGATCCTGGCACACGCGTGCGGCATCGGCCATCACGGCCGGATCGCCGCCGAAGAGTTGTGCGGAGATGGGGTGTTCTTCCGGTTGGAAGGCCAGGTACTTCAAAGTCTTGCTGGGTTTGCGCGTGCCCAGCGAGGCGCGGACGCCATGCGAGCTGGTGAACTCGGTCATAATCAACCCGCAGCCGCCCAGGCCGCGGATGAAGCGGCGGAAAACGGTATCGGTGACGCCCGCCATGGGCGCCAGCACGGTAGCGGGAGCGATCTTGACCGGGCCGATCGAAAACGAGTCTGGGAAAGTAGGCATGACCCTGGGATGATCTGATTTTACCGATTACGCGAGGGAAACGGAACCCACCTGCCGCGCATCCACTTTGCAGGGGAAGGAAAAAGTGTGAAACCGGGGCAAGTGGTTCTGCTGGTCTTGGCCGGCGCGATCGGGGGTGCGGTGCTCCTCTACATGGCGCAGCGGTTGCGTCCGGCGATTCCCGCGGGCGTCTCGGCGCCGGTGCGCGAGCCGGCTCCGGTGGCCGGCGCCGGATCGCCGAAGCCTTCGCCCGTGCCGGAGCGCCGCGAAGCGCCCAAACCGCAACGCTTCCCGCGGAAGGCGCGGGAGGGCCAGCCGGCTCCGGTACCGGCGCAGCTTCCGGTTTCACTTGCGACGTCGGGCCCGACGATTGCTCCTCCACCCGCGCGCACAGAGCCGGAGAACGTGACTCCGGCCGGCTCCCCGGGTTCCACGCCCGCTCCGCCGCCTCGCCAGGTTACGCTGAACGCCGGTTTGTTGATTCCGGTGCGCCTGGTGGACGGATTGTCGTCCGAGCGGAACGTCCCCGGCGACGCCTTTCACGCCACCCTCGATGGGGATCTGGCGGTGGACGGCCTCGTGATCGCGGAGCGCGGCGCGCGGGTGGAGGGCACGGTGGTGGCGGCCGATGCCGGCGGCGCTGCCAAGGCCGCGGCGCTCACGGTGGAACTGACCCGCCTGTACACCAACGATGGCCAGACGGTGGCCATCCAGACCGACAGCTTCGAGCGTCACGGCGAAGCGGCCGGGCGCAAGGCAATTTTGCTGCCTGCGGTGACGCGCATCACGTTTCGCGTGAAGACCGCGGTGCAACTGACCGATCGGCTGAGGCGGAACTAAACTCAGGGCTTGTCAGGAATCAACATTGCGGCCGGATGCAGTGGTTGTTTGCTGCCAGGCTCTGATCATTCAGTTTCCGGCGGCCGGCGTGGGCGCGGTCGCGCCGCCCAGTTTGCCGGGCGCCATGGGGAGCGAACGAATCCGCTGGCCGGTGGCGTCGAAGATGGCATTGCCGATCGCGCCGGCGATCCCCATGATGGGAGTTTCGCCCGCGCCGGCCGAGGGAATGTCCTTGCGGTCGAGCAGCACGGTCTCGATCGACGGCATGTCGGCGAAACGCGGCACGCGGTAACGCGAGAGCCGGTCGTTGAGAATCTGGTTGCCGGCGAAATCGATGTGCTCGAAGAGCGCTCCGCCGATCCCCATGGCCACCGCGCCTTCCACCTGGTTGCGCAGATGGTCGGGGTTCACGACCGCGCCGCATTCGAAGGCTTCGACCACGCGCACCACTTTCACCGTGCCCGCTTCCACGCTCACTTCGCAGCAGTTGGCCACGTAGGAGCCTTTCTCGAAGCCGGCTGAGATGCCGAAGCCGCGGCCCGGAGTTTTCTTGCGGCTCTTCCATCCGAACTTGCCGGCGGCCGCTTCGAGCACGTTGCGCAGGCGCTCATTCCCGGCGTTCTTCAGGCGGAACTCGAGCGGGTCCATCGGGACGGAATGGGCCAGCTCATCCATATAGGATTCGCGCACGAAATGATTGGCGGTGCCGGCGAGGCCGCGGTAGGAGCCCTGGCGCAGCGGCGTCTTGGTTTGGTGCACCTGCTCTTTTTTGCTGGGCACATCGTAGGGCGTCTGCAAAGCGGAAGGCCCCGAGTTGTAGTTGTGGAACTCCCACTCGAGGAGTGTGCCGCCGGGGCTCACCTTGCCGCCGACTTCGATCAGCCCGCCCGGACGGAAGTAGGCCCAGGTCATCTCCTCTTCGCGCGTCCAGTTGCGCTTCACGGGCGCGCCCGCGGCCTTGGCGAGTCGCGCCGCTTCGTAGGCGGCTTCGCCGTTGTGTTTGCCGCCGTAGCCGGAACCGGTGTCGGGCATGAACACATGGACGTCTTCCTCCGCCAGGTTGAAATGGCCCGCCAACTCGCTGCGCACGCCGAAGGGCCGCTGCGTGCCGGTCCAGACCGTGAGCTTGTCGCCGTCCCATTGGGCCACCGCCGCGCGCGGCTCGAGCGGCACATGCGCGATGTAGGCCACGGTGTAGGCCGTCAGGTTGGCGGTCGATGCAGCGTCGCGGCTGTTCTTTTTGAAATAGGCGAAGACGTCTTGGCTGGAAGCTTCCGCGGCGAGCGATTTCCATTCGGCCTGCAACGCCGCCACGGCCTTTTCGGCGGTGAAGGGATCGGGCGCCGCGACGCCCACGAAATCGCCGTCGTGCACCACTTTCACGCCGGGCATGGCCTCGGCCGCGGAGCTATCGAGCGACGTCAGGGTGGCGCCGAACGAGGGCGGGTACAGCACCTTGCCGTAGAGCGTGCCTTTGGGACGCACGTCGTAGGCGTACTTGTGCGCGCCGGTGACAATCTCACGCCCGTTGACTTTCGGAATGGAATGGCCGGCCACCTTCCACTCGGCGGCGGGCGCCAGCGCCACGCCGGCGGGGATGGTCCTGGTGAGCTTCTGCCCGTTGGTGATCTCGCCGAAGCCGGCGGTATGGCTGCCGGCCGTGACCTTGCCATCGGCCACCTGTATGGAGGCGCGTTCCACCATCCACTTTTGCGACGCCAGGTCTATCAGCGTCTCGCGCGCCGCGGCGGCCGCGCGGCGGATCACCGGCCACATTTGGGGAGTGGTCTGGCTGCCGAAAGTTCCCATGTCGAACGGCGTGAGATCGGTGTCGCCCATCACCATGCGGATGGAGGCGACCGGCGCGTGCAACTCTTCGGCCACCGCCTGCGTCAGCGAAGTGCGCGCATTCTGGCCCACCTCCACCTTGCCGGTATAGACCGTCACCAGGCCGGTCTCGCCGATGTGCAGCCAGGCGCTGAGATTCTGGGGCGCCGCCTCGCGCATGCCGCGACGCTGGCCGCCGCCGGTTTCCTGCGCGTCCGAATCGTCGGCGATCAGCACCACGATGCCGCCGCCCAATATCGCGAAGAAATCGCGCCGTCTCATGCCCGGCCTACGTTCTTCGACGCCATTTGAATGGCGCGCACCACCCGCCCGTATGTGCCGCAGCGGCAAATGTGCCCGTTCATGCCGCTCGAGATGTCGGCATCGCTCGGGTGCGGCGTGCGTGCGAGCAGCGCCACGGCGCCGAGGATCATCCCCGGCGTGCACCACCCGCACTGCATGGCGTCGGCCTCGAGAAATGCTTCCTGCACGGGGTGCAGCTTGCCGTTCGCCAGCCCCTCGATGGTGGTGACGCGCTTGCCGGCCACGGCGCCGACTTTGGTGAGGCACGACTTGGTGGCCGTGCCATCGACCAGCACGGTGCAGGCCGCGCATTGGCCTTCGCCGCAGCCATACTTGGTGCCGGTGAGGTCGAGATCGTCGCGCAGGACGCTCAACAGAGTGCGGTCCGCATCGGCATCGATCTGCCGGCGCGTTCCGTTTACATGAATTTCGGTGACCCTCGCCATACGTTCATTGTGGACCAGAATCGGCTCCCTGGATGAACGCTTTCTAACATTAACTTGAATTCAGAGTCGCAACTCAGGGTCGGGGCGGCGCGTTTCACGCCATAGGAGGCAGGAACCATGAAAAGGAAATTGCTGGCCACCGGACTTGTGATGATTGGCACGCTGTTGAGCGCCTGTGCCGCCAACGGCGCCCTGTATGTGCGCTTCGCGCCGCCGCCGCCGCCTTACGGCGTGGTGGGAGTAGCGCCGGGCCCGGGCTATGTGTGGGCCGAAGGCTTCTGGGACTGGCGCGGCGGCAACTACGTTTGGGCGCCGGGCCGCTGGATGCGGCCGCCGCACCCGCGCGCCGTGTGGGTTCCCGGCGTCTGGGTGCAATCGAGCCGCGGGTACGCTTTTCGCCGCGGCCACTGGCGGTAAGGGATGTTATGAAATGACCGCTCCACAACCCGCGGCGCTACTTTTTCCGCACCTCCAGTTCCAGTGGCCGCGCCACGGAGTTCACTTCCGGATCGTAGTATTCATAAGCCCGCGACGCGAAGGTGCGTGTGCGGATCGGATACTTGGCGCGGAGCCGGAACTTCACCGTGACCGTGTCGCCCGCGGGGATGGAATCGAAATACAGAATCGCCTGCGTAGCGGTCAGGCTGAACTTTTCGAGCTTGCCGCCTTTGCGTCCGGCGGTCTTGTCGATCATGTCCTGCAGGTCTTCGCTGAGGAGGTCGAAACCGGGCGGAATGCCGAGATCCACCATCACCATGTTGGCGGACTTGTTCAGGTTGTTCTTCACGGTCGCGGTTGCGATGGCGATATCGTCCTGCGAGAGTTCGGTGCGATCGTAGGCCACGCCGATGGAGAGCGGCTCGTTGGCGGGACGCTCGTTCCAGGGAGTGAAGTAGCGGCCCACCACCTGGTAGGCCAGGCCGCCGTTGCCGTCAAAATGGAGCGAGACGGTGCTGGCTTTGCCGGCATCGGCGACGGGGAAGACGAACTGGTGGAAGAGGTCGTTGTTGTCTGGCGTAAGGGTCAAGTGTTCCACGGGTTTGCCATTGAGCGAGATCTCCACCGTGCCGCGAACATCCGCCGATCCTTTTTCGGTGGAGAGCAGCAGGGCCCGCAGCGCCATGATGGTGGCCTGGGTGGTGCGCCACGCGCCGGTGGAGTCTTTCTTCGCGGCGATGTAATTGAGCGCCTTGCCGGCCGTCACCGAGGCTTCGCCGGCTTTCAGCAGCGCCTGCACGGCGAGGCCGGTGGTTTCGACGGCCGCGCTTGAGCCGGTGGAATACACGCTGGTCTCCTGCGCATCCCACCAAACCTGGTCGTCTTTTTCGGTGCGCGCATCGAGCAGCATGGCGACAGCCCGATGGGTGAACTCGCGGTCCTTGCCAAAGTCGGCGGCGAAATTCGCCAGCACCGCCAGGGTGTAGGCGTCGATGTTTCCGCTCATGTGGTTCTCCACATACTGGCGGGCCTTTTCGACGGCGGGTCCCTGGTAACCGGTGTTTTCGAGCGACCACGCCAGGTAGGCGGTGATCCGCAGCACGTCGGAATTGTACCGGTTGGTGGCGCCTTCGTTGATAAAGGACGTGTCGGGTTTCCAGCTTCCATCGCCCTGCTGCTGCGCGGCCAGCCACTGCTGGGTTCGTTGGATCAACCTCGGGTCCACGTCATAAACCTTGCTCATGTCGGAGAATTCCATCAGCCCGTAGGCAGTCAGGATCTTGTTGGCAGGCGCCTGGCCGAACCACGAAAAACCGCCGCCCGCCACTTCGAAAGTCAGCAGGCGCTGGTAGCCGTTGGCAATGAATCCCTCGGCTTTGGCGTGCACTTCGGGGGTCAGTTTCTTGGTGCGCTTCATATAATCGAGCGCCAGGACGTTGGGGTAAGTGCTGGAGGAAGTCTGTTCGAAGCAACCGCCGGGCATGCGCAGGATGCTGTCCATGCCTTCGATCACCTGGCTGAGCGGGCCCGGATAGAGCCGCACGAAAATCTTGCTGGCTTCGGCGATGGCAGCCGCCGGGAAACTCACCTGGTGCTCCACGGAGGTTTCGAGCTTTCCGTTGAACACGGTGTTCTGCTCGCGCCCGTTGGGCACCACTTCGATCTCGCGGACCACGATGTCAGCGCGGTTACCGCCTGCCATGTGCGCGGCCAGAGTGAGTTTGAATTTGCCGATGCGTTCGGCCTGCAGATTGAATTGCGAACCGCCCACGCGGCCCGAATCCACGGTGAGGCGCTTGTCCGGAACGTCCTCTATTAAGCGGAACCAGACTTCGGTTTTCAGTTGCAGGCTGACGTCGCCACTCGCGCCCGTGTAGTTGTAAACCGCAACCGGAATGGATACCCGGTCGCCCTGCGTGAGCGTGACAGGCAGATCGAGTTCGGTGAAGAAATCCTGGAAAACCTTGATGCTGGAAGCGCCGCTGCCCAGCGCGCCGCGCGGCGTGGAAGCGACCAGGGCCATGCGCCAGGTGGTGATGGAATCGGCCATGGGGATGGAGATGCTGGCCGCGCCGTTCTGGTCGGTGATGATTTCCGGATTGATGTAGAGGGCTTCGGGGAAGTAGGAACGCACGTGGGGCGCGGCGGCGCCGGCACTCATCTTGTACACCCCACCGCCAACTCCGCCGGCCGAGCCGGCGCCAACTCCGCCTCCGTGGCCGGAACCAATCCCGCCGCCGGAGGCTTGGCCCCAAATAGGCGCGGCGCCAGCCATGACTTCAAACTTGTCGGCGGCTCCGCCTTTTCGGAGAGTCGCCATCGCCCTAGGCTCCATCGCCAATTGTGGGAAGAGCTTGTTTTCAGCCGATACGGCCACTACTACGGCGCCTTCCCGCGTACTCCTCAGCACCACCGACAGGACTGCGCTATCACGCACCGCGAGCGCGAGTTCTTTCGAGACGCTCTCCGATCCCATCCGGGCTTCCAGCTGGTATGTGCCCGCCGGCACTGCCGCCAGGCTGAACCGTCCATCGGCGTCCACATGCGCCGTCCGCGTTTGCCCTGTGCCGGCCGCGCGCACCGTGACCGTCGCTCCTTCCACTGCTCCGCCGCGCTGATCGACCACCGTTCCCAGGATCGCCGCGCTGCCGTTATAAGGGCCGCGGTCGTGCTCCAACTTGACTTGCATGGTGCTGGGCCCGGTGCTTGGCCGCCCCACGATCTTGCTTGCGCGAACTTCCACGTAGGTAGTCAAATCGTCCTGCGTATTGAAGCGCTTGTCCAGGCCCGCGCTGCGGACCAGGTACACGCCGCCGCCCGAATACCAGCCGGCATGTTCGAATTTCAAGTCGGTGCCCCAGGCGTCGCGCAACGCCGGCCCGGCAGCCTTCGTCAAATCGCCGCCGCTCTCGACGTAAGCACGGCCCACTTCCGCCGAAAGTTGGTTGACCTGCGCCACGAACTGCGTGCGGTACCGGTTGAGGTACTCATAATATTTGGTCTGCGGAACCGTTCGCCCGAAATCGGTCTCGAACCTGTTGTTGTTGACCATCTCGGTAGCCGCGAACAAGGCCCGCGCCGCGCGCTCGCGCTGCGCCGCCTGCGGCAGGGGAACCGGCTCGGTGATCTCGGGCATGCCGATGGAGTGGATCTCATAGCGCGGCTTCATGGCTTCCTGCTCCAGGTAGAAGAAAACTTTGGCGAAGCCCGGCTGCTTTTCCGCCAGCGCAAACACCGCCTCATCCACCACCTGCACGCCCAGGGCAGCCTGCACGCCTTCGCCGCGCGCGTTGGTCACGCGGAAGCGGATGCGCGCATCGTCGCCCGGTCTGTAAACCGGGGCGTCGGCGGTGGCTACCACCGTGAGCTCGTCGGCCGGCTGCACGAAGACCAGGCGGTGGTCCGCCACGGGGCGCGCGTCGCCGCCGAACAGGTAGGCGTCGCAGTCGAGCGTGCCGGCGAGATCAGGCGTAGCCGTTAGCGTCAGCTCCGCCTGGCCGTTCACGATGTCCAGATCGCGCGTCAGCACGGTCTGCCCGTCTTTCACCACATCCACGTAGGCCGTGCCGCGCTCCCTGGTGGAGAAGATGCGGAAATCCATGCGGTCGCCGGCGCGATAGACCGCCCGCTCGGTGCGCAGCAGAATCTGGTCGGCGCCGCCGCGGGATTGCAGCGTTACGGAACTGGCGGCGTGGTTGCCCTCGCGGTCGGTGGCGTCGATATCGAGCGTTTGATTGCCTCCAGAGGCGCCCTGCCGCAGCCGGATCACCGCGACGCCGCCCTCGTCGGTAGTCGCTTTCTGTTCGGGATTGCCGGCCGCCTGCACTTTGATATCGGTCCTGGCCGGCCGGCCATCGGGATAAGACGTCAAAATAAAAACCTGATTCTCCAGATTCGGCACAAGCGTGCCGCCCTCGGGAACGGCCGTGACAATCAGCGGCGCCTGGCTCACCACAATCGGTTCGCCGCGCGTCTCGGAGTGGCCGGCCGAGTCTTTCACGGTGGCCTCCACCAGAACCTTGGCGGCGCCCTGGCTGAGCGGCCGTCCCGCGAAGTAAGTGGGCAGCGCAATGTCGAAGCGATAAGCGCCCTCGCCATCGGTCTTACCCTCCGTGCGTCCGGCGTCAAACATGGCCACGTCCATGCCAGTCGCCTTAACGGTGATCTGAGCCTCACCCACCGGCTTTCCAAAGAAGTAACTGGCGCGGACCGTTCCAGTGACATGGTCGCCCGGGCGGTAACCGTGCCTGGCTCTGTCATTCTGGCCGGCTAATTCCGCGGCCACTTTGAACTTAGGCAGCACATACCGCTCCACGTTGAGCGCCAGCTCGCGATCGCCGCCGCCGGCCATGGCGACGCGCAGATGGTACGTCCCCAGGTTCACTTCGTCGGCCAGCCCGAATTCGGCCGACGCCACGCCGAAGCGGTCGGTTTTGGCCGCTTTCTTGAAGACCTTGTTGCCCTTCGAATCTTCCAGCTCGAAGGTCAGATTGCGGTCCGAGGTGGCTTCATGATTGGCTCGGTCGAGTGCCAGCGCCCGCGCGTGGATGGTTTGACCCGGCTGATAGATGGGCTTCTCGGTAGTAAGCAGGATGGAGACCTTGTCCTCAATGCGCACCTGCTCGGTATACTCAGCCGACCCAATGGACGTCTCGACGACATAGTGCAGCGGATAACTCCCCACCAGGCCCGCGGGTAGCCGGAACTGCGCCTCGGTAGTCCCGTGCTGGTTGAGCCGCCCCGTGAAGAGCACGCGCGCCGGTTGCCCGGGCGGCGCTAGATCGATCTTCACCGACGCCGGCCCGGCAATCAGCTCGTTCTTGGCATCCGTCACGATCACGCGCACCGCCGCTGTTGCGCCGGCCAGGTAGGATTGCTGGCCCACGATGTGGACTGCCGGCCTCCGCAGGACTTCCGAGATCGATTCCGTGCCTTCAATGGCGGCGTCCTTGGCCTCGCTGTACAAGAATCGGT
>Ga0181530_10003807_pt1 | contig 16465 bp, 20 predicted proteins | sample PEATcosm2014_Bin_42_FD_119769 | JGI IMG/M metagenome (GOLD analysis project Ga0181530, IMG submission 119769) | Peatland microbial communities from MTU Mesocosm Facility, Houghton, MI, USA - PEATcosm2014_Bin10_60_metaG | ecosystem: Environmental > Terrestrial > Soil > Wetlands > Peat | place... | reverse complement strand
GGGCAGGAGCACGGCCAGGCCATTCCAGACGTGGCGCAGCCGCTCAACCTCCTGTGCTGGAAGTCACACGCGGCCACTGCCATTGTGCTAGTTTCAGCCGTTACGATGCCTTGTCCTGAGCCACGGGGGAGGCAATGCGACGGCGCTCCAGAGCAGGCGGCAAGCCAATTAAAGCGCGACGCCGAAAGGCGGCGACGCTAAGCCGCGCCAACCCTCCAAAGACCACGCCCGGTCGACGTTCGAGTGCGACAAGCCAAGAAACAGAGATCGCGCGGGCCTTCCGCGAGCGTGACGAGGCGCTAGAGCGGGAGAAGGCTACGGCGGAGGTATTGCGCACCATCAGCGCGTCGCCCGGCGACCTGGAGCCGATATTCCAGTCTATGCTGGCGAACGCCACGCGCATTTGTGAGGCTCCGTTCGGCAATCTTTTTCTTTATGAGGCAGGCGCGCTTCGCCTTGTTGCAAGCCACAACGTGCCGCCGGCCTTCGGTGCAAGACGCGGCCCGTTGCATCATCCGGTCCGCGGCGGTCATTTCAACGAGGTGATCAGAACCAAGCAGACAGTTCACGTCGCCGACCTGTCAACGACGGCACCTTACTTGGAACGCGCTCCGGCCGTTGTCGCCGCGGTCGAATTAGGACGTATCCGCAGCACCGTCGCTGTGCCGGTGCTCAAGGACAATGAGCTCATCGGCATCTTCTCTCTTTACCGCCGCGAGGTCCGCCCCTTCACCGACAAGCAGATCGCGCTGTTGCAGAATTTCGCTTCGCAGGCCGTCATCGCCATCGAGAACACTCGGCTACTCAACGAATTGCGTCAGCGCACGGCGGACTTGAGTGAGTCGCTGGAGCAGCAAACGGCAATCAGCGAAATTCTCCGCGTGATTTCTAATTCGCCAAGTAACGTGCAGCCGGTACTGGATTCGGTCGCTGAACACGCCGCACGTATCTGTGAGGCACGAATTGTCGATATCATGCTCGCCGAGAAAGATGTGTTGCGCGTCGGCGCCACGTTCGGCGACCTTGGACGGCCTATTGGCGGAGTGGTGCAGCTTGATCGCTCCACAGTCATGGGTCGCTCCATCTGCGACCTACGACCGGTTCACGTCGCAGACCTACAGAACGCTGGCGAGGACTTTGCGCTAGGACGAGAACTTGCGATTAAGTTCGGGCATCGCAGCATTCTAGCCGTTCCCTTGATCCGCGAAGGCCGCGCACTTGGCACCATTTTGGTCCGTCGTACAGACGTGCGACCGTTCGAACAAAAGCACATTGATCTTCTAATGACCTTCGCCGATCAGGCGGCAATCGCCATCGAAAACGTGCGGCTGTTCGAGGCCGAGCAGCAGCGCACGCGGGAGCTTTCCGAATCGCTGGAGCAGCAGACGGCGACTGCGGATGTACTTCGCGTTATCAGTTCGTCGCCCGGCGAACTAGCGCCGGTGTTCCAGGCCATGCTTGGGAACGCCACGCGCATCTGCGGTGCGAAGTTCGGTGAGTTATTTCTATCGGAGGGAGATGGGTTCCGCGCCGTCGCCCTGCATGGCGCTCCGCCAGCATTTGCCGAAGCAAAGCGGCGCGCGCCGATAACAAGTGCAAATCCGCGCACTGCTCTTGGACGCGTTGCGGCGACCAAGCAGACAGTCCAAATTGCCGACATTCGTGCTGAGCCTGCGTACATAGCCGACCCAACGCGGTTTGCCGTTCTCGAACTCGCGCGCGCACGCACCATGCTCAATGTGCCGATGCTCAAAGACGATGAGCTTGTCGGGCAGATAGCGATCTATCGGCAGGAAGTCCGCCCATTCAGCGAGAAGCAGGTAGCGCTGGTTCGGAACTTCGCCGCCCAGGCCGTCATCGCCATCGAGAACACGCGGCTGCTCAATGAATTGCGGCAATCGCTGGAGCAACAGACGGCCACGTCGGAAGTGTTAAGCGTCATCTCAAGCTCACCGGGCGAGCTTGAGCCTGTATTCCACGCCATGCTGGAGAACGCAACTCGCATCTGCGAGGCCCAGTTCGGCGTGCTGAACCTCTATGAGAACGGGGCGTTGCGCATGGGCGCAATGCACAATGTTCCGCCTGCCTTTGCCGAATGGCTCCGAAACCAGCGCGGCGGGTATCGACCGATACCGGGCAGCCCACTCGACAACGTAATACGCACAAAGCAGTTGAGTGTTACCGTCGATCATGCTGTTGAAGCCGCTCCCGGAAGGGCGACCACACTCGGCGGAGCGCGGTCTACTGTTTGCGTCCCAATGATCAAGGACGATCAGTTAGTCGGCACTATCACTATCTATCGGCAGGAAGTCCGGCCATTTACCGACAAACAGACTGCGCTGCTAACGAACTTCGCCGCGCAGGCCGTCATCGCCATTGAGAACACGCGGCTGCTCAATGAGTTGAGGCAATCATTGGAGCAGCAGACCGCCACGGCGGATGTACTTCGCGTCATCAGTTCGTCACCGGGAGAGCTTGAGCCAGTATTCCAGGCGATGCTGGAGAGCGCCACGCGCATCTGCGGCGCCAAGTTCGGTGTGTTGCTCCGGTTCGACGGTGAGACGTACCATCTCATGGCGCATTTCGGCACACCGTTGGAATTTATCGCGTTCATGCACCGTCGCGGGCCGTTCAGACCGGACCCCGGCACATTGCTTGAGCGCGTGCTTCAGACAAAAGAGGTAAGTCACACGGCCGACTACGCCGCCGAGGCTCCATCGAGCGCGCCGGCAAAATTCGGCGGCGCGCGATCCACCGTCGATGTGCCAATGCTCAAGGACGGCGTGTTGATCGGCGCGATCAGCATCTACCGCCAGGAAGTCCGGCCCTTCACGGACAAACAGATCGAATTACTCAAGAACTTCGCCGCCCAGGCCGTGATCGCCATCGAGAACACGCGGCTACTTAACGAATTGCGCCAGCGAACTGATGAGCTTGGCCGCTCGGTTGGTGAGTTGCGCACGCTTGGCGAAGTCTCACAAGCAGTGAACATGACGCTCGATCTCGAAACCGTCCTCTCGACCATCGTTGCCAAAGCTGTAGAGCTATCCGGCACCGAGGCCGGAGCGATTTATGGCTACGATGAAGAGGCGCGCGAATTTCGCCTCCGCGCCACTCACGGCATGAACGACGAGATGATCAGCGCGCTGGCGCGCCAACACATCGGGCTTGATGACCCGAACGTTGCAATGGTGCTGGCACAGCGCGAGCCTAGTCAAGTCTCTGACTTGAAGGATACGGCGGCCTCGCCTGTAAACGATATAATCCTGCACGCAGGCTATCGAGCGCTTTTGATGGCCCCGCTCATGCGCGGGGAAGATATTGTCGGTATTTTGGTGGTCCGCCGCAGGGTGCCCGGCCAGTTCGCCCAGAATACCATCGATTTGATCAAGACCTTTGCGGCGCAATCAGCACTAGCGATCCAGAACGCGCGCCTGTTCCATGAAATTGAAGACAAGAGCCGGCAGCTTGAAGTGGCAAGCCAGCATAAGTCGCAGTTCCTCGCCAACATGAGCCACGAGCTACGCACGCCGCTCAACGCGATCCTCGGCTACACCGAACTGATCGCGGATGGCATCTACGGCGAGCCATCGGAGAAGATGCTGGCTGTCCTTAAGCGGCTTGAGAGCAACGGCAAACATTTACTCGGCTTGATCAATGACGTGCTTGATCTGTCAAAGATCGAAGCTGGCCAGCTTGTCCTCGAACTGTCCGATTACTCGCTTGAGGATATTGCCCAGACCGTCCGCAGCACACTGGAACCGCTGGCAGCCGACAAGAAGCTCGCGTTCAAAGTCGAGGTGACTCCCAAAATGCCAGCAGGCCATGGCGATGGGCGGCGCTTGACGCAGGTCCTGATCAACCTCGTCGGCAACGCCATCAAATTCACCGATGCTGGCGAAGTGGTCATAACGGCAGGGGCGACTGATGGGGCATTCCATCTGTCGGTGCGGGACACCGGCCCTGGCATCTCCGCTGCCGATCAGGCCAAGCTGTTCCAGGAATTCCAGCAGGCCGACAACGCGATCACCCGCAAGAAGGGCGGCACCGGCCTGGGGCTCGCCATATCCAAGCGCATCATCGAGATGCACGGCGGCAAAATCTGGGTCGAGTCACAAGTCGGTCAGGGTTCGACATTTTCCTTCACGGTCCCGGTTCGCGTTGTGCAGCAGGTGGTCACAGCATGACTAGGCGCATTCTGGTGGTGGAGGACCAGGAGGATAATCGCCAGATCATCCGCGATATGCTGACCTTTACCGACTACGAGATCACGGAGGCCGAGAGCGGAGAGCAGGCGCTAGACGCTGTGGCGAAACAGCAGCCCGATCTAATCCTGATGGATATCCAACTGCCGGGCATCGATGGTTACGAGGCGACGCGACGGATCAAAGCCGATCTGGCGTTGCGTTCGATCCCAATCATTGCGGTCACCTCCTATGCGCTCAGTGGGGAAGAACAAAAGGCGCAGGCGGCTGGTTGTGACGCATACGTGCCGAAACCCTACAGCCCGCGCCAACTGCTGGCGAAAATTCGCCAGTACCTGCCGTAGGCGCGTAAAATCCAACGGGTTAAATTGGCGTTCTCTTGAATCAGACGTAGGGAGAGAAAGCAATGTCGCATTATTATGTAGCGATATCGGCCTTGATCTTTATGTTGGTGACACTTGGGCATCTCATAAGACTACTGAGGCAATGGACGATACAGATCGGACCGCTTTCCGTACCCATGTCTGTTTCATGGGTCGGCCTTATAGTTGCAGCCTTGATGGCAATTTGGGGCTTCACGCAGTTAGGCTAATGAATAATCACAGCAGCGTCCCATCGATGCCTCTATGCGTGCTGTGTATGGAGCCGAGGCGCTACTGACCAAGCCACACGCCCCGCTCCGCGAAGCCCGACGCCTCAGGGCATGTCGTATGCCGCGCAGGCCAACGACCTTTGAATTGTTGGGTCTTATGCACGCTCATGCTGGCGTGACTGGAGTCTGACATATTGCCTGAATCTGTCTAACCGAACGTTAGCGCGGGTCTGGTAGGCCGTCCTGCCATGATTGACCCCGCTGAAGCCGCCCAAAAGATCGCTGCTGCCAACGCTGGAATTAGGCAGGCCAAAGTGGCGCGGCCATCGCCGGGGCAAGAAGCAAAGGTGAAGATGGCCGAGCGCCGTTTAGCGGTGTTGCTGAGGGTATATAAGAGCTTCAAAGATCATCCCGACTTCATCGCAGCCTACCGGCGCGAAATGTCGGCGTTAGGCGGAGAAGTTGAACCCTCGATTGATAGCGGGTCTGAACGGCCTGTTGTCGCTTTGCTCTAGCGACCGATCTCATTTGGGTGCTCGCTGTTCAAAAAATCAACACGAGGCTGTTGGCATGATGGCCTCGGTAAGAGACGGATACCCGCCCTATCAGGCCATCCAAAACGGTTTGGCACTTTCAAAATCGGCGGTGCAGCGTGACATTCCCATATCCTGCAAGCACTTGTCGTCGAGGCCCTGCAATTCGTGGAGCAAGCGGGCAGAATGCCACCACGCTGTGATCTCGCGCCTAACGTCGCTCCAGTGCAAGCCACTGCGGGGCTGTTCTGCAAGATGAAACTTGATCTTTGTCATCGCACCCTCCATCTCGGAGAATATCGTCGCGCACCGTCACCTTTATAGCGCGTTCAATCAATTAGGACGTGACCGGCATCACAAATTGGTGCTTTTCCCGGCGCTATCCCGGCTAGAAGGCCGGGGGGTCACTTATGATTCCCTGCCCAGCTAACTGGTCCTTTTTGAATTAAGTAATTGCCCGTTTTGAAAAGTGTTCAGGCTAACAAATTAAAAACCACGCAATTTTTCTCATGTAAAGCTATGACGTGTTGGAAGTTTCCTCAGGCTCGGGAGCATCTAATGAACAAGCTTGTTCTGCGTTTCATGAAGGATGAGACGGGCGCTACGGCCATCGAATACGGCCTCATCGCCTCCGGCATCGCGCTGGCAATCGTTGCAACTGTGCAGGCCCTCGGCACACAGTTGAACACCACATTCTCGACCGTCTCGACTGCGCTTAAATAACCGCAGGCATCCTCGTGCCACCTTGAACCCCGGCGTCGCTGCTGGGTCTTTCTTTAGTGGAGTTAGGCCGTGACGGACGCTTAATCCCTGAGCAGAGATGCCGTCGCGATAGCGCCTAATCGCTTAATTCAATGGGCGGCAATAATTTACTTTTGAGTTGGTGGAGGTTTTGAGTCATCACGCCGCGAACGCGTTCCCAATCCTCCGCTTGCTTCGCTAAGTCGCGCCAGTGCCTCGCGTCTTTGGCAAGGAAGGCCGCTTCACGGCTTTTCGCCTGTGCGGCCATGCGTTCGCATTCTTTCGCTTTATCGAGGTAACGCTGGACTCTGGGACTCACACTATCTCTCCGCAGGCTAGCACCGCCTGACGTTAATTTGGGAATGTAGCGGAACGCCCGGAAGTATCCTATAGGCAAATATACAGGCTTTATCGGCTTCCCCCGCGCACCAGACCCAGACCGGCCAGTCAATTATTCAGTGCCGCAAGATGCGGCTTTATATTGCTCCGTGCCCGAATGAAGTCGGCTAAATTTGCTTCGCTCGCCTCGAAACCCTCATTGGTCAGTTTGCCCCGAAAAAGCTCGTGCCGAAGCCAAACGCGATAAGTGTTGACGACATCGCTCTCGCAATAATCGGCGATCTCCTGAATTCGCCCCTCCCGAAAATACTTTTCGACTTCGCCGCCATCAATGCCGTCGGGCTTTCCTGGTAGCCCCATCACGCGACAAAGCTCGTGCAGCGTTGATTTTGCTTGGGGTGAAAACGAGGCCAATACGTCACACAAATCCATTGCATCGTCCGTGTACCGATTAAAGTAGGGGCGCGCCGACAAACCAATCGCAGGCACACTGTGGAGCATTGCACGGTATCGCAGGACAGGTAGATCGAACGACGAACCGTTGAACGTCACAAGCTGCGGCGTCAGGTCGGCGATACGATCCACAAATGCCGCTATCAATTCTCCCTCGGATCGATCACCAATGTGTGGCGCCCCGAGCGCATCAACCTTCCAATTATCGCCGTCCTGATGGGCGATCAGCGCGCCAATGCAGATAATCGAATGGTAGATGTGCTTCGGAAACTTGTCGCCCATTGCGGCGCGGACTTCCTCGGCAGTCTTATCGAACAAATCATTAGCGGCAGCAAAACCGCTGATATCGGGTATTGTCTCAATGTCCCAGACGAGAACGTGTGGCATGTGCCGCTATTTATATCACGAGCAGGTGTTCTATTCAAAAGAGAGCGCGGATCGAATAAAGCCCGAGAGCGTGCGGCCAGGTGGCCGTACCGAGGCAACAGATACAGACCAGACCGCCGGACCGACAGCTTCGCCAGCGGGTTTAATCATGCAATGATGTTGGCCCCACATAGGAGGGATACGAATTGTTGCATATTCGCTGAGAGAACGCGGAGCCATCGGAGCGAAGGTGTACGAAGCACTTTAATCCTGCGGAATATGGAAATCCGCTACAATCCGCATCAGTCTTACAAGTTGGTTTGCAAAAGAATTTATTATCACCGCCGTTGTCAACACATACAGTGTTTAGCGCACACTGGGCTTGTGTGTTGCACGCGAAAAACGCTGGCGTAGTTCCGTGCGGTATTACATCTTGATTCTGATGGCTGGGATTGTTTTGATAGTGAAAGAATAGCGTCGTTGCTAATCCAACGGCCAGCGAAATAGCTAATATTAATGCAATGACGCTCCGGACTGAATGCTGAGCGACCCAATTCGCGCCTTTTTCCATCCGGTGATGTACGATTGCTTTAGAAGAATCCTGGGCTTTCGACTGAGGCACATCAAAAATCTCACTCAGAGAGGCAATCACACGATCCATGTCACGATGAAAATTGCGGCCTGTATCAACAGAAGCGGCGTTTATGAAGGCAAACTCTTGGATTTTATCAGGAAGCTGTGTTTCTTTGGGCATTTGCGCATTGCCAACGAGAATAGGAAAAATCCGCAGCTTCTTATCTAAAGCCAATTCGATTTCTGTTCTTACAGGATCATTATCATCCCTGATTCGTGAGGAGCCATTTTTGTGGATACCAAGCCACCTATCTCCCACAATAACCAAGACCGCGGATGCATGAGACAGCGTTCGAGATATGTGGGCACGAAAATCACTTCCAAGCGGAATGTTATCGATATCGATGAACACCGATTCCTCGCCGAACCGAGCGGCAATCCGATCCCGCACGCGTCCTGCAAAAATGTCCGAGTCTGACCGCCGGTATGAGATGACAACCTTTTGCACAGGTGCCTCAGAGAGTTAGTGGTTCGGACACCATCGGAATAGACGTTCAGTAAACCTGAGTTCCCAGATTTGGGAAATACCCTGTTCGGTAAAGGTTCTCTCGGCAATTTTGGCCCAATGCCTCGTTTGCTGCGGCTGTCGCGACTGAGCGTCATCGACGAATGGCATGTGGAGTGCCGCAGGGAGGTGCGGGGGAAGAGGCCGCCCATGCGATGCTGGCCTCGCATACCCACCGAAGGCCATATCCGAAAACCGGAAAATTGTGCTTGCAGTCACATCCTGCTTGGGCCCGCCGTAGTAAAAATGCAGTGTGCGGGATGGAGAGCGCCATGAGCACGATCAACTGGGACCTGAGGAACCTGACGGTTCAGACCCACAGTGGCTTGCGCTGGAGCGATATCAAGCGGCAGCTCACGGACTGGCAGCACAGCATTCGGTCGCGCAGCGAATTGGAAAGCCTGGACGACAGGTGTTTGCAGGATATCGGAATCTCCCGCGGCACGACGGACCTTGAAGCGGCCAAGCCCTTCTGGATGTCCTGATTGCCTGTCACATCGGCCAGACAGGAAAGTCTGTGGAAAGCTAGGATTTGTGTTGGCTATCACATTCGGCCTAGCAGGGCTGTTGGTATTTTGCCGGTATGCGAGTGCCGGGTCTTAAAAAATCGAAATTTCGTGCGAGGGTGCGACGGCACCGTAGGAGCAAGGTCGCCATTATCTTGAGCAAACATAAATCGATATCGCCAACGTCAATTTACAAGATCGATATGCGACTCTTTGGATCGAGGGGCGTATCGAAAGTTCGGTCCTGCCTGAGGCGAATAATTTCGCCTTCCAAACACCTAATTCCGAGGTGCGGCTTCCTTCAGCTCAGCAATGTCGATACGCATACGCTTCTGCTGCTTCTTCAGCTTGGTGATCTCGGTAACGGCACCCTGCAGCTGCCTATTCAGATCGCCAATCTCCTCGTCGGTGTCACGCTTGCCCTTAAGTAAGCCCTTTTTTCGGGCAGCTCGGACAAATGGCTTTTTTAGCTTTTCGATCGCAAGCTTCGGACCCTGAAATGCCACCGTGCCAGTCGATTCCCACCAGTTCAAAATGGCATCGTCATCAGTACGATACTGCACTTGGTGATGTGGGATTTCACGCCATTTACCAGGAACGCCTGTACGCAACACGCATTTTTCTAGCTTATTAAAGTCGCCCAAAAACGTTATTGTCATTGAACACTCCTATTACCGACGTTGGATAATCCGCAGGACCAACACTTCGTAGTCCCGATAGATGCGTTGCTGGCAAACAGACCTTGACTGCCACGCTTTGCATTTCTCCGCGATGTACTCATTCATATGAAATGCAATTTGTAGGCCAATCTGGCCACCCTTCAGATGAAAATGTTGTTGTTTGTCCTATCTCCACCCGTTCTACAGAGTGACGAAAGTGACTGCTTTAGCTGACTTATTTCTCTGAATAGAAATATAGATAAGAGGAAATAGATTCAGAATTCTTGTCACTCTCGTCACTGCTGCGAACAACAACAAACACAACGTGGCCGGGGGAATGGGTTCACTCTCTCCCAAAACCAGCGTGCCGAAGACAGCTGGCGCTAGTTGATAGCAATATTGCACCCTGTCACTGGAGCAAAGCGAGCCCATTAACCCGCTGACCGCGATTGCCGTGCAAACTCTTAAATCCGAGGTGTTCGAGGTTTCTACTGAACGCCGGTTTGCTTTGGATCATGGTGTACCCGGCCTGCTGGGCCCAGGTCACGTACGCGGCGTAGAGCTCTTGGAGCCAACAGTGCTCACTCATGCCCTTCACGCAACGTTCTGCAATGAAGGCAGGAAGCGGATTTGCCTGACCCAACCATGCATCCGTTGCCCGATTCACTGCAGTAGGGATCTTGAAGCTTGAATTTCGTTTGAGCAGCTGCCGATAGCCGCGGAGTGCTCGATTCAGCACTCCAGGCAATTCGTTGGCCCAAATGCGGTCGAAGAGAGAGGGGTCTTTGTCATCGCCGGTGAAGGTGCGGTCAAAGGGAATCACCTGCAGCCGCCTCATCATGCCGTGAGACAAGTCGGCGAGAGACGGGATATTGTTGCAAAGCAACACCGGAACCGTGCGAACGGTAAAGTTGAACGACGGCTTGTATTTGTACTCGCCCGTCACTTCCTTGGCTTCACTGATGGTCTTGAGGATTCCATCGGGAAGCCGAGCTCCCGCCCGAACGTCATCATCGACGTAGAGGAGCTTGCCAAACAGGCTGCCCATAGCGAACCGGTTTTTATCAAGGTTGTCGACACGTTGCGCTTCGACCAGAGGAGTGCCCAAAAGACGTATAACCGTGCGAATGAGCACAGTCTTCCCGTTGTCCCCCCCACCGAGCAAAATAATAATGATCGGAATGTGCCGGCGAGGCTGGATCACGTACCCCACCAATTCATTCCAATGACGCACCAAGTCCTCCGGATTGTCGGCCGAGGCGAAGATTTTCTCGACCGCGCGGTCATATTCGGGGCATTTGGCGTCGGGATCATAGGTGACCTCCAGACAATGTCGCAGGTGCGATTCCGGGCGGTGGTCCCGGAGCTCAACACTGCCGTCGTCAGCGATCCAGACCTCGCCATTCGCGGTATTTATGACGGGGGGCGGATCTGCAACGAAGCCCAGGACATCATCTTTAACGGCGACCTTTGCCCTCAGCACGGTAAGGACCTGACCGATCAGGGAGGCTGTATTTTGATTTTTGATGGGATTGGCCTCGATCGTCTCAAGGACCATTCTCGACACCCACTGGTCATGCACTGGACGCCACAGGCGCGCGTCGTAATGCCAAAAGCGGCCATCGGGACAGAGCATCAGATGCCTGCCGCGATTAAAGTTGCGTTCAAGTACTAGCTGCATCAAACGTTCGGCGGCGTCGCCATCACCGAATTGAGAGGTCGGTGGATATTTGGCGATGCTCGCAACGATTTTCTCGACTTCAGACCGCTCGAGCTGCGGTGAGCACTTGGCCTTATTCTCAGCGATAAGAGCCGCAGTAATCGTCTCAGGCGACGCGCCGCCCCGCTGCAAGGTTCCGGCCAAACTTGTGAGGTGGGTATTTCGCTGCCCTTCTGGGACCTGCCCATCGCGTTGTTCAGGCGGATTGTCCTTGCCGGATTCAGATGAGCCATTCCTGCGCAAACGATTCAACCAGGTCTTCGGCAATTTGGCTGGTTCGAGATCGCGATATGACTTTCCCTCCTCCCATCGATATCGTTTGCCGGTGGCATGGCGGCTCGGTGGCGCGACCATAATGCAGCCGTCGCTCAGAATATCGACGCCCTTGCCAAGCTTTTTTCCGGACGTGTCTTTGCGAACGGCGAAAGACGGATGCTTGAAAAGCAAATGCCGGCCGCCGCCACCGGTCAACGCGGTCACGGTATCGGGGAGCGGCCCCAATCTCCTTTTCAAGCGTTTGAGATTCCTATCTCCACCATTCCTCGGATCGATGTCGAGCACGATTATGCCGGACTCGCTTCCGGTAGCGATCCCAATGTTCGCGTCCGGACTTGCCTTCCACCAATTCCGAATCTGGCTGCGTTTGGTGGTCGCGTCCTTGACGCCGTGCCGGGTAATTGGATGTTTGCCTGGCCGTGAACAATTCGATCCGTCGTTGCACGAACAACGACCAGCATCGATTGTATGCAATGGGACAATGTGCAGGCCGCGTGCGGCATATCTGAGAGCTCGCGATTTCCGAGAGTTCGGTTTTTTCTTCATAACATCCTTCGTCAATCGCAATCCTGAAACTTAAATTAGCGTTTCGAGCCAACTAACTCATGGGCGATCGAATGATTCGTACTGTCCCGCGTCGACTTGCGGCGAGACTGCTTCTTCTTGAGGTCGCGCACGAGCTCCACCATGCCGATGATTTCGGACCGATCTTCAAGGTTGACCAGCAACTTGCAAAGCTGATGGTCGCGGTGGATTTGCTCCATCATGTCCTTTGCAGGTCCCTTTGCTTCTCGGTGTTGGACAAAGCGAACGATTGCCGCAAACCGTTTTTCCCTCGCCTCTTGGACGCGCGCGAGATCGCGGTTGAGGTCCGCGAGGACGAGGGCGTCCTTCACCACGGCTTTACTCATGATGAGTCTCTCGGCTAAATCTTCCTGCCGCACGGGCTTTTTCTTCGTCCGCCGGAATGATCAGTTCGTCCCACGTCATGGCAAGCTTGGCGCGTTGCTTTTCGACAACGACCGCGGCATTCGCCCGGGTCAATAACGCGCGCAGTGACATGCCGGCGGCGATGCTGACCGCTATGCACACAGCTGAATGGCCGGTGCTCGCGGTCGAAGTCCTCGACCGTGGCACCCGGATGATCCCTGAGCCACACCGGGCGCTCAGGGACCTTTATCGTCGGCTTGTACTCGAAGCTCATGCCGCCTCCATGCGAGCTCTCTTGTCGAGCTTGTCGCAAGCGGCCATGAAGTACACGCGGGCCTTTCTGCGATCCTCGATCACCGTCATGGTCGGGAGGAATTCGTCGCAGGCTTTCTTGAAGGCGGACAGAGCGGCCTCCGACAACTCGTCCGCCGTAGGTTTTGCCGCTGGCGTTTTGTTGATCGCGCTAGGCGTGACGTGGCAGACGATGCCGTCATCCGGTGCGGACTCGTCGTCACCCGTGTCGTACGGCCCCGGCGCTGACGCTGCCACCTTGTGCGCTTCTGCGGTAGCCTCCGTGTCGACGTGGTTGCCGCCGCTGATAGTCGGCTCCGGTTCGACCAGGGGAGGCTGCCCCCCATTTACGCGCAAGTCGGGGTGACCGGCTTCCGCCTCGGCCTCGATCGGTGGTGCGGGCGGCGGCGGCGGATTATCAGGCCCTGATAATCGGCGAACGTCCCGCGCCTTGCTCTGTGGCCGAACGCGGTGTCAGGAAAGCCCTCCTCCTTCCACTTCAGGATCATGCTCACCCAGGCCTGCGACCGCCCGATAGCCGCGCCAATCTTGAACTGTGTGAGTCCGAAGTCGACTCGCAGACGGGAGCTTATCTCGGCCGCCTCACGCATTTGAGACGCGAAGTGGTCGCAGGCGTTGTCGACGAGCAACCTCAGCTCGGCGACCAGCTTGGCAACTTCCGAAGCCTTGACGCTGAACAGAGCCTGCGTTGCTTCGGCTTCAGCCTGCTTGGTCACCTTGGCTTGCGCCCTGGCGGCCCGCTTGGCCTCGGCTTCCTTCCGCCTGGCTTCCGCCTTGGCGGTCTTTGCCGCACGTCGTGCGGACGCTTTGCTCGACTTTACTTGATCCAATGCCATCACAACCTCCATGGTTGGCTGGATTTGGATCTCTTAACTCGTTTGGTCGGCAGCTAAGTTGCCCGCTGAACCACAAATCCGACAACCCGGGTTCTCCCGAGGGGGCCGCGCGCCCTTCGGTTAGCAAGTGGGCTTGTCAGTCCGCAACGAACCGAATCGTGTCTTCATCACTAATCTGAAATCGGCTGCAGCTTGGCAATTGCACTCGGAATTGTTCCGCCATCGGCAGCAGCAACTCCTTGATTACATCTTCGTAGAACAGGGTCGCCAGCATTGGATTCCGATGGCACAACGGATGCTGACCGTCATCCCATGGTCCGACTTCGAGCAGATTCACCGTGCTCCCAGACGTATCCTCCAGCTTGCTGAGGCAATACATGGCTGCCGCGGCGGCATGAATGACAGGTTTCACCGGAGCCCATATTCGGGCCTCAACGGTTTTCTGACTTTCGTCTGAATAATTGAGCTTCCTCGCAGCCGCCAACACGACGTTACTGATCGTAGGCGAAAGACCATTAATTTCGTCCTCCAGTAGATGCGGGCAGAGCATCATGAACGCGAGAACTAATCGTCGATATAAAATTTTGCTACCACGGCTATAGATTTTCAAAAAGTCCTGCTCTAGCTGAGAAAATACAAGCGGCCGGATCGACGGCTTCATATCCGCGCTTTCATTCCACGACTTTTCCAGCTGGCCACGCTCAAGAACTGCCCAACGGGCCATAGCGATGCTGAATTGTTCTCGCCGCTTCGCATCGAGCGGATCGGGATAGGCGATGTATGAGTAAAGTTCAGCAACAGCCTCGCAGGTCGCAAGCGAGCCCAAGCGTATGCGAATCGTCTCACGCGGTTGAGAAACGCGTTCAAGACCGGCCGAGCCAACCGGATGAGTCACCCGATGGTTGCCAATTTTGTTACCCGAGTGGCAACCCGGTATCTGAGCTAGTGGATGTAACATGGCGTCTCTGAAAGAACCAACCGGCACCGAGCTAACAGATGCATGCGGTGCTTTATATGGCTAATGGCTGCAATTTCTCAAGCGCGTAAGCAAAAGAAAAAGGCGACAGTCTGGCGGGCGAAGTGAACCCAATCCAACGCGGGAAAACAGAAGCTACCGCCGTGGCGACCCATCCGGCCCTTACCGATCTGGGGATCGTACCTCGCCTGCTAACGCGCGAGCAGGCGGCAACGTATTGCGGGCTCTCCGTCAACGGCTTTAGCGAGTGGGTAAAGTCCGGCAGACTACCTGGTCCAATACCCAGAACATCGAGATGGGACTTGAAGGCGATCGACATCGCGTTAGACACCGCGAGCGGCGTCTCGCACACTGTCCAATCACCACTGGAAGAATGGATAGCGAAACGTGCGCGTGCTGCTCGAGGGGATTCATGAGCATCAACGCCGAGCCGAGGACACCCGATTTGTGCGAGCCTATAGGCCCACGCCGTCCGAAAACGGCTGGCGCTCGGGCCTATGTGGCGTAGATTGCCGTGTTCAAGATCGCCGCCCGCGCTTTTGCCTGATCCGCGGCAAGACTAGACAGGCCATTGTGATCGGCACCGGCAAGGCGATGGAAAAGGGCGGCGGCGTTTTGGACAAGTGGATGAGGGAACATGCGCGTGCACCTGAAGGGAATTAACAGTAAGCGCAAGAAGCTCGCTGACGGTAGACTTAAGACGTACTATTACGCGTGGAAGGGTGGACCTCCGCTGCGTGGTGAACCGGGATCACCGGAATTCGTCGCGAGCTATAATGAGGCCGTGACGCGCAAGGTCACCCCGCCAACCGGCGCCTTACTTGCACTGCTGTTTCGGTTTCAGGAAAGCGCAGAATTTCAATTTGGAATCTCGCCACGCACCCGCCGCGACTACATCAAACACATAAAACGCATCGAGCGTTCTTTCGGTGATTTTCCGATCAAGGCTCTAGACGATCCAAAATCGCGATCTGTGTTTCTCGACTGGCGAGATCAGTTAGCGCAAACATCGCTGCGACAGGCCGATTACGCCTATGGCACTCTGGCACGCATTCTTTCTTGGGCACACAATCGCGGACTGATTGCAAAGAATCCGTGCGCCAAAGGCGGCAAACTTTATCATGGCACCCGCATCAACAGGATTTGGGACGACGACGACGTATCGCGATTCCTGAAAACCGCACCGCCCTATCTTCGTCTCGCAATGTTGCTCGCAATCAACACCGGACAACGGCAGGGGGATTTGTTGCGCCTGCCTTGGAGCGCGTACAGCGGCACGGAGATTAAGCTGCGCCAGAGAAAAACTGGCGCTTATGTCTCGATCCCGGTTGCCGATGCACTGAGAACTGCACTCGATGTTGCACCAAGACAAAGCCCCATCATGCTGACCAACAGAGAGGGCAAGCCGTGGAGCGAAAGCGGGTTCCAAGGCGCGTGGGGCAAGGCAACCACGCGGGCAGGTATCCGGGGGCTGACGTTTCACGACCTGCGCGGTACCGCAGTGGTGACGCTGGCGCGAGCCGGGTGCAACGAGGTCGAGATTTACTCAATCACCGGCCACAAGCCTGGCGACGTGCGTGCGATCCTGACCGCGCATTATCTGCCAAGAGATCCAGAGGTTGCCGGCAATGCGATTGCCAAACTGAACCGTTACAGGACGGCGCGAGGAGATCATAAGGGGGACGAAAATCGCCCGACTGCGCTCCCGACTGCGCTAAATATCGCGAAATTGAAAACGGAAAAATCGTAAGGACATCAACTGGCTGGGGCGCCAGGATTCGAACCTGGGAATGGCGGAATCAAAATCCGCTGCCTTACCACTTGGCTACGCCCCAATTCCGTCGGATTGGCGCCGGCCGCCCAAGCCGGCCGCCGCAACATAG
>Ga0181530_10003803_pt1 | contig 16471 bp, 15 predicted proteins | sample PEATcosm2014_Bin_42_FD_119769 | JGI IMG/M metagenome (GOLD analysis project Ga0181530, IMG submission 119769) | Peatland microbial communities from MTU Mesocosm Facility, Houghton, MI, USA - PEATcosm2014_Bin10_60_metaG | ecosystem: Environmental > Terrestrial > Soil > Wetlands > Peat | place... | reverse complement strand
CGCGCTGGGAGCGCATTCGGGCCGGCAAAGCTGAGACGGCTGTAGATAAACCGGCACCAGCCCCCAAACCAGTCCAAGAAACTACGCCGCCGCCGATCAGCGAGCCTGCTCAGGAGCCGCTGCCGGCATCCATCAGCGGGGTGGCTTTAAAATGCAAGGTCAGTCCAGAGTTGAGATCCCGCATCTCGGCCCACATGAAGGCATATTGGGCCTGCATTCGGGCTGCTTTGGCTAAGGAGACCGCAAAAAGCCGGGAGGAAAAACCGGCAGCACCGGCTTCCGAGAGCAAGGTTAGCCCGGAGACGCGGGCCCGTATTTCTGCTGCTATGAAGGCAGTCTATGCACGCCCAGAGACGCGGGAGCGCCTCTCTATCGCAAGGAAGGCCTACTTTGCCAATGCCCGAGCCGCCATGGCCGAGGCCGCTGCCAAGAACGCCGCGCCCGGCGAACTCACGCCGGGGCCCGCCGGAAAATCCGCCCAGGAGCTCCTGCCAGCATCGGCCAACGGGGAGACTACGGAGCCAGCTTTTAAGGACAGGGTCAGCAAGGTGAGCCAGGAGACTCGATCCCGCATTTCAGCCACCCTGAAGGCACGCTGGGAGCGCATTCGGGCTGCCAGAGCAGAGGCCGATGCCCAGAAGCCGGCATCCGCCAACGGGGACATCTCGAGAGGAGCCGCCATACCCCAGGAGGTAGCTTCGGCTCCTCTAGTGGCCGACCCTTGTGTTACAGCACCAACTCCCATGCCTTCGGATACGAATCCGGCCTATCTCAACGCAGCATAGGGCTCCGCCCACCAAGGCAAATCGCATGGAGCCGGCATCTTGATCAATCGAGCTGGCATCGAGCGCCATTCCTTGAGAATGCCCAACCAACTGGCATGAAAAAGATACCGATTAAAACAGGGGTCCAGGTGGACGGATCGGCCGACCAGTGGCCATTCGAGCGCATCGTGGACACTGGCATCGTTCTGGATAACTCCAACAGCCCGCGCTACGGCTACTTGGTGCAACTGCTGGAACATTGTGAAAACCTCATCTTCCGCCGCAGGGACCTGACGCCAATTACGCCGGCTCAATCAAGACCGTGAAAATCTACTGTCCGCAAGGCTACCGAACTGTGAACCTTGGAGGAAGGCTCCTCCAGGTTCCCACGGCCGCGGACCGGGAGAGCCAGCGGCAGCTCTACGCGGAAGTAAAGGCCATCCGGCCTATCTCCTTTCAGCCGGAGAGTATCCAGAAGGCGATCCGGTCAGCGCTTCAATCCGATCCCGATCTAAAGGCCCTCCGCACGGACATCAAGAGCTGTTTTGCAACCATTCCGCAGAACATCGTGAAGCAAGAGATACTCAAACTGCCGATTGCGCCAGAGCTGCAGCAGGGCTTGATCAACGTGTTTCGCCCAGTTGGCCGCGGCCTCCCCACCGGCAGCCCGCTTTCCCCGTGGCTGGCAGACCTCGTTTTAAGCCAAGTGGACAAGGAGATGAGCCAGTTTACCTACTTCCGTTACGCGGACGACATCTGCGTCCTTGGAAGCGACCAGGTCTGCCAGGAAGCGCTGCAGAGGTTGGAGTCCGCCCTGCGGCCCTGGGGGATGGAGTTGAGCCCGCAGAAGACCAAGATCGTGGACCGCGGATCCCTTGAGTTCCTGGGGAGAAACTACCGTGAAACCGAGGACATCCAGCTGCTGGAGGTCGACCTGGGAGGAGAATCGTTCGGCCTGCCCAACAACAAGCACCTGTTCTTTCGAGTAAACCTGAACGGCCAGCAGTACAACGAGCCTGGCGGAAACCCGACCTACAGCCTCTCATGCCTGCTCAACAGGATGCTGTCGCAGCCTACGCCCTACATCCTGGAAATGCTGATGCTGCGGCCCTCGTGCTCCAATCCCGACCTGGCGAGGATCATCGGCAACCCGGACAGCATCATCGATCAGAGGCTGCCAGGCGCCCTTCACGGGAAGACCTACCGGCGCTACGTCAAAGGCGTCAAGCCAAAGGCCCTCAAAGGAGCCGCCCTGCCGATCGGGGAAGCCGGGGAAGTGTTCCGCTGGCTCCACCTTGCCAACGAGATCATGAAGACCGGGAGAATGCCGCGCGGCTACCAAGCCATTGAGGAGGAGTGGGCCGATCTGGTGGCTTCGCTTGAAGCGGGCGACTTTGATCCCTATCACAAACGGATCAAGCATCTGTTCAAGGAGGAGTACGCGCTGAGAGAGCAGCCCAAGCCGCTCCTTCCCGAAACCAAGCCGGCCATTGAGCTTTTTGTGACATGAGCACAACCAGCAAATGCGAGAACTGCGGTAACCTGATCCCAACCGGGAAGGGATGCCGCAACTTGAGGATCCCGCCAGATGCTTTTCCAAACTGGAACGAAGTTTTGCGGTCTTGTGCATGCATCGTAGCCACCAAGGAAACAGAACTTCGTTAAACAAAAAAGACCAGACATGAACCTGACACCCTACATAAAGGCGCAGTACTCCATCATCTACATTGTCACGCCCGAGGAGAGCCGGTCCGAGGCAGCCATCAAGGGCACCGCGGCGGAGCTCAAACGAAGCCTCAAAGTCTGGTCATGCACGGAAGGGCTATTCTCTCCAGCCAAACCGGAAAACAGCGAGCAGATCGAGGACGTGGTCGAAGCGCTGACCCGGATCAAGTCCGCCGACCCGGACACGATCTATGTCATGCGCGACATGAACCCGTATCTATCGGACGCACGCGTGGCCAGGCACTTGCGCGACATCGCCCGTGACTTCAAGCAGAGCAAGAAAACCCTGATCCTTACAAGCCCGGTGCGCAAGCTCCCTCCAGACCTGGAGCGCGACATCACCGTCCTGGAGCTCGAACTGCCAAGGTACGCCGAAATCAAGTCGATCTTTGAGGCCCTCTACGAAGGGAGCAAATCCAAGGTGGGAAAGATCACCGATGACGAGCGCGAGCGCATCGTGCAGGCCGCGCTGGGCCTGACCACAACCGAGGCAGAAAATGCCCTGGCCAAGTCCATCGTCGAGTACGTCAACGGACAAAAGGACAAGAAGGCCGGGCAGAGCATCTCCAAGCTGGTGCTAAGGGAAAAGGCGCTCGCGGTCAAGAAGTCCGGCATCCTGGAGTATTACCCGGCCACGCAGACCGCGTCGGACATCGGCGGGCTGGAGAACCTGATCGAGTGGCTCACGGTCCGCAGGGAAGCCTTCACCGCCAGGGCGCGGGAGTTCGGCCTGCCCATGCCGCGCGGGTTAGTTCTTATCGGGATGCCGGGATGCGGAAAATCCCTTTCTGCGAAGGCCATCAGCGACCTCTGGGAAGTCCCGCTGCTCAAGCTGGACCTCGGCAACGTGTTTGGAGGGCTGGTGGGCGAATCGGAGCGCAACATGCGCACGGTCATCCAGACGGCCGAGGCCATCGGCTCCTCGGTGCTTTGGGTCGACGAGCTGGAGAAGGCCTTTTCCGGCGTGACCGGCAACGGGAGCACAGACGGCGGCACTACCCAGAGGGTGTTCGGGACATTCCTGACATGGATGCAGGAGAAGACGGCGCCGTGCTTCGTCGTGGCGACCGTCAACCGCATCGACGGACTTCCACCCGAGTTGCTGCGCAAGGGCCGCTTTGACGAAATCTTTTTCGTCGGCTTGCCTACGGCCCGGGAGCGGGAGGCCATCATCCGCATCCACATCCAGAAATACGGGCGCGATGTCAAGAATTTCGAGAAGCAGCTGCCGGAACTTGTGAAGGCCAGCGACGGCTTCAGCGGCGCCGAGCTGGAAGAAGCCGTGGTCGGCGGGCTGTATGCGGCTTTCCACCACAAGCGCGAGCTGACCTCTGAGGACGTCTTGAAGGCTGTCAAGAATACCAACCCCCTGTCCAAATCGCGCGCCACGGAGCTGCAAGACATGGTGAAATGGGCTGAAGACAACGCGGTAAACGCCAGCCGCGTTGAGCCGGCAAGCAAAGGCTCCGGAGTGACCACCGGCGGACGTCAACTAGACTTGGAGTAACAAATTTCATGGCAGACAGATTCGCAACCGACGTGGAGATTGGAGGAGTTATCCCTCGGTCCCTAATCCCTGACTTGATCATCGTCATCCAAAGCGCAGGCCTCGACCTGGAATGGAACGACGGAACGCCATCGGAGCAGGCGTTGCGCCAGGAGATGGAGGGCTGCGACGGCAAAGCCACACTGCACGTCAACGCCACCGAACTGGCCGGCGGAGACATCAACCCGCTGGACGAGTTCTGCGTCGCAAACGGCATCCCCTTCACCAAGCGCGTAGATGGAAAGTACGATTACAACGGGGAGATTCACTGGTGGCATCCAGGCCTGTCCAGGATTCAAACCTGGAGCGACACGGACAAAGAGGCATCCAAAGTCATGCTCGGCCTGGCCTCCTTGAAAGAGGTCCTGCAGGCGGGGAAAACCCTGGAGCAGGTGGTGCAGCAGCTTGAGAAGGTCGCGTTACAGGTGCCCAACGTCCAGATTGCCGCAGGCACCCAAACAGCAAGGGAACCAGAAGGAGTTGGCACCGAACCCTTCCGCCTGTTCGATCTGTAGCCCTTGAAAACCGCCCCCAACAACGGACTGACGCGCCGGCAAATCATCCAGGAGCTGAAGGAGCGCGGCTGGCAGAGAAACCGCCAAGGCTGGGCCTCACCGAGGCACAAGCGCCTCTTTCAGCGCTGCAGCCTGCGGGAGGCGGCGAGCCTGGAGTGCCTCACCTCCCGCGAAGACCTAAGCGCCAAACCCAAACGCTGCGCATAACTCAGAAGGGACGACATGTCACACGTAACGACCATCAACATCGAGATCAAGGACCTGGACGCGGTCCGCGAAATCTGCAAGGACCTGGGGCTGGAGTTCAAAGAGAACCAGAAGACCTACCGTTGGTACGGCCGGCACATCGGCGACTACCCCCTGCCAGAAGGAATCTCCAAAAGCCAGCTCGGCCGCTGCGACCACGCCCTGGCCGTCAAAGGGGCGGGCCGGGAAACCTACGAGGTTGGCCTTGTCAAACAAGGAGACAAGTGGGTGCCCCTCTGGGATTTCTGGCAGGGAGGATACGGGCTGGAGGCCTGTGTGGGCAAGGGCGGCAAGAAGCTCATCGCCGCCTACTCCAGGGCCGTCGGAATCAAGAACGCCAGGGCCTTCGCGAAGGCCAAGGGATTCAGCTGCACGGAAAAGGTGGACTCCGAAACCAACGAGACGGTGATCTACCTGAGGAGATACTCCTGATGCGCGCCCGAACGGGAACGATCCTTGCAGCGGCCATCCGCACCCACCCCTGGAAGAAAACCAAACGCTGAATTCTTATGACAGAGATCAAGATTGTAATAGGCTCGGACGGAAAGGCGAACATCGACGTCGCCGGCGTCAAAGGGAAATCCTGCACGGACCTGACCAAGAGCATCGAGAAGGCATTGGGAAAGGTTCAAGCCACCAAGAAGAAGCCGGAGTTTTACCAGCAGGCCGCAACCGTGAGCAGCATCCAAACCACAGGACACTGACCGATGCCGGCTCCGTACCAGAGCTACAGCAACCCGGAGGGAGTCTATCTGTCCATAGACCTGGACTTCTGGGCGACAAAAGCCATGAGCCCCGCCGATCAGGACTGGCTGTGGTCCATGCTGCGAAGAGCGGCGGCCGTTCGCTGCTACAGGCAGCACGACCAAGCCCTCAATCACATCAACGACCCCAGGATCGCAGCCGACGGGCGGGAGCTATGGAACCTCGACACGCACAGCGACCTGGCCGGCTACGACCCCTCAGGCAAACCGCCGCGGCTCAACGAGGGCACCTGGGTGGACCACGTCCGGTGGTCGCGCGCGGAAAGGTTCCTCTGGATTCATCCGGACACGTCTGCCGGAAGGCCCCTGGGGCGTGGGAGATGTGAGGGATACCGTCCGAATCCTTTCCGGACAAAGCATCCCGTCTGGCCTGTTCGGCGCCATTGCACCCGTCCGCGCAACCTTGGAAGCATGGACCTGCCCGGCAGGCTCATTGGAGCGTGCGTGATCCTGAGCCCTCCCTGGTATGAAACGGACAACGCCAAGGCATCAGCGTCTCGCATTTACAAGAAGATTGAGCAGCAATTCGCATGCAAACCACAAGCAACAAATGGCGGAGCCGCCCTCAGAAAGTGAACTCGGTCTCCGGGGATTTCCCAAGACTTGAAAAGGCCTGCGGCCTGGCCAGGCGGCTGGGTGCGAATGCAGCCGGGATGCGTGGACCGCCAATCCCATCGTCGAGAGGCCAAGGGCGCAGTGCTTCGCATGAGGCCTGCTTTAACGAGCGGCCAAGCAAAATGGAACCCGAAATCCAGATCGTGATTCAAGGAAACGAAATCCGCTTTCTTCACGACGATGACCTCGCCGAGGCCTTAAAGGGGCTTGGCTCGGCGACGACCGCGCGCGCCAGCCACGTGGAGCCCTGCGGCGGAGGCTGGAGCGCCGATCTCTCGCCCGTAGGAGGCCCCGTTCTAGGGCCATTCGCACGCCGGGGCGAGGCCCTTGAGGCCGAGGTCGAATGGCTGCAGCAGAACCAAACGCCAGCCCCTATATGACATGAGCGATGGAATAACAGAAATGGCCCGCGACCAGCAACGGGCGCGCGCGGCAATGAAAATGTGGAAGGCTTTGGGCGCGTTCGCCGAAGCCCCCTCACCTGAAAAGCGACAGGCTGCAATCGAAGCCGCCAAGGAGATCGACTCCATTCGCGGCGGCTATCGGAGCGGCCGCACCCGCCATGCAGACAAGGCGCTGGGGAGGCTGGACGGCATCGGGAGGGGCGATCGCGGAGAGTGGGGAGTCTTGATTCTACAGATAGCCGAGTTCGATCCTGACTACGCCGCAGCCCTGCAGGCCAAATCTCCGCTCAAGGACTGCTTGATAGGGTCGCTGGAGCAACGCGGGAGCGGAATCAAGATAGACGGGCCCGCCGCGCGCTCCATCCTGCAGCAGCTTCCTTCGCCAACTGGCTTCCCGCGGCCGTTTCTCGTCATCTTTCCGAAGTCGGCCAGCGAGGTGAAGGTCATCTGAACGACGCTGAAAATGACAACAGCCCTACAACTGTTGAAGCTGCTTGACAGCCGGCACGCGGAGCTGGAGCGCGAAGCCGGACGCCACAAGGCGCATACCAGAGGCTACGACAGGGCGATGGGCGAACTGGGATGGTTCCTGGCGGAGCTCCCGGATCTTGCGCGCCTGGTCCCCTTCGTCGGGGCATCACTCCAGAAGGAACGATCCTCATTTCCGAGGCTTCCGAGGCTTTTGCTCTCCAGGCCGTGGACCCGATGCAGGAGTACCTGGTTCGCGGAGTCAGCCGGGGCCGTTCTGTGGACGACCTGCTCGATGCCCTCAGTGAGTTTCAATGCGACGAAGAACCGGCCTGACGAATTAACACAAATATGAATTACTACACCGACATCACCGCTGAGAAGGCCCTCAAGTGCTCTCTCGAAGAAGCCCTGGAACTGATGAAGCTCCTCACCCCCAACGAGCCGACCAAGGTCGATGGGGGAGAGGCCCTCACCGCGACCCACGGCGACTCCTGCCTATCCGCGGAATACTACCCCAAGGAGCAGGAGATATACTTCTTTGCCGAAAACTACGGCGACAGCTCGGCCATCCCGGACGAGTTTATCGCACGGCTAGGCGCGCTGCTTACCAAGCTTGGCCTGCCGCACCTCGAGTTCGGCGTCGCCTTCACCGGCGACAGGCACGATCCTGGAAGCCACGGCGGCACCTGCTTCCGTATCAGCGCCGAAGGCCGAATGGTGGAGCCGAAGCTGGCCTGGCCAAAACCAAAGCCCTCGCGCAAGCAGAAGGCAGATTCTTGAGACAAGAGGACGCACAAATGCCCAAACGCCTCCGTCGCCTGCGGGCTTCACCCACAGAAAAAAACCGAAAAGCTCGAATGCCGAACCCCAAGCCGCAACAGCCAGTGCCGCCGCCAATCGGGGCCTATTACCGGGTTACCAAGCCCATCGATAGCCTGAAGGAGGGCGACCTGGCGCTGATGTGGGATGACCAGGGACAGATACGCGCCCAGAAAGGGGAAGAGGAGTTCTACTTCGATGCTGAACAATTTGCCGGCCACTTCGCGCCGGCGCCGGAGGGCCGGGAGCAGCAGCTCCAGCGGATCACCAAGCTCCTGGCGGAGGCCAACGCGGAGGAAGGGAGCGCCGCGGCGGTCCCGCAGCTGCCATTCGAGTCAGGCGCCGAGGCGGGAGGGACCAGCACGGCGCTGGTGACAACCCGGCAGCGAAACAGCATCATCGAGGCAAAAAAATCAGCCCTGCTCGCCAAGCAGCGGGTGGTGCTCATCAGGGCCGAGATGAAAGGCCTGTTGAGTGAACAGCAAAAGGCCCTGGAGTTGGCCGCCGCCAAATGGGAAGCGCAACTGGACAAGCTCAACTACGCCATCACGAGCATCAACCTATATCTGGGGAGGGACGAGCAGATCGTCTGCATCCAGGAAGGTGAGGCGGCATCAGTGGAGGAGCCCATCTCGATCCGCCAAACCATTTTGTTCATGGATGAGGAGACGGCCCTGTTCACGGAGGAGGGCGGGCTGGACTTCAAAAAGCTGGGGGACTTCGACGAGTGGCTGTGCAAGCCGGAGCACCTGCAGCAGATACTGCCCGAGCCCAAAGGGATCATTGCGCTCCGGCTGCGGCGGAACGACAAGTACTACGCCAACGAGGACATCTGGACGCAGATCATGCTCAAGCAGGCCAACGGGGGCACCTACATCCTGGTGCGCAACGGGCAGCGGCTTTGGCGCATCTGGAACGAGATCGAGCTGCCGGACCACCTCTTTCCGACCAAGAGCGAGTTTGAGAGCCTGTTCTACGGCCGCTGGAACGAGGACAGGCTGCGGCCCGGGAGCGTGCAGTATCAAAAGGCCATGGCGGAGGCCAACGGCCTGCAAAAGCGGCACCTCCAGGTAGTCCTGCTCATGCAGGGCCTGCTGGATCGCACGCAGATTTTCAAGCCGCTATCGGTCGAGCGCGTCAACCTGCTGGACCCGGAACCAGACCCCAAGATCGTCCGGCTCATCCGGGACGCCGAAAACATCCTCAGCTCGGGCCGTCCGCCATACTCCGAATGGCTCCGGAAGCTGAACGACCGGCTGGAGGTGGGAAAGCGCATCGTTTTCGGCGGAACCAACTATTTGTCCTATCAATACGAAAGCCAGCGGGAAGGCTGCTCCAGGACCAGGCCGAAGTTCACCACCTGGCCCGAGCACCTGCGGCTCTACACGCTCAAAGGACTTTCCACCGACCACGATTTTTACTTCTCGTACCCGCGGTCGGGCGTCAAGGCGCCAGCCACGTTCCACTGCGATGGCCGCGACCCGTTCATCCTCAACTTCGACGACGCCACCGAGGAGGACATCCAGTTTTACCTCGGCGACCGATGCAACCGGCACCAGTACCTGTCCAGCTTCCCAACCCTCAAGGCCACCCTGGCCCTCAAGGTGGCCGAGAGGCAGACAGAGCAGCCTTTCGTTGACCTTCTTGTTCGCGAAGCCACGCGCCAGAGCGGAGCCTCCGAGGAATCCGTCCGCCATCTGCTTGCGGTCATCATCCCGTGGTGGAAGCAGAAGACCCAAATCAGCAGGAACCTGACGAAAGACGAAAGGGCCGCCTACTCGCAAATCCTGCGCGAAGCGCAACTGCGGCTCGCCATCCAAAAAAACCCGGCAGGAGCCGGGGTGGCCGAGCGGATTCAGCAAGCCCGCCCTGACTGGCTCGTGATCGCCAAGGACGCCCGGCACACGGTCGTCTGCCTGCGGACCGTGCCCGAAATCAAGGGCCTTGTCACCCGGGAGGAATGGGACGTGACGGGCGCCCACTGCGTCTCCACGCGCGAGTGGTACATGCCTGACGCCGAGCACGGGCGCTGGGAAATCCTCGCCTCCATGCCCGCGTGGGAAAAGTGGCCCAAGCACGGAAGGCGCGGAGAGTTCCTGACGGGAGCTGAATACCGGCTCCTGCTCCAGGAAACGCTGGATAGGGTCGAGTCGCTCAAGAAGAATGCAGACCTCATCCATCTGGTTGCTATCACGGCCGGGGTCCGCTGCTTCTACCTCCATGGCATCTTCACGAAAAGCACCTGGAGCGGCCCAGGCGGCAGCGAGTGGTCCTGCAAGGAGCTTTCATGGGAGAGGACCAGGACAGGCGTCCATCTGGACACAGGGATCTATCACTGGCGTTCCCTGTCCTCCGACCTGGCGCTGGACCCGGCAGAGCGCTCGCCGAACGACCCCGGCGAGCAGGATCGCCAGTGGGACCACGTCCAGGAGCGGCTGAACGACCTGACCCCAGCCCTGGCCCAGTTGCCGTTCACGGTCTACGGCCACCGGCTGCTCCTCCTGGACGAGAAGGCTCTCCAAGAAAGCCGAAAGATCCTTCGCAAGCAGGAGCACCGCCGCCAGCAGAATGACCGGCGCCGCACTCAGGTTCGGCACTTCTGTGAAGTCGTCCGTTCCGAGATCGACAGGAGGCACTGGGATCACGAGCGAAGCAAGTATCTGGCCGACGGCGGTCTTCCCGACCTCTGGGAGGACCACGCCAAAACCATCAAGCGCAAGCTGTTCGACTTGGGCAAAACCGACCTGGAAAGCTGCCTGGATTTCCTGATAAACAAAGCCGGGTACGACGCGATCGTCGGCAAGACGCTTGCGGGCGCCTGGAGTCTGGCCAAGGGAATGGGGTGGAAGCCGGAGCACGAGGAGGCCAACGGCGCCATTCCAGGAAACATAGTCCTCAGCACAATGAACGACGAGGACTGATACGCGCCGAAACTAAGAAAGAGTTATGAAACGAGCCTATGTAATTTATGAGCGCCTGGAGTGGGACTCGGTCAGCCAGCCGCTCCTGCCCAGCCGCTACATGCTCTCCGGAGACTACGAAGGGGAAGATCGGCGAATCTGCGAGACGCTCTTCAAGGAGTGGAACAACGCGGTCGAGGGGGTCACGGGGCAGAAGTCCGGGCCGCTCCATGTCCGCTCCATGAGCGTGGGCGACCGGGTGCTGCTCCAGGAGGGACAAGAGGAGCGCAGCTACCTCTGCGACCCCGCCGGCTTCCGCCTGGAGGGCACGGCCCCGCGCGCCGACCTGGAGAAGGCTCTGCCACAGGTCAAGGTGACCTTCAACGGAGACCCGCGCAGCGCCACCAGGTTTCATCTAACTTATAAGCTCCAGGACAGCACCATCGAAGTCGGGGCCAGCCGAGGAGAAGAAGCTTTTCACGCCCTGGCGGCAGAGGCTCGCGCGCACGGCGCACACAAGCTGGACGCAGTGCTTCGAACCTACGAATGCGGCCGCTGCCACAACAGCCATGCGGCCGAGGTCTTGGGCGGAGGAGGGGATTACGAAACCCACCCGTGCCCGGATTGCCGGCCGCTGGAATACCGGCGGGCCATCGACGCGGCTTACAGCTCCCCCGTGGATACCGAAGGGAAGTGAGCTTGAAAGTTCCGTCCCCCAATCAACCCATGAGCAACCCATTGCCAAAGTTCTCGGAATCGAAAGCGTATGCGCGGGTCGTCGACCGCATCGGAATTTCCGCCATCAGGTCGAGGAGGAGGTCCGATCTATTTCAGAAGCTACGCCCCATCATCAACGAGGAAGGGCTGGGAAAACAGCCCAATCCGCTGGCTCGCTACCGCTTCGATGACCTGGTGAAGCTTGCGTCCAAGGAGCATCCGGAAATGGCAAAGGAAGCAAGGCGCCAGATATTGAGGTATCCAAGTCCTCACCACTACAAGGCTTGGATGAAGATGGAGCGCATCAGCCCATCCACGCAGGCCGAAGTCCGCAGGGCGGCCAAGCACGGGCTAGCAACGCCATTCGTCCAGCGCCTGGGGAAGAAGCCGATTCCGAAATGGCTGCTACTTTCATCCACGCTGGCATGCATCTATGTCAATAAACCGGCTTGGCTCCATCGCATCGAGGAGCTGCTAAAGGCCGGAGCCCACTACCCGGACTTGCTCAAAACCATGCTGGGAGCCGCCATCAGCAGCAGCAACATGCCCATGCTGACGTTTCTCCTGCGGCACTGGCCGGAGGGGCGCAGTCTGCCGGAAGCGTGTCGGGTGCCGACGTTGACCATCACCGAACTGCTGAGAGCCAAGGATCCGGCCTGCGTTTCGCCGGAGGAAATGGCGCGGCTGCACTACCAAAGCGGCAACCGGAAGGAGGCGCTGAAGGTGCTGGCGGAACTGCCCAGGAAGTACACGAACCACAGCTGGCTTTGGCGTGAAGGGGCCGAGACGGGCGATCTTGACTGGATCATCGCCTGCGGCAAAAATCCGACTACCAGGACCGACATCCTGACGGAGATGCTGGACCGGCACAAAACGGCCAACGTCAGCCTCGTCCTAAAGCTTCTGCGCCGGCACGAGTGGCTCGCCATCCTCCAGAAACCCACCTCCAGCTACATGCTGGAGATGGCGTTTGCAACGCACAACTCGGAGCTGCGCGAACTCGTGATGAAGCACGTTCCGCTGAAGGAACCGCTGCAGACCGGGGTGCTCCGGTATCAACCGGAATACCTGCCCGAATTCCTGCGCCAGCGGCCGACCAACCACGACTCCGACTTCTGGAGGGCGCTGAAACCGGGATTGGCCCGCGAGCTGGTTCCTCTGGCGCGCAAGTTCGACGAGGAGTCGGCCATGGAAATCCTGCGCAAGACGGGGCGCTCGCGCGCCTGCGTCCGGCATGTCCTGGCCGAGTCTACGGCTTCGTTTGATATCCCAGAATTGATCAGGCTGCCGGACTGCGCCGCGCTGGAAATCCTCCGGCAGGGCAGGATCAACCAGGATTTCACGTGGCACGCCTACGGGCTGAAGGATACCAAGCAGCGGCTTTCGACCCTCAGGAAGCTCATCGGGCCGAAGACGCCGTGGGCAGACAGAATCTCGGTAGATGACGCCATCCCATTCCAGATGAGAGCCGCCTGCCTGCTCGTGCTCACCGGCCACAAGCCCAAAAGCTTGGCCTCGTTCATCAAAGAAGCGACGTCGCAAGCCTTGGACCCAGCCCTGGCCGGCGACCTGGCCCAGGTGATCAAGCCAGCCATCGCGAGCCTCAGCGACACGCAGATGGGATCGCTCGTGGCATCGGGCCTGCAGGAGACGGCCTACGCCGAGGTGGAGCAGCGGGCCGCGAAGCGCCCCCTTGGCCCATCGCTGCTGAGGGCTCTGCTCCATTCAAGCAGGCCCGAGCTGTTTTTGAAAAACCGACCGAACGACTTCGCTCCGACCAGCAAGGACATGCTGCGGCTGATCGATCTCGATCAGTGGGAGGTGCTCAAAAGCATCCGCGACGGCCAGGCAAAGTGGCAGGAGCCCTTCGACGATCTTTTCCGCCTCAGCGACCAGAAGCATTGGGAGAAGCTGGTCGAGCTCGGGTTTCGGATTTCCCCATCATGCTCCGGCCGCTCGGCGATCGAGTTCTTCATCGACCGCGGGCTCTTCTCTCAGGACCAGCTCAACGAGGCCGCCATCGAAGCCGTTCACAAGTGGGGCTGCGTTTCCCTGCTGCCCAAGATGTTTCCCGCCCCGCCTTGGATCGAAGGCCCTGTCATTGACATATACGAGCAAGGAAAGCTGAGCATGCGCCACCTGGAAAGAGCCGTCCGAAAGGGCCGAGCTTACTCGAGCAACCTGGCCTCCATCCAGCAGACGCTGGCTCGCCTGCAGAAAGAAGCAAGCACCAGCCGAAGGGCTTGCATATTGCAGCACGCCGACGAGGAGGACAGGTGGGGGCTGCTGGGCCTTGCAGCCCCCAGCGATGCCCTCAAAGAGATGAATCCCTACGGATTCTCGATGGCCAGCTTCAAGCCGATCCTCGGCGCGCTGCTGCACGAGTGCCTTCGCACCAGCACGGATCCGGGCCAGATACTCAAGCCGGCCTTCAACCTTTCGGTCGCCCTGGGAAACCTGACCGAGGTCAAGAAAATTTTGCACAAGCGGAACCTTTCCTCAAAGACACCACTGCACGATCTCGGTCAGTTCGATTTGCCCAACGGGGGAACCTGGGACATCGGCGCCTGGCGCCAGCTGCTGCTCCACCATAGCGGGCGGGGCTTGCGCCTCCTCAATCTGGCCCCCCGGATCGAAGCCCACCTGGGCAGGGTCCCAAAGGACATGGACGAGGCGGAGGAAGTCGCGGTGAAGGCCGCCTACGCGCGCGGCTCGGAAAACATGGAACTGGCCAAGCTCTGCTACGCCTATTGCCGGGATGAGGACCAGTTCGAGGACTACCTCAAGCTCATGGAGGACGCCAAGGGTGAGGACAACTGCCCGGACATACGCCTGAACGGCGAGGACCTCGGAGATCCCAACCTGGTCTTTCGCCGCCTGCAGCCCAAGGACCCCAGAGGCCCCCTCCTTGGAGAGATCACCAACTGCTGCCAGCACCTGCACGGCCACGCAGCCGATTGCGCCGAGGCTGGCGCCATCGACCCTGACGCCAGCTTCTACGTGCTTGAGAGGAGGAGCAACATCATCGCCCAGTGCTTCGCCTGGCGAACGGAAGCAAGCCTGGTGTTTGACTCCTGGCAAGGCCTGAGCTCCGACTACAGCCCGCTTTGCCGGGGCGTCCTGACCAAGGCAGCCGAGAAAGCGCTGGACCTGGATGCTTCCCTCAAGGACGTCCGCCTGGGCGGCGGCGGAGGCACTCCCGCGCTGGATATCGCCAAGGCCAAGCCCTGTCGCTGGAAGCGGCAGCTACAAGGGATGGATTCCTCCAGCCAGTACCTGCTGGCCAAACGAGGCCAGACTTTTAACGCGGAGCCAGCCCAGCCGCAGCTTATTGCGGCCTAGTCCTCTCGCAATGAGAACCGCAATTTAGACTACAATACGTAAGGCAAAATGAACGAGAATCTTACTCTCAGGCCAAGCCCGTGCAGCAAGGGAGTCAACGCCGCAGTTGCCAAGAAGCTGGCCCCGGCCATTGCTGCATGGATGGAAGACGGCGCCTCTGCGGCGGATGTGGAGCCGGATCTTGTCAAGACTCTCAGCATCCGATCGGACGGATACGAGCTGGCCAAGGCGCTGGAGGAGAGGTGCGGCTACAGCCCGGATGCGCAGCTGGTCGAGATTTTGAATCGCGTTGGCTCGCTGAGGCAGATTGAATGCGACCGCCTCCAGGAAGCCTGGGTGAAGGCCAGGGGATTCACAGGCCCGGCTATCGGAGCCCGCGTTGCCTTCACCCTCGACGACCAGGATTGCGAGGGCGAAGTCCTCTCGAACAGCGCCGCCGGCACGAGCCTGGTCTTTTGTCCCGCCCTGGGGCATGTGCGCGAAGGGTTGGGGAGCCACGGCAGATACTTCCCATGGGAGCAGCTGAAAGAGGCTGCTCACGCTCAACCGAAAAAACGACGAAGAAACTCATGTTCTCCATCCGCGCAGCAAACCTAACGGAATTCCCGGTCCTGGACAACCTGCAGAAGGTGTCCGATCTCATCTTCCGCGGCCACCCGCTTTTGTCGCACTTGCAAACTCCGCAGGGCACCAACTACCTGGAGCTGTGGTGCGACGAGGACAAGACCGGGCACCGCACGCTCCTGTTCGCCGTCGAACCGGGGGACTTGGATGCCTTTCGCAACCGGGAGATCACTCTGCGGCGGCTGCTGGAAAGGGCGCGCGAGGGCGTAACACACCTCATCGAGAGAGGCCAAGGCGGGAAGACGAAGGCGGTGAAGGCTCTGCCTACGGACAGCATTCCCGATGAGTACATGCCCACCAAGGATTCCTATTACGAGTTTTGAGCATGCCCGAAGGCTCTTACCATGCCGACCTATATCAACAAGCAGGATAGCTCCAACAAGTTTTGGAAATACACTTTCCTCAACGGCAACTCCGTCAAGGTCGAGTGGGGCCGCATCGGCCTGCCGGGCCAGAGCCAGGTGAAGGACTTTGGCTCCGACTGGGAGCGGCAGCGGTTCGTCCAGAAAATGGTGGACGAGAAGCTGAGAAAGGGCTACGAGGAGTCCTCCGAGCAGGGGCTGCAGGCCGAGGTCAAGACCGCCCAGACCCTCGGCCATAAGAACAAGATTCGCCGGATGGAATGGGTGGACCTCAAGGGCAGGGCGCTGCAAATCCTGAACACCTACGACCCGAAGCGGTTCATCTACGTCGAGGTGATGGATTCCTGGTCCAAGGAAATCACCCGCCTGCTGATCTCCCGCTCGGAGAACTGGGAAATCCGCGGCAGCGTCAGCGAGTTCGATCGCCGCCTTACGTTTGGAGAGCGCGGCGCCGTCTTCGGCGAGAAGGTCAAGTTCGTCGAGGCTGTTCGCCAGAAGCTGAAAGACCTGGCCGTGACGGTGACGACGGCCATCAAGACGATCAAGTTTGCTGCGGTGGGAGCCCGCAACCTGTTCGACGACGAAGGCGGCGAGGCCGAGGAGGCAACTCCGGTGTTGGACAATCTGGCCGCCAACACAGGACTGGACCGCAGAGTG
>Ga0181530_10003801_pt1 | contig 16475 bp, 16 predicted proteins | sample PEATcosm2014_Bin_42_FD_119769 | JGI IMG/M metagenome (GOLD analysis project Ga0181530, IMG submission 119769) | Peatland microbial communities from MTU Mesocosm Facility, Houghton, MI, USA - PEATcosm2014_Bin10_60_metaG | ecosystem: Environmental > Terrestrial > Soil > Wetlands > Peat | place... | reverse complement strand
TGCGACGTTGACGGTTCCCGCGGGCAGGATGGGAGGGCTGGGCGCGGCGAGGTTGGGGTTGACCGGAAAATCGGCGGGGGACGAGGTGCCGGACGACAACTGCACAGTGACCTGAAGCTGATAGACGAATCCGGCATCCGGGTAGAAAGAACCGGGGATGGCAACGATTATCAGGTTTTCGTCGTCGTAGGACGCGCACAGGCTGGAGCAAGGGATCTCGAACGCGGGTGGACCGAATACCAGCGACGTGTTCGTGTTGAGGTTGGTGACAGTGACGTTTACCAGGGAGCCCGAATTGAAGTCGCCGTTAACGTCAAGCTGAAACCCATTGCCGCTGACGTTGCCGCCGGCCGTGACGGCATTGTAGACGGGTAAGTTTCCCCCGAGGGTGCCCTGCAGTGACGTGATGGTGGGGATGGGCGATTGCGCTCGAAGCAGCGCTGCCGTCAGCAGAAAGGCGAGCGGCAGGGGAATCGCACCGAGCAGGCGGCGTGGCGGCACAGTCCCTCCGGACAACTATGGCGTACCCCATATTATTAGCCCTGAAACCATCTAATAGCAACGTCTATGATGGCGACCGATGGCTACCGGAGTGTAACAACGGTGGCTCCCCAACCGCCGGCCTCGGCGGGGGCATCGCCGAAACCGGCCACGAAAGGGGTGCGAGCCAGGATGGCGCGGACCATCTCCCTCTGCACGCCTATGCCCCGGCCGTGAACGATGCGCAAGGCTTTAAAACCGAGGCGATGGGCCTCGATGAGGTATTCCTCAACAACCGCGCGCACGTCGCGAGGGGGAACGGAGTGCAAATCGAATACATCGGTGATGGGGATGCGAACGGGTTCCTCTTCCATGATCGGCCTTGAGACACGAAAGGCCCGGCCAGCATTCAACCGGCCGGGCCTGACTCACTGCGCGCACCTGACGTTAAGCGACCTGCTGAGACCGATACTGGCTCACCATCGCTTCCATCTGATCTTTCAAGCGAAGCTTCATCTTTTTCAGGCGCGTCTCCTCCAACTCCTGTTCTTGAGTCAGATGGGGAAGCGCTTCCAACGCATCCAGCTTGTGGGCAAATTCTGAGTGCTGCCGGGCGAGTTGCTGAAACTCTTGATTTGTTGCCATCAGGTGCGCTTTCAATTCTTCCTGTGCGTTCCGTTCCATATTGGGCAATTCCTCCCAGTGAGGTTGCCGCGCCGAGTCGGTTGGTTCGGAAAGAGAGCTCGGTGGGTAATCTCGTTTTGACATTGAAAGGACGGCATCACCGTCTCTATCCGCCACCTTAACATGAATGAAACTTCATGACAATAGCCGTTTCGGGAGGGTCGTGGTAGTACTTTTGGCGGCGGCTAAGTTCTTGAAATCCCAAAGAGTTATAGAATTGGCAAGCGGCCAGATTCGATACGCGGACTTCCAAAAAGATAGCACCGGGCGATAGGGAGACGAGGTGTTGCACCAGCTCGCGGGCGATGCCGCGACGGCGAAAAAGGGGGGACACGGCGAGGTTCAGGATCTCGCACTCGCCGGGGGCCAGCGAGCGCGCGGACAGGAAACCGGCCACCCGATTTTCGCAGATTGCCACCCACAACTCGTAAGCCAGGTAATCTTCGACGGACCATTGCGCGGCTTGGGGGCAGGCGCTTTGGATGGCGGAGACCTCCGGCAGGTCGCCGGGTTCCGCGCGCCGGATAATTGGCATATTGTTAGTCTATGCGCTCGCTCGTGGTGCTGCTATTTTTGGCGGCACAGCCATTTTGGGAAACCAAGCCGGCGGACAAGTGGACCGACCGCGAGATCGACACGGTGCTGCACGCCAGCCCGTGGGTACAGGTGACGGGAGCGTCCCCCGAGGTATACGTCTATTTTGCGACGGCCGAGCCGGTGGAGAACGCCGAGGCCGAGTGGCGTTTGCGGTCCAAGAAACCGCTGCCCGAACCCGACCCGGATTATCTCGATTACCTGCGGGAGCACGGCGAGGAAGCTTTCGTGCTGGCGATCCCGTATGAGACCGCGGGATTCGGTAAGGCGGAGGACCAGCACCGCATGGAAGACGAAAGCGAGATGAAGGCCGGCGGCAGGAGCTACAAGATCGTCGGCTACTTTCCGCCGACCCCCTCGGACCCGGTGCTGCGCCTGATTTTCCCGCGGCAGGTGAGGGCAACCGATAAGACGGTCGACTTCCAGTTGTACTTACCGGGGATCAGCTTTCCGGACCGGGAAGTGCAGTTCCGCGTGAAGGACTTGTATTACAAAGGGAAGTTGGCGATGTGAGGGGAAATGCCGCCCAACTTTCAGCGGAACCTGGCAACTGAATATCGAGGAGAGCGCGATGCGCGGCCCGGTCCCTGCCCGGTTGCTCATGCAGATCGACCACGCGGAGCCAAAGCTGGTTCAGCGAGTTCTGGTCACGCGGAGCGATGGAACCGAGGGCGTGCTGAATCAAATCTTGGGCGCGTAATAGCCGGGGCGGACGTGAACGATCAGGTCTTTGTGGCCTCTGACGCGCAAGACCACGGGGTGAAAGAGGCCGTCGGTCAACAGCGGCTCGGGACGGTACAGGATGACGTACTGGTGGGTGAGGACGTTGGCGATGTTTTCGAACGACTGGGACAGGTCCTCGACCTTGAACGGAAAGTATGCGGTGCCGCCGGTTTCCGCGGCGAAGTAGCGCAGGACCTTGTCGCCATCGGTCTCGATGCGGCTGATGTTGGTGGAGATGGTGTAGATGACGACATCGGTGCGCTGGGCCATTTCGAGGGCCTGGTCGCGGGTGTAGCGGCTCTCGTTGTCGTCGCCATCGCTGAGAATGACGATGGCGCGGCGGAACTTGGTGCGCGGCTGGTCCTGGCCGAGTTTATCCCGGCAGGCATAGTAAATCGCATCGTAGAGCGCGGTGCCTCCGCCGGGGCGCAGTTCGTAGATGGCATGCTCCAGCGAAGTGGTATCGTCCATCAGATCGGCAATCAGTTGGGCGGTGCTGGAGAAGCCCACGACCAAGCCTTTATCCTGATGGCTGCGCATGACGGTGCGGACGAACTCGCTGGCGGCTTCCTGCTCGAATTTGAAGCGCTCGCGCACGCTGTTGCTGGTATCGATGAGGATGCCGAGGCGCAGCGGGAGATCGGTTTCGGCGGAGAATTCCTGGATGATCTGCGGGCGCTTGTTTTCAATAACTTCGAAATCGTTCTTGGTCAGATCGGTGACGAAGCGGCCCTTTTTGTCCATGACGGTGAAGAGCATGTTGACGCGCGTGACGTCCACCTGAATGCGGGTGGGCTCGTCGGCCTGCTCCGCGGGCGGAGCGGGTTTCACCGGAGGAACGGGATTCTGCTGCGCAGCCCATACCGCTACCCCCAGCAGACCGGCGGCTGCGAAAGGAACCCAAACTTTCATATACGACGATTATAGCGTGACGGCTTGTCAATCGGCCCCGGCTGGTAAGGCGGCCATCCAGTTCTCCAGGCCGGGCGGCAGAGCGGAGACCACCGTGATTTCCCGGCCGCTGGTGGGCTGGCGGAAGCGGATGCGGTGCGCGTGGAGAAAGTAGCGGCCGAGCGGCGGCTGGCCGGGGATTTTGGCGGGCGCGCCATACAGCGTGTCGCCCGCGACCGGATGGCCGATGCTGGAGAGATGCACGCGAATCTGGTGGGTGCGGCCGGTGCCGATGCGGACTTCCAGAAACGTAAAGCCCGGCAGGCGCCGGACCACGCGATATTCGCTCCAGGCGGCGCGTCCGCTCGAAAGGCGCGCGGTCATGCGGGTGCGGTGAACGGGATCGCGGGCGATGGGGCGCTCGATGCGGCCGCGCTCTTGCGGGACGCGCCCGTGGACCAGCGCCAGGTACACCTTTTCCACTTCGCGCCCGGAGAACTGGGCGGCCAGGCGGTGGTGGGCGGCATCGTTCTTGGCCACCAGAAGCACCCCGCTGGTGAAGCGGTCGAGGCGATGGACAATGCCAGGCCGAAGCTCGCCGGCGACGCTGGAAAGCGCCTGGAAGCGGTGCAGCAGCGCGTTGACCAGCGTTCCGGAATGAATGCCGGCGCCGGCGTGCACCACCATGCCGGCGGGTTTATCGACGGCCACCAGGTCATCGTCCTCGTAAAGGATGGCGAGGGGGATCTCCTCGGCAGTGGCGTGCAGGGACGGGGGGGCGGCCGGTTCGCAATCCACGGTTTGGCCGGCGCGCACCGCATGCGAAGCGCGTTGGGAAGCGCCATCCACCAGCACGCGGCCGGCGCGAATCCACTCCTGAATGCGCGAGCGGCTGAATTCGGGGAGACGCTCGTGGAGCATTTGGTCGAGCCGCTTGCCGGCTTCGCTGGGTTCGACGGAGATTCGCACGGGGAAACGCGATACTCTTGTATTCTACTGAAATGGCGCTGCCGCTTGAAGGAAAGACCGCGCTGGTGACGGGAGCCAGCAAAGGAATAGGCAAAGGAATCGCCCTGGAACTGGCCCGCGAGGGGTGCGATGTGGCGGTCAATTTCCACTCGGACGCCGCCGGCGCGGCGGCCACGGTGGAAGAGATTGGCGCGCTGGGACGCACCGCGTTTCGGGTGGGGGCGGACGTGGGAAACGCCCTGGAGACGGCGCGCATGTTCGCGGAGGTGCTGGAGCGGTTTCCGCGGCTGGATACGTTGGTGAACAATGCCGGCACCCAGGCGTGGAAGCCGCTGCTCGAGATGGAAGAAGCGGAATGGGACCGCGTGCTCGATACCAACCTGAAAGGCTGCTTTTTGTGTACCCAGCGGGCGGCGCGGCACATGCGGGAACGGGGCGGGGGGCGCATCGTCAACATCGGGTCCGGATGCAACAAGACGCCGTTTCCCCTGCTTTCGAGCTACACGGCGAGCAAGGGCGGAATCGAGATGTTCACCAAATCCGCGGCCATCGAGTTGGGGAAGTACGGGATCACGGTGAACTGCGTGGCGCCGGGCGCCATCGAAATCGAGCGGACCCAACGGGAATCAGGAGACTACGCCCGGACCTGGGCGGCGCTGACGCCGTTGGGACGCGTAGGGCTGCCCAGGGACGTAGCCCTGGCGGTGGCATTTTTGGCGGGGGAAGGCGGCGCCTTCGTGACCGGCCAGACGCTATGGGTGGATGGCGGGCTGTTTACGCACCCGATTTGGCCTTATCCGATCGAGCCGTAACCTCCGAAGCGGGAGCGGGGTCGTCCGAAGCCAGCTTGCGGCGGTCGAAAAACTGCACGCGGCAATAGCGGCAATGGAAAAGGCTGCCGCCGGAAATACGCTCGATAAAGTTGAAAAACCCCTTGAACATTGGGTCGATTTTATCCGGGGCGCGCAGGCGCACCACGCGGAACGTGCCACAATTCGGGCAGCGCGTATGAGGACCGAAATGGTAACGATAGCGCCGGGCGACGAACTCCTCGTGCTTGCAGTCCCGGCAGGCATAAATGGCCATGTAACGGAAACGTTCGCCGAAGGTCCGGTGCACCCGCCGGAGCTTGCCGCCGCATTGACCGCATTTCAGCATTCCTGGCCCTTGTTATAGCGCAATTTGCGCAATCAGCACAAGCCGCGTCACAATAAGAGATTCACCCTCGCCATCCGTAACCCACTATGCTGGACAGGATCACCGTGCATGGCGCGCGCCAGCACAACTTGAAGAATATCGACGTTGAGATCCCGCGAAATACGCTGACGGTCATCACCGGGCTGAGCGGTTCCGGGAAATCCTCGCTGGCTTTCGATACGATCTACGCCGAAGGGCAGCGGCGCTACGTGGAGACGCTATCCACCTACGCAAGGCAGTTTCTGGACCAGATGGAGCGGCCGGACGTGGATTCGATCGACGGCCTCAGCCCGGCCATTTCCATCGAACAGAAGACCACCAGCCGGAGCCCGCGTTCCACGGTGGGAACCATCACCGAGATTTACGATTACCTGCGGCTCTTGTATTCCTCCATCGGAGTGCCCCACTGCCCGCTCTGCGGCAACGAGATTTCGCGCCAGACCACCGAGCAGATTCTGCAGCACGTGGTGGCGTTGAAACCGGAGGACCGCATCATGGTGATGGCTCCGGTGGTGCGCGGACGCAAGGGCGAATACAAGAAAGACCTGGAGAAACTGGCGCGGCAGGGATTCGTGCGGGCGCGCATCGACGGAGTTCTGCGGTCGCTGGACGAAGAGATTCCGCTGGACCGGCGACGCAATCATACCATCGAAGTGGTGGTGGACCGGCTGCTGGTAAAGCCGGGAATCGAGAAGCGTCTGGAAGCGTCCATCGAGACGGCCACCAAGCTGAGCGGCGGGCTGGTGCTGGTGGCGGTGGTGAATGGCGAAGAGCGCATGTACTCGCAGAAGCTGGCGTGCATGGAATGCGGGACCAGCATTCCGCAGCTCGAGCCGCGCTCGTTTTCCTTTAACAGCCCGTACGGCGCTTGCGAGGAATGCCACGGGCTGGGGGAGCTGTGGGCCTTCGATCCGGTGAAGGTGCTGGTGGACCCTTCCAAGCCGCTGTTGGATGGCGGCATCGGGCCGGGCGGCAATTCGTGGAGCGTGCAGCAGGGCGTGCAAACGCTCGCCCAAAAGTGCCGCATCAATTTGAAAAAGCCGTTCGACAGCCTGCCAAGGAAAGCGCAGGAAACTCTGCTCGAGGGGGCCAATGGGCTGCCGGGTATTCTGGCGATTCTGCAGCAATCGTACGACGAAGCGCCGGAGGGATACCGCGAGTGGCTGACGGATTACATGTCGCCGGTGGAATGCCCGGCGTGCAAGGGAAGGCGGCTGCGTCCGGCGAGCCTGGCCGTGCGCGTGAAGAATTTCTCGATTGCCGAATTCACCGGGCTGCCCCTGGCGCGCGCCCTGGTGACGGTGCGCAATTGGGAGTTGAGCGGCCGCGAGCACCAGATTGCCGGACGGGTGCTGGACGAAATCCGGCGGCGGCTGGAATTTCTATCGGCGGTGGGGCTGGATTATTTGAGCCTGGACCGCTCCGCGACCACGCTTTCCGGCGGGGAAGCGCAGCGCATCCGCTTGGCCACGCAGATCGGCTCGAAGCTGCGCGGCGTGCTGTACGTCCTGGACGAGCCTTCCATCGGGCTGCATCCGCGCGACAATAACCGGCTGCTGGAAACGCTGGCGCACCTGCGCGACATGGGCAACACGGTGCTGGTGGTGGAGCACGACGCGGAGACCATCGAGCGGGCGGATTACGTGATCGACCTGGGTCCGGGAGCGGGGCGCCTGGGCGGCGAACTGGTGGCGGCGGGCAAGCCGGAGGAGATCGCGGCCAACCCCGATTCCCTGACCGGGCGTTATCTGGCGGGGACGGCGCGAATCGCGATTCCGGCTGCGCGGCGCGTGCCGAACGGGAAAAAGCTGGTCATCCGCGGGGCCAGCGAACACAATTTGAAGGACGTCGACGTGGAGATCCCGCTGGGCGTTTTAACCGTGGTGACGGGGGTTTCGGGGAGCGGGAAATCGACGCTGGTGAACGAGATTCTGTACCGCTCGCTGGCGCGCGAGATTTACGGCTCGCACGAAGAGCCGGGCGCGCATGGGTCCATCGAAGGCATCGGGCTCATCGATAAAGTGATCCGCATCGACCAGGCGCCCATCGGGCGCACCCCGCGCTCCAACCCCAGCACCTACACCGGGCTGTTCACTCCCATTCGCGACCTGTACGCCATGCTGCCGGAATCGCGCGAGCGCGGCTACAAGCCCGGGCGTTTCAGCTTCAACGTGAAGGGCGGGCGCTGCGAAGCCTGCCAGGGAGACGGGCTGAAACGCATCGAAATGAATTTCCTGCCGGACGTTTACGTGACCTGCGACGTGTGCCGCGGGCGCCGCTACAATCGCGAGACTTTGCAGGTGAAGTATAAGGACTATTCCATCGCCGACCTGCTGGACGCCACCGTGGAAGAGGCGCTGCCCCTGATGGAAAACCTGCCGCAGATCCGCGCCAAGCTGCAAACGCTTTATGATGTGGGTTTGGGATACGTGCACCTGGGTCAATCTTCCACCACGCTTTCGGGCGGCGAAGCGCAGCGCATCAAGCTGGCCAAGGAGCTGAGCAAACGGCAGACCGGCCGCACCTTTTACCTGCTGGACGAGCCCACCACGGGGCTGCATTTCGACGATGTGCGCAAACTGCTGGACGTGCTGCAGCGGCTGGTGGACCTGGGCAACACGGTGGTGGTGATCGAGCACAATACGGACGTCATGAAAAGCGCGGATTGGATCATCGACCTGGGCCCCGATGGCGGCGAATACGGCGGGAAGATCGTGGCCTGCGGCACGCCGGAACAGGTGAGCCGCTCGAAGAAAAGCTACACCGGCGAAGCGCTGCGCAAAGCGCTGGGCGCTGGAAACGGAAGAGCCGCATGAGCAGGTACGAGAAAGCGCCGCTGGACCTTTCCGGGTTGAAGACGGTGCCGCTGGCCGAGCGTGGCGGCAAGGTGAAGACGGCGGATTTCGCGCGCGTGTACCAAAAGGGCTCGGGCGTGGCGGGGTGGCTGGATTCGCTGCCGCACATTCTGGCGGGCGATTCCGTGCGCGGCGTGGTGGAGGCCATCGCGGCGGCGCGCGCGCGGCGCAAGCCGATTCTGTGGGGCATGGGCGGGCACGTCATCAAGTGCGGCCTGGCTCCCGTGCTGCTGGACCTGATGCGGCGCGGCTACGCCACGGGATTCGCGCTGAACGGAGCGGCGGCCGTCCACGATTTCGAAATCGCCCTGGCCGGGCACACCAGCGAAGACGTGGAGGCGGTGCTGCCGGATGGCCGTTTCGGCGCGGCGGAAGAGACCGGGAGGGAAATGAACCGCGCCATTTCGGGGGGCGATAAAGAAGGTCTGGGGATGGGCGAAGCGCTGGGCCGCTGGCTGGAGATCACGGCCGCGCCCGAATTCGCGGCTTCGAGCCTGCTGCTGGGCGCGTACCGGCAAGCGGCGCCGGTGACGGTCCATGTGGCCATCGGGACGGATACGCCGCACACCCATCCGGCGGCGGACGGGGCGGCCATCGGCAGCGCTTCGCATCGCGATTTCCGCCTGTTTTGCGCATACGTTGCGGAGTTGAACGAAGGCGGCGTGTATCTGAACGTGGGGTCGGCGGTGGTGTTGCCCGAGGTGTTTTTGAAGGCGATCTCGGCGGTGCGCAACCTGGGGCATTCCCTGGCCGGCTTTACCACCGTCAACCTGGATTTCCTGCAGCACTACCGGCCGCGCGTCAACGTAGTGGAGCGGCCGCACGCGCAGAGCGGCGGCCGGGGTTATGCGATTACGGGGCATCACGAAATTCTGATTCCGCTGCTGGCCGCGGCCCTCATCGAGAAAGAGAAATGAGCGACGCGCCGCCGCCCGTGAATCCGGACCTCGCCGCGCCATTGCCCCCGCCCGCGCAGCCCCCGGAGCGCGAACCGTTCTGGGGCTATTCGGACCTGCTGTTCATGCTGGGCATCACGCTGCCTTGCATGTTCCTGGGCATCCTGCTGGTGAAGAGCGCGATGTATGTCTTTCATTGGCACCCGGCGGTCTCGGTGGAAGAGCTTTTGCCGGAGCAGAGCCTGGGATACGTGCTGCTCTTCTTTTCCATGTACGCCATGTTTCGCGCGCAGTACGGGCGGCCGTTCTGGGAGTCGCTGGGATGGAAGCCCATGCGGCTGCCAATCGGCATGGTGGCGATCGCCGGCATCGCCGCGGCCATCGGGGTGGCCTTTTCCAGCGCGCTGCTGCGCACGCCGGATACCGCCAACCCCATGACGGAAATGATGCAGGACCGCGTCTCGTTGATCCTGCTGGCGATTTTCGGCGTCACCGTGGCGCCGCTTTCCGAAGAACTGGCGTTCCGCGGATTTTTGCAACCGCTCCTGGTGCGCACGGCCGGGCCGGTGTTGGGAATTCTGGGAGCGGCCATTCCCTTCGGCCTGCTGCACTATCACGAATACGGAAACTCCTGGCGGCACGCGGTGGTGATCTCGCTGGCCGGCGCCACGTTCGGGATCATGCGGCACGTCACGGGGTCCACCAAAGCCGCCACTTTCATGCACGCTTCTTACAACGCATTCCTGTTTATCGCTCTTTTCGCGCAAAGGAAGGACCTGCCCCACTTATGGTAGAGACGATCGAATGGAAGGACGGCGCGGTGGTCATGATCGACCAGACGCGTCTTCCCCTGGAGGAGATCTTCGTACACTGCCGGACGTACCAGGAGGTCGCAACGGCCATCCGCGATATGATCATTCGCGGAGCTCCGGCGATTGGCGTGGCGGCCGCCATGGGGGTCGCGCTGGGAATGCAAACGGCCGACGAGAGGGATTTCGACGGCGCCATGCGCGCGATGTGCGGCGCGCTGGCGGACACGCGCCCCACGGCGGTGAATCTGTTTTGGGCCATCGACCGCATGCAGCGCGTCTACGAAGCGCTGCGCGGCAAACCCGCGGCGGAAATTCGCCGCTGCCTGCTGGAGGAAGCGCTGCGCGTTCGGGAGGAAGATATCGCCATTTGCCGGGCCATTGGCCGCAACGGCGCGGCGCTGGTTCCCGACCGGCGGACGGTTCTCACGCATTGCAACGCGGGCGCGCTGGCGACCGCCGGATACGGGACGGCGCTGGGCGTGATTCGCGCGGCCATCGAGAGCGGCAAGCAGATCGACGTATTCGCCGACGAAACGCGCCCGTTCTTGCAAGGCGCGCGCCTGACGGTATGGGAATTGCAACAGGATGGCATTGCGACCACCCTCATCACCGATAACATGGCGGGGCACTTTTTGAAATCGGGGCGGATCGGCTGCGTGGTGGTGGGGGCCGACCGCATCGCGGCGAACGGCGACGTGGCGAACAAAGTGGGAACCTATCCGCTGGCGGTGCTGGCCAAGGAAAACGGCGTGCCGTTCTTCGTGGCGGCGCCGATTTCGACTCTGGACCTGACGCTCGAATCGGGCGACGGAATTCCCATCGAGCAGCGGCCGGCGGCCGAGGTGACGCACGTATTCGGCAACCTGGTGGCGCCCCTGGGAACCATGGTGCAGAACCCGGCCTTCGATGTTACGCCCGCCCGCTATGTGAGCGCCATCATCACGGAAAAAGGCGTGGCGCGCGCTCCCTACAAGCCGTCTTTGAGAAATTTGACAGGTGAAAACTGATATGCGAAGACTCCTTACAACTCTGCTTTGCGCCGCCGCATTTTGCGCCGCCCAGGGGCCGCGCCGCGCGCCCGGATTTGCGCTTCCCGACGGAAGAATGGAGATCCACGATCTGGCCGATTACCGCGGTAAGACCGTGCTTCTGGAATTCATGCAAACCACCTGCCCGCACTGCGCCGTATTCGCCGATATTCTGAAGCAGGCGGAGGAGCGGTACGGCAACAAGATCCAGATTCTCGCGGTGGTCAAAGCTCCCGAAGACAACGGAAACACCGTGGCCCAATACATCGCCGGCCACAAGGTGGACTATCCGGTTCTATTCGACGCCGGCCAGATGATGTATTCCTATGTCCGCAGCAACAACATGGCCTTTCCGCACCTATATATCATCGACGGCAACGGTTACATCCAACGCGATTATGGCTACGGCATCACCACGCGCGACATCTTCGAAGGCAAGGGGTTGCTGACGGAGCTGGACAGGATGCTGGGCAAGAAGTAGGCGGCGCGCGGGCCGGCCCGGCTATTTCGCGGCCATGGTTTTGCCCAAAGCGGTCAATTGCGCGGCGAACTCCGGCGCCATCGCGCCGTTCAGCTCCACGGGAACGTCCCATGTGACTGCGCCGCCGGCGTCCGTCACCTTGCGCGTGAATCCCACAATCTGCTCGGCGGTGAAGCGCGGCCCTCCCATGCCCCAGGTCTCACCCAGGTAACTGAGCATGTGGATTTGCGTGCCGTCGATTTTGCCATCGGCCGCTCGCCGGATGGCGACCAACTCGGGCTTATCGATCTCGCCGGCGGTGAAATCTTCGTGGGGCGTTATGGACAACATGCGGTAGACCACGCCGGGGTTAAAGGCCACCGCGGCATCGGGATTGCCGGCCCGCGCGGCGGCGGCGAAACTGGCGAAGTTGGGCGGCTCGGGCGAACGGTACATGGTGTTGGGGAAGTAGCAGCCATCGAACCACCAGCCCGCGACTTTCCCGCCCCAGCGTTCGCTCCACTCGCGAATTACGGATTCCCATTTCGCCTGGAACTCCCGGTTGGGATTGGGACCGTTGCGCCATTCCAGAGCGGCATCGGCCGCCCGGTCCTGCGCGGGGGCTCCGGAGGGGAGATAGACCATGAGCCGAATGCCGCGTTTGGCGAGAGCGCCTGCCAGGTCCGCAACCAAATCGCGGCGCGAGCACTTACTGGCCCGGGCGCCGGTAAGCTTGTCGTAAGTGGCGTTGGGCGAGAGATAGTATCCGGAGTTCTGCCCGATGCTGATCTGATAATAGCCGGCTCCCACCGATTGCAGGGTGTTGGCCATAGCCTCCACGTCAAAGCCGTCCACCAGCTTGTTCCACTGCTCGATGTTCATGTCGAGGTGGTGGACCCGCGCCTGCCAATCGGCCAGATAGTGGGTCATCACGCCCCACTTCGCCTGCCGCATCCAATCGGCCCGATTTTGCCCGGCGGCGGCTCCGGCGAGAAGCAAGGCGGTCAGTGCAATTGCGCGCATGCTTCATTGTCGCGCGAACGAGCGCGGCCGGTGCGCCCTGGCCTAGAACGTTACCTTGGCCATGAACTGAAGGGAGCGGGCGGGCAACTGGTTGGTGATGCCGGCCAGAGGCGCGCCGAAGCCCGCCCCGGCAGTGGCGCCATTTCCATAAGTGCCGCTGTAGCCGACGAAGTTGGCGTGGTTGAAAACGTTGAAACTCTCCGCGCGGAGCACTAAGTGGACGCGGTCGCCGGAAATGGCGAAGGCGCGCTCCAGAAGCGGCGAGAAGTCGTATATGGGCCGTCCATGGCCGGCATTGCGGCCGATCACCACCCCATCGATCACCGGCCGGTCCGTGGTGGCGCTGGTATCGCCGCTATTGGTTGTGCCGGTGGTGATGTTATAAGGAAGGCCGGAGCCCAGAGTGGCGAGGCCGCCGAAATTGATCTTGCCGGGAAGAACGTAGACGCCGCTGAGCACGAAACGGTGGCGTTGATCGAAAATGGCGTTGCCGTTTTCGATGTGGCCGGTGAAGTTGGGATCGTTGGGGTTCTGGCTGGTGGTGTCGGGATCCACATTGTCGATGGCGTGCGACCAGGTGTAGCTGACCAGCATCAGGAGCTTGCGGCTGAAACGATGGTTCAAATTTACGTCCAGCGCATCGTAATAGGAATAGCCGTCGTTCACGTCGGTCTGAATCACCGAGTATGGCGGCTGTGGATTGGTGGCCGTGACGGTGTTGCAGACAAGGCCGTTCTGCTGATACCACCAGATCCAGTATGGGCGCGTGCAGTTGGCGGCTTGCGGCGTGCGCTGCTGGTTGGCCTGCGTGCGGACGAACGGCGAGGGCGGATCCACGTCCAGCGGCCGGTTGATCTTGACGGTATGGGAGCCGACGTAGTCCACGCTCAACACCCAGCCGGTGGCGAGGCGCCGCTCGACCCCCAGGGTCCACTGCTGCGAGTAGGGGTTCAGCAGCGCGTTGGGGTAGCCGACCAGCGTGTTGGTGGGGAAAAACTGGTTGTAATACGCCGCATCGCCGGGACGGATATAGAGGCTGCGCAGCGGCGCTACGGCTCCCGCCGGAAAAGCGGGCAGAGGGACCGCGGCCACGCTGGTGGGGAAACCGACCTGTCCCGGCGAAGCCGTATAGTTGAACACGCCGGTGGGTCCGGTGAGGGCGTAGTTAGCCTCGCTGTTATCCACGATCTGCGAGTAATAAATGCCGTAGCCGCCGCGGATGACTGTGGCGCCGTCGCCGCGGACGTTATAGGCGAATCCCACGCGCGGCGCGAAATCCTTGTCGGAATTGGTGAACGTCTGGCGCTCGTAGCGCAGCCCCAGGTTGACCGTCAGGTTGGGACGCACGCGCCAATCGTCCTGCACAAACAGCGACCATAACTGATCGTTCACCGTGTATGCGGCATTGCCGTAACTCTGCGCATAGGTCTTGACATTGCCGATGTTATCGAGATATGTGGGACTCTCGCAGACGGATAGGGCCAGCGTACAGGTATTGTAAGTGAAGACGCCCAGGTAACTGGGCCCGCCGAATTCCTTGCTGTTGCCGCCATTATGCGCCAGGATGCCATCGCCTCCAAAGCGCACGGAATGCCGCCCCCAGGTGGCCGAGAGAACGTCGTTGATTTCGTACTGGCGGTTCAGCAACAGGGCCGATTGCGAGGTGCCGCTGGTGAACGTTCCGCCGGAAGAGATGGGCACCGAATATTGCGTGCCGTAGATCACCGGATCGAACTCGGTGATGGGAGAAGCGAGCTGAAACTGAATGCGCGCGTTGTTAATGAGCGAAGAACTCAGGATGGCGGTATCTCCCAGTTCCTCCGAGTACGTGCGGCGGTGGAAAACGCGGGCCACGCTGGGCAGGCTGTTGCCGCCCACAATGCCATTGGGGTTAGTATCGTGAAAGCCATCCACGTCGCTGCGGAAGAAGAGATTATTGGTTTCGCTGAGCTGATGGTCGAGGCGGAAGAAACCGAGCCAATCGCGGTAGTGGCCGATGTAATTTCCGGGAGCGACGGGCGAAATCACCGGCGAGGCGCGGTTTTCAATCAGGTATTCGCCGGCCGCGTAGAAGTGCGTTTTCTGGCTGCCCAACGGTCCGCCCAGCGAAAGAGCCATCTGGTTGAGCGTATCGTTGGTAACGTCGTTGCCGCTGGTGGCATTGTTGGAATTAAAGCCGTCCAGGGCCGCTTCGGTTGCCGACGGCCGGTTGACGTACACCGCGCCGCCGTGCAGTTCGTTTCCGCCGCTGCGGCTCACCATGTTGATCACGGCGCCGGCGGTTCCTCCGTATTCGGCCGAGAATGCGTTGGTAAGCACGGTCATTTCCTGCATGGAATCCACCGGCATGTTGCTGAAGATGGTCTGGCGCCCCCACATATCCACGGCATTGACGCCATCCACTTCGAACCACGCCTGCCGCCGGCCGGCGCCGTTGGTGGTGAACATATCTTCGTTCATGAAGACGTCGCCCTGATTGATGGCCTGCCGGTTGGCTGCGTTCAGGAGAGGAAGATAAGTGATTTTTCGGTCCAGCAGGGGAGTCTCTTCCATTTGGAATTCGCCCAGGCGATCGCCCAGTTGCGGCTCGTCGGCGCGAACCTCGCCCACTACGCCGGTCACCGTGACGAGCGTCTGGCCCGCGGCCACGTTCAACTGGATGCGGAGATCCGCCGTGGCGCCGCCTTGCAGCGTGACGCCGTTCAAAGCGCCCGGCGCGAAGCCTTCCTTCACCGCGCTGAAATCGTACGCGCCGGAAACCGGCAGCCCTTCCAGCGAAAAATCGCCGGTGCTGTCGGTGGTGGCGCCGCGTTCCAAACCGCTCTGCGCGTTCCGGGCGGTGACCTTCACGCCGCTCACTCCGGCGCGGCTGGGATCGATGACGCGGCCCTGAACGGTCGCGGTATCCGGCGTCTGCGCCATCGACGACAGGGCAAAAAACGCCGCGCTAAACACTACATATGGTCGAGACATAGACCTCTCTTGAATGTCCATCAGGGTACAGCACGAGAGGTGTTACTACCACACATCGTAGGAAAGGCCTCCCGGCCTGTCCAAACTCCGGTTGCGGCAACCTGGGCCTGGGTTGCGCACGATACGCGGGACCGGATCGTGGATTTCGCCGGGGACCGGTCCGCTAAGGCCACAGATCGGCGCCCGGCGGTTCATTTCATCGGGGTGGCTCGACATCACTGCCGGCAGGCTCTACGACTGGCAGGGACGCGGCGGGCTCCGCGCGGCATTCGCCCGCCGGACCGGAACCAATTCGGGCGTGCGCTCAAAGCCGGCGCTCCAGCATCGGGAACGTCAGCCGCCGGTAGAGCGGCTTCCGGAAAAAGTGTCCGGGAGAAGGATTAATTAACAATTGGCGGCCTGTGATACAATATCACCCCGTGGCGCCGACGTGGAAATTCCGGCGGAAGGTGCTGTTCCCACGCACGGCGAATAGCTCGGGAGCCACTACTTTTCAGACTTATAGCTATGCCGGCGGAGTGGTAGACTCGACCACCTTTCCAGCCGGCGGATTTGCGCCTGCGGCGTTTCTTTTCGATAACATTGGTGGCGTCGTTACGCGGCGCTTTGACGGTGCGGCGGCGGCGGCTTGGTTGCAAATTCAGAACAATTTGAGGGAGGGAAAATGAAGAAGAACAGGATGCGTCTCGCGCTTGGTTTGCTGGCGGTAGCGGCTCTCGCGGGCTTCGCGCAAACCCTGACCCCGTTGCAGGATGCGTATTACGTGCCAGGCAGCGCCACGAATTACGGAACCGCGACCACCATCACGGTGGGGAGTTCGTCGAGCGTGGGCCTGGTTCAGTTCGATCTCAGCACGCTTCCGGCGGGCGTCACCGCGAGCCAGGTCCAGA
>Ga0181530_10003800_pt1 | contig 16475 bp, 20 predicted proteins | sample PEATcosm2014_Bin_42_FD_119769 | JGI IMG/M metagenome (GOLD analysis project Ga0181530, IMG submission 119769) | Peatland microbial communities from MTU Mesocosm Facility, Houghton, MI, USA - PEATcosm2014_Bin10_60_metaG | ecosystem: Environmental > Terrestrial > Soil > Wetlands > Peat | place... | reverse complement strand
CGTCGCCGCCCAAGGCCAGCTTCTGTTCAATGATGATACCCACATGCGCGTCCAAAGTGTGCGCAAGGAAATCGCCGCGGCCGGCAGCGAGCAGGAGCGCACCGGCATTTTCACCACCAGCATCATCTCCAAAACGGGCCAACGCCAAATCGCTCTGTTCTTCACCGGCCAGAAGCATGCCGGGGAGAATCTCAACCAATTGCTCCAACGCCGGGCGGCCGGGCTGGACCAACCCATGCAGATGTGCGATGCCCTCTCGCGCAATGAACCCAAGGAGTTCCACACGCTGCTGTGTCACTGTCTGCTGCACGGACGCCGCCAGTTCGTGGACGTGGTCGAGAACTTCCCGGAGGAATGTCGCAAGGTCATTGAAAACCTGCGCGAGGTGTATCGGTTCGATGCCCTCACCAAGGAGCAGAAGCTCTCGGACCTGGACCGCCTGGCTTTTCACCAGGCGCACAGCCAGCCGGTCATGGACGATCTCCAAAAATGGATGCAGGAGCAGATTGAGCAAAAGAAGGTCGAACCCAACTGCGGTCTTGGGGAGGCCATCCAATACATGCTCAAGCGGTGGGAGACCTTGACCCGGTTCCTTTTCGTGCCGGGCGCCCCGCTGGATAACAACATCGCAGAACGTGCTCTCAAAATGGCGATACTCCATCGGAAAAACTCCCTGAGCTTTAAAACGCTGCACGGGGCCAGAATCGGCGACGTTCACATGAGCCTCATCCACACCTGCGAACTCAACCGGGTCAACCCGTTCGATTACCTGATGACCCTCCAGCAACACGCCGCCGCCGTGCCGAAAGCCCCGGAGAGTTGGCTGCCCTGGAATTATGAGCAGGCCATCGCGGCTGCGGGCTGCGGTTGACTCGCCGGCGACGCGCGCCCGGCCACATCGAACCGACGAAATCCTGCCGGCGCGCGGTTTTTGCCGCTACGCAAGCTGACCGAAGCAACACCCTTCATTGAAGAAAATCCACAACACGCCTCCATGAAGGAAATCTCCTAAAGTTCGACGATTTCACAGAAGTTCTTTTGAACTCTCGCCGATCCCCAGCTCCGCTCAAGATTTGCAGTTAATATGCCATTAGCTATGTTCCGGTCACTGATCTCTCGATGAAAGCGCCAGGAATGAGATTTGTTGGCGCAAGGCGAGAATAAGGTGCGCTCACTGTCGTCATGAAGCAGGAGTCGAAGATAGGGAGACGGTGGCCGAAGAACTTCAGCATTTAATCCAAGAGCCTTTGCCCGAAACCTTAGGTCATCATCCTCATAACCATAACCATAAATTAGATCTTCATTATAGCCGCCTAAACGCTCGAAGTCTGATTTCACAAACGCAAGTCTGCCATAGGCACCACGTACACCGACAGCGCAAACGAAACTATTATCACGATAACCTATCGTCTTATGAAGGAATTCGGCGAATCCACATCCAGAGAAATTGTCGGCATCCAAATTACAAACAATGTGACCTCGGGCCAGACGATGAGCCACATTCTTTGCGTGGGCATGATTAAACCTAGTTTGATTCTCTAATTTGTAATAAACGAGAAGGCCTGTCTCGAGTTCCTTCACGCACGACGTTCTAACCCATTCACTCAAAGAATCCGGTGACGAATAGTCGAGCAGAACAAACTCGATGCCATTAAGGCCACGATTGTCTTCGATGTTTTTAGGTAGAGTTTGCCTAAGGTGATGCAGCCTGCCTTTGCAAGTTATACAAAAGGACACCTTAGAGACCGCATCGTTCATATTGCATTTTGATAAGATTCAGTGGACTTTAACAGGATGATATAGCTTGTTCATTTCCAAGCCAACTTCTGAGAAAACCGGGCGCCATCTAAATGTGTCAGCTTCACGGTAAAACCTGTTCATTCTGTCCGGAGGGGTGAACATTCCATCACCGCCAATGTCTTCCAGTTTAAAGCCACCATGATAAAGCAATGTTGGGACTAAAACCTCAAAATGACCACACCAACCCTGACGATGGCTTTGATGCAGGTATTTTAGGGCAGAAGTGGAAATACGGTAAATCGGGTTAAAAGAGCGCAGCCTTTCCTCGAGAGGGATGGAAATGCGGGGGTGGTTCAGGTTGCGCCACCAGGGCCATTCGCGTTTTTCAGAATAGTGGCGAAGATGCGTACTCAAAAAATCGGAATTGTTCCGCTCGAAGCAATCGAAAAACACTCGCCAGTCGCCAGAAAACCGGACATCGTATTCCACAAGCCAATAATAATCGTAATCGGAATGCCGCGAGAAGAAGTACAGCAAAGGCAAATGGGCACTTCCGGGAGTAATCGAACCGTCAAAGGAGCGATATCCCAGCGTTTTCAAATCCTCGCTCGAAAAGGGGTGAATACGGTCTTTGCATTCTTCCTCAATCGGATCATCCGCTTTTGCATGCAATAATAGATAGGTTACGGCAGAATCGCCTGCTGCGCGCGAAAGCTTCCTATACTCCTCAATGATTGGGGTATGGGACAAATGGGAGAGCAACAAAATTGCAGTGCTTTTGAGACACATGGTGTCCTTTCAATGGGCTTGCATGGCGATTCACCACCGGACATCCCTTGGGAGTGACTTGTCCTGCCACGCAAACGGTTTGTGAGGGATGCAGATGTTTAGTGAGTTGCGCCTGCACAAGTGGCCTAAAAGGCGGTCCGAATGTGACAATGTGCCTTTTGGAAATGGGTTTTCGGAAAGCCAGTTGGTGTAAGCAAGCATCAAAGGCTTTTCAATAACGTAAGCGTGTGTGTTGACAATATCGGTCACTTGAACATAAGCTGGGTACAGGGTTGCATTCTGAGGATAACAATCCTCGGTACCGCCCAGATGAATCCATGAAAACTCTCCGATCGTGGCAGTCAAATAATCGCTTAACAGCGCCATGTTATGCGCGAACACACAGTCGTCCTCTAATACTAGAATATATGATGCGCCTATTCTTAAGGACTCTTTATAGATAGCAGCATGAGAGTGAAGGCACCCATACGCTCCGCTAAAGGGCTTCAGTTCGCTTGGAAGCGGGAGATCATTGCCATTAATTGCCTGAAATCGCGTTACGAACCCGAGTCCGGCCGCCCTTGCCCTGCTTTGAAAAGCATTCCATCGTTCTGGGCGGTGCTCAAGATTAATGCAAACCGCCCAATCCACTTCAGGGATGTGCAGCTTCTTCCCGGTAATGCCCCGTGATGCGGGCGGCTTAACGTGCTCCGACGCTATAGGCTTTTGCCTTAAAACTGATTTCTTTGCGGCCAGCGCAACCGTTCCATAAACCGGCATATTCGATTGCCATTCAAGTCCATATTGGCTCAGAATGTTCGCCAGGTCCCGCCTTGGACACACTCCCACTTTGCGGCACATAGCGCTAAATACACCGCTGCCCGCGGGCCGGGTATAAATTACTGGTGTTGCATCTAAAATGGCCACGCGATTTCGCGGATTTTTTAATAAATGCGGCCAAAGCAAATCCAGACCCCAGCCGGATGCTGAGAAGGAAAAGCTTGGACCCAAGAGCGCCAGGGCGGTCCTGCTGAAGATTGGGCACATAATTTCGACGAAGCCCACATAACGCAGTTTTGCGCCGACAACCTGGGTTGTCGCCCTATATGTAAAATAGCTCCCGGGGCCAAGCGCGGGTTGTGCCAGCCAAAGTGAGTGCTCATGGAACAAATCGAACATTTGACTGATGGTCTTGCCAGTCGTAAGTATGTCGTCATCTGGAACCCAGACGGCATCGTAGGCAGCAAATAAATCAGGCCTTTGTGAAAGCAATTTAGACAGACCGGACCACTTCAAGTCTTTGGCCGCTGCATAGTACTGGACGCCATCTTTGAATTTGTCCGGCGTGTCGCCATAATATGAAACGAGAATGTCGAAATTAACCGACATTGTCTCTTTCAGCCATTCCAGATGCAAGGAAGCATCACCAGCCCATACAACAACCAAATTTCTACATCTTGAGCCACATTTAGTACCGGCTCGATGCTTGCGTGGAATGTTGTGGTTCATATTGCAAGGCTGCACTTATTGAGATTGGGTGTGTTTGACATCTGACATGGCCTTCAATTTTGCCTTGGCTTGGTGGGCATTCGCGGCGACCACTTCAATGACCTGAAGGCCTTTGGCGTTCACCATATCTGGCGTGATTTGATCGTGCCAGAGCGTCACAACGCCTCTCCCCATTTCCTGGACCTCTTCCTGTAATGCGTGGACAATGTCGCGCAGGCCGGCACGAAGGCTTGCCATGTCCGTGGTCGAAGCAAACAACCGCCGCACACCGTTGTCCTGCCCGGTCACTTCATCCCGGGAATACCCGCAGTGCCAGCCAGCCTCGCTCAAAATTTCCATCACGGCGCGCGGAGACCGGAGCAACACAACCGGATAATTTGTTTCACCGTTTGAGGCCGGCTTGTGTACATGAATGTCATCAGGCACCTGGTCCAACGCTTCTTCTACTGTGGTGGCAACAATTTCCAACACCCGGCCCTTCACCAATGGACGCACCATCGCGGCATCGACATCCGGATGCCAAACCGTGCAAAAAGCGGGTTCCGTCATCGAGAGCGCCTCACCCTGAATCATCGAAATCCATCGCTGAAGACGGGTCTTACGCTCTGGCAACTCCAATGTCCCATCCGCAAAAATCTTTTTCAATCCCATGTCTATGCATCGATTATCGAAAATGAAAAGTTTTTTCCAAAAAACCGACCTTCTCAACTCCTCATAACAAACCACTCTCCATATTGCCGGAGGTCGCTGACTCTGCCCAATTGAAAGCGGTTGCAGCGGAAAGTGAAGACGTCAGATCAGAAAGACAATATCTATGAACTCTTGGACAGTCTTCGCGCTGCACTGGTGGAAGAGAACGTGGAAAGACCGGAGAAGGAACTAGCCATGTTGAAGAAATTGATCGAGGTCTGAAGCCGCCCAGAATACCGTTCGTATGACACGCTGTTGAGTTTGGAGCAGGATGTGAGCCCTGTCGACTGACGGACTTAGCGGATTGTTGTGCTCCTTCCGGTTGCCGATCATGCGGCCATCTGCTAGGAGAGCATAACTCAAGCCGAGCGGGAAAACTGGAGCTACCAACGCCTGCTCCATCGCTTGTGCGAAAGCGAAGAACATGTTCGGCGCGAACACAAGATGCAACGGCTATTAAGAGGGTCCAGGCTGCGCGGCGGCAAGACCCTGGGCAATCTGGTCGATAAGCTCCTGCCCACCAAAATCCGCCGGGTACTGCCGCCCTGCTGGAAGGCAACATTCTGGACCGGGCCGAAAACTTGTTGGCTTTTGGCCGAAATTTCATGGTTGACAGGTAGGCGGCAGCGTAAGTCGTTGATTTGCAAGGACACGATTCAAAAGGTCTCCACTGCATTGTTGAGTTCGTCTCGGGGGCTTTGGGGGGAGCTTGAACTTGCGCCCGACGTATGCGCGGCGGCGGGGGGGGCAACTGCCAACCCAGTTTCTCCAAGACCAGGCACTGTTCCGCTTCCGGTTGCGTGTAGCGTGGCATCACCAGTTCCCCCCGTCGGCCAGCGGCACATGGACATCCAGCATCAGAATGCCGGAATGGGTTTCCAACACCTCCCGCGATGTTAGGCCCGGCGCGTGGGCTTGCAGGCGCTTGCGCAAGGTCACGCTAAACAATAGGCCAAAAAGCGCACTAAAATGTGGGCCTCGATCCGCAACGGGACATGGTGGAGGATGGGACGCAGTTGCAGATCGCTTCTTAGCGTCCTGAACGCGGCCTCGATTTCTGTCAACTGCATATAGCGCTCCCAGAGTGGCATCGCCGCGTCGCCCGCGACAAAGCCGCGCAGCAGATAATGGCCGTCACGCTCTCGGGAGTTGCGGAGCTTTCATTCAACAACTCAAACCAGAACAGTCGCGGCTGACAGTCATTGCGACCTTTGGCCCTGCCCGCACACCGCCTGCTTGTAGGTTTCAAACGGGGGGACCAAAAGCATATTCTCCTTCAGGCATGTCACCACCGCGCTACCCCGGGCTCCGTCAAGCTGCCGTTTGTGCCCGCCTTAATGTTGCCCATATCAGCCACGATGATGTTCGCCTACCAGTCCCATCGGCGTGGCAGTAAATCACACTCGGCTTGAGAAAGCCGCCTTCACCATCATTGGCGGGCGCAACCCGGGTAACCAGCGGCACCAGCAAGACTGCCCGCCGATACTGCCGCAGCCAGAGCCGGAGCGTGTGCTTCTTATAATCCGACAAAGAAACGGCTCTGTCCGCATTTGAGCGTTCGCCCTCCCAGCGCGGCTCGCGACGCCGAATACTATCCGGTTGTTTTTTTGTGCCCCGAACAGGCTGCCTCCAAATCCGTCGCATCAATCAGCTCGACGGACACCCCTTGGCCCGCGCTTTTGGGTAACAAGGGTTCCAAGAGCCGCTCGTTGATCTGGCGCAACCCGCGTACGCCGGCGCGTTCCTGAAACTGGTTGAGCATCCAGACATCCGGGATGGCGTGGCGGTTGGAGAGGTGGGCGCCAAGCTCGCTGTTCGGCCAGAAGCCGCACCAACTGGTTGAAGGAATGAACGGGGGTCAAAACGCTCAGCAGATGGATGCGGTATAGCTGGGCCGGACTGAGTCGCTGCCATCGCCCTCGGTCCCTGTGGCGGGGCATCAAATCGTTGATGAAGCTGTCTGGGACATACGGCGAGAGGAGTGCGAAAAGCTGGGCGGTGCCAGTGGCGGGCAAGTTCGAGTCCATAGGCTTGCGTGCTACCCCAAACAAACCGCTGCGTCAAACGTTTCTCAATACCCCTCATTCATTTGTCGTAAGGCATTGATTCACAGGCATTTATGTCGAATTCCACAACACCCTCTAAGAAGAATGATCGTCGCTGACTACTATGCCGAAAGCATAATTATGTCCGCAGCCCCATTTGCCCCTATTGTTCAGAAATATCAGTCAGAAACACTTGACATCAGACGGCATACGGCGGTAGACTTGGCGAATGATAAAAGCCGGAGAGGCAGGTAGTCCCTGCCACGCACTCATCTTCCCCCCATCTTGGAATGGACTTGAAAGGCATATTCATCGATAAACGTTCGAAGATACGAGTGACATTTGGACTCGGCAATCCGTCTCAACCACGTTGTGACGCACACCAAACACTCAGTTTCGACAAGTGAAAATTGAAAAAATACTATTTATCGGCGGCGACTTGATAAGATTTGCAAGCGTTCAAATTAGATGCCAAGACATCGCATCTCGATTGGGATGCGACAGCATCTTGACCGTGAGAAAAGCCGAGGACGTTCCATCGGGTTATTCGGCTTTTGTTTGTGTCACGGCATGTTTAAACCAGGAGGACGTTCTCAAACTAGCGACAAGAGGTCCCGTGATTTGGGATGTTATTGATACCTATCCACCAAAGCACGGAGTATCCATCTATTTAACCAGCACCGAAAGAGCTAAACATGTATTTCATAACTATGGACGAGTCGAGAACATCCCACACCATCATTGTAATTTCAGTGGCGTGCCTAATTCCCAAGAATGCCGTCGTCCTGGTTGGATTGGCAATTTGCCTTGGTATCCGAAGCTAGAAGGCTGTGACCATGATTTTTATAACGTCAGAAAAATGTCTGGAAACGATGTCGCCGATGCCTATCGGCGGATAGGAATAGGCTTGAATTTGCGATCAAAACGCCCCGACTCCGATTTCCACGCGGAGATCAACTCCGGGATCAAGTTAATCAACTGCATTGGGTTTGGTATTCCATCAGTTTCGAGCGATGAACCCGGTTACCATGAGGTTGGCGAGGATTGCACGATTTTTTCGGATTTGGATGGATATCTGCATTGGGTGCATCTGTTGCAAAATGACGAGCAGCTATACCATAAAATCCGCCAGAACTGCCTTCGAGCCTCGTCGAAGTTCCATATATCCTCAATACTATGTCAATATTGCGCGCTAATTGAGTCACTTTGAAACCGTTAGAGGGAAGACTATGTTTAGAGTGTTACTTCTGCAAGCTCCTGGCGCAGCCTTCGTTCTTTGATACGCGAGCGGGTGAGAATCCCGCCTCGGCAATAGGTGGATGGGCCGAGTAGTGATAGCCGACTTTGGCTGGAGGAGACTCTGGCCGGAGCAAGCTCTGCCGTAATCGGGCGGGCCTGTCGGTGCGCGAGCGTCGGCGGGGACTGGTCAGCCGCCCCAGCCAACGTGCAGGCCTCAACATGAAGAGAATGCTGCTGCCTCGTTACACAGACCTCTCTGAGGCCGGTGAGGGGACAAACCGAAACAGCCGAACCAGACAGGAAAGGGTGAAGGCTCGTATGTGATTCTGCTGAAAAACCCCCCTCTTTTGAAAGCACCGCCAAAAACGCCAAAAACGAGTCAAGTCGAGAAACGTCCAGGATTGATTGAGGGCGATTCTGTTGGGGTGGTTGGAGTCTTTTGGTGGTGTTTTCAAGTGTCACTTTTTGACCACAGGAGGTTTTTCAGCAGAATCGTATGTCCGGGGGATGAACCATCAAATGAACTCGGACAGTCGGCGGGGTAAAGGTAGCGGCATGGACGCAAAGCGTGTGTCAAAGCAAAGAAGGGAAGGTGTGGCGGGCGGCCCGCAAAGGCGAAGACCGGCCGGTATAATCCATAAACCGGACGGAGTCCGCCAGACTGGCGCATCGGGCCGTAGTAGCGGTTGCAGGTGCGGGCATGAAAAACCGCACTGAGCCAAGGGCCTGTGGGACGGCAGACACAACGAACCAGCGAGACCGTAAGGGGAATGCCCGTGAGGGCTACCAGACCTCTGGACATGGTCAGACCCGGGGAAAGTGGGACGAGTTCGAGCAAACCCGCGAGGGGAAGGCTCGGTTTCTGCGAAAGCCGTCTTCCAACCGTACTGGGGAAAACCCACAGTACGGAATGAGTAGAGGGGACTGGGGAAACACGGGCAGTAATGCCGCGCGCGCCCCAGTCCTATGGCGCTGAGATAAATTGAGCAGGCTCTGATGAGATAAATTGACCAACCGACTTGAAGCAGGGGGACATGCTTCTTCTTTCCAAGTAGTAGGGCTTTCTGCAGGTCGCTGTGCTGGGTTGCGAGACTATGGCTGTGCCTTGAGCACGTCGTTCCAGTCGTGTGCTGGGGGCGGAGGCGTTTGATGGCAGGATGCACAGCGATCATCGCTGCGGCCATATTATCGCCGGTGGGATCAGCGTCGAAGCCGCAATAGATCGGGCAACCCTGATCCAGCAGTGGCTTGAGCCAAAGAGGATTGGGCCGAGCCCCGGCGGCGGAAAGACCCCGACAGTGGGGATGGAGAGCAAAGCAACTGATAGCGTCGATAGCCGATTCACAGAGAATGATCGGGCTGGCGGCGCTGACGGTGATCGGCGATGGCTCGGTGGACACAGCGAAGAAGCCCAGATCCTTTTGGGAACCGGGCGCCAAGCCGTGCCAAGGGCTGGCGGTGGTGCCGCGCAGTTCAGCGCCCACGGGCAGGTTTTCCTTTCCAAGGAGCAGGAAAACGGCATTGCCCCTGGTGTCGCCATACACGACACCGGACTGGACAAGCGGATCGAGAACCACAGGATCGATTCGACGCTGGTGGACCAAATACTGTTTGACGCGTTCCAGTTTGCTGGGATCGGGAGGGGGAATGCGCCAAGGTGGCCGGGGCGTGGGCGCAACTGGCGGCGGCAAGGCCACATTGGGAAAATGTTGCGCCAGCCAATCGACCGCCGCTTTGAAGTCCAGGTGCTGGAGATGGATGACCAGGTCAATGGCACCGCCACCGCCGGCGTGGCGGTTCCAGTTCATGAACTTGGGGCCGGTCACTGACAGCACTCCCTCCGGGGTGTGCCATTTGTGGTTGTCGTCGCGATCAGGGCGGCCGCCGCAGAGAGGCAACACGGTTTCCAACGGAATGCAGCGGAGACGATCGGCCTTCGGGTTGATAGCGAAACTAGGCATACTGGGTTTGGTGCTCGGCCCCGTCCCGCCGTTGGGTGTTTTCCATCGCGCTCCACTCCCTCTGCGGCACTCCTGCGCTTTCTTTTTCTCCAATGGCTCGCTATCATGGCCAAGCTTGGTTGGCCAACCTGCCGTTGACACACACTGGAGTTTGGAACTTCCAAGGCCGGGGCGTACTGCATCCGTTGCCACAAGCCGACAGTGCGTTGCCCCCAACTGGCCACCATGTGCAGTCGCTTGCACGGAAGGATGGAACTCAACAGGCCCCTCAGCACATCGATTATGGTAGGGGCAACAGGCACACCACATTTCACATGTTTTTCAGATGTTTTTGCTTGCCGTCAAGGGACAGACACCCTAATATTTGGGCCATTAGCAGCCATATGCCTGAGAAATGCCCATGGACAGTCGTTACCATTGGCACACGCAACTATCTCCATTTTCCACGAACGTTGGCGGCGTCTGTGCGGCAGGTGCATCCAGAGGCCGATGTGGTTCTTTGCCTTGTGGACGCTCCACCTACCGGCTGGGATAGCAGCTTGGAACCATTCAAAGTGGTCTTTGCTGATAAACTCGGCATTCAGAACTGGAACAAGTTTCTGTTTCAATACACGCCGTTTGAACTATGCTGCGCGTTGAAACCTTTCTTCCTAAACTATATTTTTCGGACAACAGACACCAAGAAAGTACTCTACTTTGATGGAGATGTCTTCGTTTGCGGGCGCTTGGATGAATTGTTGGACAAATTGGATTCTGCCACCATAATTTTGACGCCCCATTTGACATCGCCGATTTCAGTTACAGCACCAAATCGTCGGGAGATAGAATCGTTGAAGACAGGTGCCTTTAATGCTGGATTTATCGGGGCGCGCAATACAGAAATCACCATTTCCATGTTGGACTGGTGGCAGACTCGGACGCGCCATTGGTGCAAATGGAAGATCAACCATCACGATCAAGGCTGGCTTGATGCAGTGCCAGCCTTGTTTGATGGCGTCGCGATCGAGAGAGGCGCGCAGTACAATGTTGCCGTATGGAACACTGGCAACAGGGACTTTTCAGAAGACTCACTGGGCCGGGTGAATGTGAATGGCAGGCCGTTGGCATTTTTCCATTTCGCAGCTCTTGAACCCGACAAGCCCGATTCGCTGTCTCGAATTGCGTGGCGTAATTACGACCAAGAACCGACTTCAGTGCGCCGTTTGCACAAGGAATATCTTGCGAAGTTAGAAGCCTACGGCATGGCCCATTGCCAAGCCTGGGGTTACCAATACGATCGGCTTGCAGATGGCACCACCATCAAGGAGGAATGGCGTGAGTTGGTGCGAAATTTTAATCCAGATCTCGGAAATGCAATAAATCCCTTCTCATTGATGGCACACGATCTTGAGATGCTGGTCCAAGCGGAACGAGAGAGGAAATCACGAGCGCGGGATCGGAGGATGGCCGACCGGAGGATCAATAAAGGGCGAAACACACATTTATTAAACACAGCGTCATAGACAATTGCAGAGGTCGTGAACTGGTAAATCGTCCAGTTGATGAAAGCACTAACCATCTCTGATAAGGATAACATGATCATGGCGATCCAGGATGAGATTCGCCGCAATGGCGCCTCCCACTACGACCAGCGGCTTCACGGAGTATTATTGGTCGCCCAAAGCTTGACGTGTCCACAGGCAGCACAGTTGTTGGGCGATTCAGCCCGCATCGTGAGGAATCGGGTGCAGCGTTTTAATTCCCACAGCTTGGCGGGTTTAAATGTCCGGGACGTCCCGGTCGCCTGAATGACAAGCAACTTGCCCGCGTGAAGGCGGCGTTGCGGGCCAGTCCAACCCAATTTGGTCTGCCCACCCAGATGTGGGATGGTCTGACGCTGTCCGCGTATCTCGGGCGGGAATTGGGGGTGAGTCTGAAGGTCCGGCAATGCCAACGGCTTTTCCGCCAGCTTGGCTTTCGGCTGCGCAAACTCTGGCCTCAGGTCGTGTCGTCGTTGCGGGCGCTGTTGCGGTGTGAGCATAGTGGGCCTGATCGCGCAATTTTGTAAGGCGTATCAATTTTCTCTTCTTCCTCACGGTCATCGGACTCATGGCCAGCACGGGAATGCGCATCTCGGAAGTGCTCCATTTGCAGGTGGAGGATGTAGATTTGAATGACCGCCTCATCACCGTACGGAAAAGCAAGTTCCATAAATCTCGGCTCTTGCCGTTGCACGCAACCGTGGCTGCCAAACTGGCGCAGTATTCCGAAAGGCGGCATCGCTGCTTTGGCCGATGGCGGCGGCAAGGACGGGGAAGGAAGCTGGGGGATCCCTCACGCCCACCGCCGCCAGGCTCTGCTGAACGTATTGACTGACCAAGGGAGCGGTCCAGATGCGGGTCCAGCGATTTGACACAATTGGACGCCGCGCTGGTATCGCTCGGCGGGGTCCTGCCGGTGCTGGAGTGGACGCGGGCGTGATAGACGCTTTGCAAACAAAGGGAAAACTTGGCATTGAGTTCTTCCAGACTGCCGGCTCCTTGGCTGGGCAGGCGCAAGCCGGCCTCAAAATCTTGCTGTATAATGAAGAGCACGCGTTCGGCTTCCACGAAACGACGCGGAGCGCCACAACAAGGGCTCCCAAAGCCGCTCGTTGATCTGGCGCAACTCGCGCACGCCGGCGCGTTCCCGAAACTGGTTGAGCATCCAGACATCCGGGATGGCGTGGCGGTTGGAGAGGTGGGCAAAGCGACGCCAAGCTCGCTGTTTGGCCAGAAGCTGCACGAACTGGTTGAAAGATTGCACGGGGTCAAAACGCTCAGTAGCTGGATGCGGTATAGCCGGGCCGGACTGAATCGCTGCCATCGCCCTAGTGTAGTGTTCATTAAATAGGTGGACAGAAATGGGTTTTTGATGCAATCTGAGCACATGGCAAGACCTATACGCGTTTTGGATATGGATGCCGTTCAACGGCATGAACTGGAATCCCTGGTCCGGGCGCCCACCACGCCTCAGCGCAATGTGCAGCGCGCTCGCATCCTTTTGGCCTGCGCGGACGGGCTTTCGCAGCAGGAAGCGGCCCGCGAGGTTGGTGTGCGCCGGCGGATCGTGACCAAATGGTGCGGGCGGTTTCGCAAGCTGGGATTGGCCGGGTTGGCCGATGCCAGCGGGCGCGGACGCAAGCCCTTCCTCTCGGAAGAGACCCGCGCCCAGATTCTCACCCAAGCGACCCGGCCGCCCAAGGGCCAGACCCGGCACAGTGTGCGGTTCGATGGCTCGTACGGCTCAAGTGTCCGTCGGCACCGTTCATGCGCTGTGGCAAGCCAACGACATTAAGCCGCACCTGACACGCACCTTCAAGTTATCCAACGACCCGCAGTTTGAAGCCAAGTTCTGGGACGTCATCGGGCTGTATTTGAATCCCCCAGACCGGGCCCTGGTGCTTTGTTGCGACGAAAAGAGCCAGTGTCAGGCGCTGGAACGAACCCAGCCGGGCTTGCCTTTGGGCGTGGGCCACATCAAAACGCGCACACATGATTACATCCGGCACGGGACGGTCACATTGTTTGCCGCGCTGTCATATCTGGACGGCAAAATCCTGAGCCGCACGGCAGAGCAACACACCCACAAGGAATGGCTGGCTTTCCTCAAGGTGATTGACCGGGAAACGCCCGCCGAGCTGGATATCCACCTCATCATGGACAACTACGCCACACACAAGCACCCGACGGTCAAATCCTGGTTGGCCCGGCATCCGCGCCTTCACCAGCACTTCACGCCGACCAGCAGTTCCTGGCTCAATCTGGTCGAGCGATTCTTCCGGGACCTGACCGAGGACGTGGTGAGGGAAGGCAGCTTTGAATGTGTGCGCGAACTGGTGCGCGCCATGGAGACGTATCTGGCCGAGCGGAACTTGGCGCCCAAGCGATATGTGTGGAAAAAGAAGGGGGGAGGAGATTCTGGCCAAGATTACCCGAGCCCGCGAGGCTCAGGCGGCAGTCGCAGAGTTATGCCCCCTTATTTATTGAACACTACACTAGGTCCCTGTGGCGGGGCATCAAATCGTTGATGAAGCTGTCCGGGACACATACGGCGAGAGGAGTGCGAAAAGCTGGGCGGTGCCACTGGCGGGCAAGTTCGAGTCCATAGGCTTGTGTGCTACCCCAAACAAACCGCTGCGTCAAACGTTCTCAATACCCCTCATTTATTTGTCGTAAGACATTGATTCACAGGCAGTTATGTCGAATCCCATAACACCCTCTCATACCTCAGGTATTCAAGAGGGTTTCAACTATTCGTTTATAATGCAAGCCAACATTTTCGAGTGTTAGCCGCGTCCGCAATTCTTCCCCGGTGCTAGTAGTCTTCCGCCAGTAATCCTGTGAAAACCAACGATCTGTTTCCACGAAGGAAACGATTTGAAAACCTCTCGCTGCAAAATATTCAGCGGAGTAGCATTCTAAGTTCGTTGCGAATGGAATCCCCGAAGCTATGAATTGTTGCGCCTTGACCGGCGGTTTGTGCATTTGATTAAAATCGAGTCCTTTGATGTCAAATGCGACTTTTGCCCCTGCCATCACATCACGCTGAAGCAGCGGATTCCAGTCAATGATTTCATGAGGGTCTTGGATTGGAAGCAGCCCTTGTACAGGCACAGAAGAGTCAGTAAGAAACTTAATATAGAGTCCTAACGGATGCTCCACCAACCATCGAAAGGCGTGCGTCAGAGATTCAGAGTGTCCAACCCACACAGCATAACCGTTTGGCTTGTAACTTGATGGCTTAATCAAACCGAAACGATTATGATGCTCCACAAACTGAACCCTTTTACAGTAAGGCTCAAATACCGGCAACAGACGCTCGCAATGCACAAGAATGGTTTCGCATTGACGCAAAAAGTTCGCGCTACTGTGTATGTGTGACTCATCTCTATAATAGTCAATCGGGCAATAAACCATTTTTATAGATCGATCCCTGGCGTTCATCCACATCTTGGGATGCGGCAGCATTTTAATAAAGAACACCAGATTAGCTTCCGGCACCTTTCGAGCATTTTGTGGAAAAAAGACTACGTTGAAATACTTCGACAACTCCCGACCAACATCAAAGCCAACCCAATCCCATGATTGCCTGTCTATTTCCGGTCCAAGAGCTATTGTCGGTTTCGATATCACGATGCATGATTATTTGAGGTCGTGCGTGCCTAACACAAGGAAAATTGGCAAGAGAATTGAGGAAAGTGTCGAACGGCTATTAAACATCACGACCTTTAAGAGTAAATTTGTACTCCTTCCCGTTTTTCCAGAGGACTGGAAAAGTGGGAAGGAGAACAAAGGGCGATCCTTCGTCGCGCAGCCGGTGACACGCCAGCCCATAACAGGTAGTCTTGGGGGCGATGAATGCAATAAAACCCTCTGATGATCTTCCCGGCTATTATGCCGATCTGCTGGAAGGCGCTTACGATTGTGTGGATCGGATCGTGGTCAACGCCTATTTTCCTCTCGGACAAACCGGCGAGGGCCTGCGTTCCTGGTGGCGCGCTTGGCAAGGGGGCGACAAGACCTTGTCCGATGCCGGCATGAAAGCCATTGCCGGAGACTTTGCCCGCTGCTTGAAAGCGTGGTGCCAAAAGCAGGAGATCCCTTTTATCCCATGCCAGAGCGGAGAGGACAAACACGCTCTGGCCGAATCGCTTCTGCCCAAAGACCCAGCCTTCCGGGGTGCCTTCGCCGTGCTGACGGCGCGCGCCCCGGCGCCGGTCTGGCAGGTGCAGTTCAATCGGCACGGTCAAATCGTCAACTTGCGCCATCACGCCCCCTGGCCTTATGTGCAGCATTATTATTTCCGAATCGTCGATCCCGAATGGGGCACGTCATGGTGCGCCTGTGTAGCACCCGCCTTCTGGCGCCCAGGTGGGCTCAACGGACATGAATGGGTGCAACGCCAAGGCATCCGGCGTCACACCTCCTTCTGTCAGGAAGGCAACTGCGACCAGGACTTCCTGCGCAAATTTGTCAACGATGTGACCGCTCCAGAGTGGATGGAGTGGTTCAACGGGCCGGTGCAGCAAGCCTTCCAGTCGTACGGCTTTTTCGATCCGGCGGGTGTTTTTATGTCCGACAACCCGGCTTACGAAGGCTCGGTGGTGATGTGGTTTGATGAGCACAACCATCCGGTGGACTATGAGAAACTCACGGCGCCGGAGCGCAAAAAGGCGCATCGGGAACGTTGTTACAAACTGGTCAGCCTGTTGCATCTGCGAGGGGACTCTTACGTGTATGCCGGGCTGGCGGTCGTGCCGGGCAACGCCCATGAGGACCCGGTGCTCTGGGAGTTGGTGGACAATTTTGTGCGCCATGTGGGCCGGGGCATGATCAAGCTGCTCATCCTGGATCGCGGATTTATCGACGGCCCCCGCATCACACGCTGCAAAACAGAGTGGGGCATTGATGTGCTGCTGCCTGTAAAGAAGAATATGGACATTTGGACCGATGCGTGGGCGCTGGCAAAACAAGCTCCCTGGCAACCGTGGTCTTCGCCCGCG
>Ga0181530_10003796_pt1 | contig 16482 bp, 16 predicted proteins | sample PEATcosm2014_Bin_42_FD_119769 | JGI IMG/M metagenome (GOLD analysis project Ga0181530, IMG submission 119769) | Peatland microbial communities from MTU Mesocosm Facility, Houghton, MI, USA - PEATcosm2014_Bin10_60_metaG | ecosystem: Environmental > Terrestrial > Soil > Wetlands > Peat | place... | reverse complement strand
CATCTCGAAATATCCGTGAAAGGCGCCCCTCATACTCGTTGTTGGGCAAAGAGCCCTATGGAGTCGTTTTGGGCAGGGCGGGCGCTTGCTTGCGTTTGAAACGATTCAGCTTCTCTCTGACGTCGGGCCAGAATTCCGGGAGCAGGTTTCCCAACGCCGAAGCCGTGAGGCTGGTAATAAGGCGTGATTCCAATTCTCCGCCGCCAACGCTCTTGGGCGGGTAATAAGCATCGGAAAGAGCGATGCCCATGCCCATACCCATGATGCCTGAAAAATTGAAGCCGTCGCGCCCGGAATCCCTCCGCGTAATCACGATGCGCGACATCGCGTAGCCAATCCGGTTGATCACGGAAAAACCCGGCCCCCGGCGAAAATAGCGGGGATCTTCCCGGAACAGCGAGGCCAGTACGGCGTCGCTGAAGAAATTCTGCGTCGTCAGGTCTGCCTGGGCCGCGCCGAAGCGTTGCAGGTAAGATTCGCCGCCCACGCCATACTTGGGATTGTCGTTGTCAATCTGCGAGAGACCGGCGCCCGCGGCCGCCGTGGCGAACGAGTAGGGGTCGACCGTCTCTTTTACGAAAAGCCACCATTTGTCGCGCACCCGCAGCGGCACATATGGCGTTTTGGGATCGGAAACCGTCTGGAAATTGGGGATCACACCCAGAATTCGATCGTTCGAAATCGGCGAGGCGGCAACAGCCGCATCTACCGGGACAGGAACCGCGGACGGCGGCGCCTGCGCTTGAAGCAGCATCGGTAGGGCAATGCAAAGCAGCGCGGTTCGCGTACAATCAGCTGAAATTTTCACGGGCGGGTGGTTTGTAAGCCGACGCCCGGCAGACGTGGGCCGTTACAGGCATTGCTGAAAACATAAGCCTAACATAAATGTGCGGAAATTTACAAAGGAGGGCGGATGATGACTGCCGGCGTGGCGCACTCCCCCACGCTGCCGGTGCAGGCCTGGGGTTTGAGATTCTTATCGAAGCAGATCCGTTCTTCCTGGAAAGCGCCTCTCGGGCAAAATGTCCGGAACGCCGTTCTCGGAAAAGATGTGTTCGCGCTGGCGAACTGCGTCTCGATCTGCCCGGGGCTCTCCGTAATCTGGTCCTGGATCGATGTAATTTGTACGGGAATCTGGACGGCTGCTCGAGCCTGCACGATCAGGCTGAAATAGTCGAACGGATTCAGCCCGGTACAGACGCCGTGGGTGGCCCATTCGTGCTGGACGAGACCGGCGGTCAGCATGTCCCGCAGCACGAAGTCCACCACGGGCTTCGGCACCGGCTTCGCCGTTCCACATGACTCAGGACCCTTTCCGGCCGCCGCTTCCGGCCAGAGTCCGTGAACGATGAAGCCGACTCCACGGCCCGGCGCGCACTCTTTGGGGTTAGCGGATGCGGCGCCCGGCTGCGCACAGAAGGCTGGTGCCCACGACAGGGAAAGCACATAGTAGTCGAATGGTGCGGGTACGGGCGCGTCGGGAGTGGACCGGTGAAACTGCGCCGGAAGCGCTGCCGCGGTTATGAAACCGACGGCGAACGATGTTCGGAATTTTGCCATGGCGATTGAATTTTACCGGAACCGGGACTTTAATCGCTGTAACGTTGGTATATGCGTTCGATTAATTCAATATTCTCCGGCCGGCAACTTCCGGTGCTGTTGCTTGCCGTGCTCCTTCTCTCCCTGCTTCTCCGGCCCGGGAAGATACACGCTCAACGCAATCCAATCCCGGCTGTGGCGCAAGTAGGGCCGGGATCTCCTCTTCCCGTCTTTGTCGTCAACGACCCGCCGGCCCTTCTACCCGACGGATTCGTCACCGGCAGTTCGTGGAAATTTACCACCTGGACCATACCGAGTACGCTTTCGTTTACCGCAAACGTCAAGCAAACAGAAGGAGGTTGGGCATTGCTCAGCCTGAACACCGATCCGCCAGGGACGTCCCGGTGGTATTTCATTCCGCAAATGCCGGGGGCGTGGGAGATGCAGTAGCGTTCGCCACAACGTACTGCCGGACCTGAATCGATTCCCGTCGGCACTGCCGGGTTTTCAGGCCGTTACTTGCCCACCAGATGCGACAAGCTCCGGTTGTTTTCCTGGCAGACAAACTCGATCAACTCAGTGTCGGGCATCAGGCTCTGGTTGAGCTTGACGGTCCACGGCTTCGTGAAGGCCTTGGGATCGTCCACCGTGATTTCGATTTCCAGCGTCCCGTAGTTGACGCGCCGGAATCGCTCCGTAACCTTGCCCGCCGCGGTGATGACTGTGCCTTCCTCGTCGAGCCACATCATATCGCGGAACCCGATGGTTTCGACCACCAGCGTGTCTCCGTCCCATTTGCCAGTGGAATAGCCAAACCACCAAGGTTGCGGATCGGCGGGCAGAGGGCGGCCGTCGGTGAAGATCTGCCGCAATCCGTCGTTGGCTTCGTAGATGATAAGAACCTCCCTTGGTGTCTGAATGATCTTGCGCGGCTGCGGATGGCTGTGCAGTTGCACCGGATGAAGCGGCAAGCAGTGCGCGTCCGGATGGTCTTTGCTGTTTTCCGCCAACCGCTGCTTGCGGAGCTCCGCGGCCCACGGCTGGAACGGCAGACCGCCGGGGAGCAGAGACGGAAGATTTTGAAACGGCCGGGGGCCCGGAGCAGGCGGCGCACCGAATCCGCCGGTTGGCGCAGCTGGCGCTCCAGCAGGCGGGGGCGCGGGTGGCGCCATTCGCGCTCCGGGAGCCACGCCCCGGTCCCAAACGCCCGACAAATCGGGATGGCCGTCTGGTGTTTTCGGGGCGGCCGCACTCAGATCTGCTTTTCCATCCGCCGTTCGCGGCGTTCCGGAAGTTGCCCAAGAAGCCCATTGCGCAAAAAGCGCCGGGGAAAAAGCAATGAATCCAATTACCCCGATCCGGGCGGTCATGTGCTATTTGCCCGACAGATGCGGTGCATCCCGTTCGTTTTCCTGGCAGACGAACTCGATCAATTCCGTATCCGGCAGGATACGCTGATGCACCGTGACGGTCCACGGCTTGGTGTAGGCCTTCGGATCGTCGATGGTGACTTCAATTTCCAAATGCCCGAAATCCGGACGGCGGAAGCGCTCAACGATCTTGCCGGACTCGGTCAACGGGCTGCCTTCCACGTCCAGCCATCCGAGATCGCGGAAGTTTGACGATTCCACAACAAGCGTATCTCCGTCCCATTTGCCGACGGAGTAGCCGTACCACCACGGCTCGGCGTCTTTCGGCAACGGCCGGCCGTCGGTGAAAATCTGACGGAGACCGGAGTTTGCTTCATAAATGATCACGATGACCCCCGGCGTCTGGATCATCTTTCTCGGCTGACCGTGCGTGTGCAGCTGCATGACTCCCAGCGGCAAACAATGCGCATCGGGATTATCCTCGCTGTTGCTGGCCACACGTTGCCGGTGCAGCTCCGCGGCCCAGGGCTGAAAGGGGAGACCATCCTTGAACGCGGCTCCCAAGTTCCAAAACTGGCTGGTCCTTACGCCGGCGGGGATGATATCGCCGCCCGCCGCCGCTGCGACCGGTGCTGGTGGTGGTCCCGGCGGCGGCGTTCCGGGCGGCCTGGTGTACTGCCAGACTCCGGAAAGATCGGGCTTGCCATTCGCGGCCCTTGGCGTGGGTCCCTTCAAGTCTGGTTTTCCGTTGGCAGTCCTGGGAACCCCGGCGGCCTTGAAATCCGGCCACTGCGCGAAGAGTCCCGCCGGCGCGCAAGCCAGAAGCGCTACTGCAATACCGGTGCAAAAGATGCGCATTTTCTTCAGGTTCATGAAAGGAGAATTACATCACTCGCCGCCGGAGAAAGCAATGGCGGCTGGCGCTCTACTTTGCCGGTGACACGTGTTAGACTCCTGCCCATGGCCAATTGCGTCCCTGTACCGATGTCGGCCTTGTTCCGGATGTCGGGCCTGCTCCGGATGTCGGGCCTGCTCCGGATGTCGGCCGTTTGGGCCGCGCTGTTCGCGGTTCCAGTCTGGTCTGCCGATACTCCTCCCGCAGTCGCTGTAACCGGCGGCCGGATTCAAGGCAGAGCGCTCGAACCCGGCGGCGCGGTATTCAAGGGGATCCCGTTCGCGCAGCCTCCCGTGGAGGCCCTGCGCTGGCGTGAGCCGCAACCCGTGAAACCATGGACCGGCGTGCGCGCCGCCACTTCCTTCGGCGCGCCGTGTGCCCAGAATTCCGGTGGCCGGATGCTCGAAAACAGCAGCGAAGACTGTCTTTTTCTCAATGTATGGACGCCGGAATGGCCGCCCGGTGGACGCAAACCTGTGATGTTCTGGATGCACGGCGGCGGTAACTATGGTGGCGCGACCGGGAACCCAAACTTCGATGGCGAGAGCCTGGCCCGTCACGGCGTGATCCTCGTCAGTGCCGCCTACAGACTCACTGCTTTCGGCTTTTTCGCACATCCCGAACTCACCCGCGAATCCCCGCACCACGCGTCCGGGAATTACGGTCTGATGGATCAGATCGCGGCGCTCCGGTGGGTGCGCGATAACATCGCGCGATTCGGCGGCGATCCCGGCAACGTCACCATCTTCGGCCAATCCGCCGGTGCGGTGGATGCCACCGTTCTGATGACTTCGCCTCTCGCGGCGGGCCTGTTTCACAAAGTGATCGCCGAGAGCGGGACTGTGACCAGAAATCCCGATGCGGCCACTCTGGCTATGACCGCGCTGGGCCCGGTGATGGCAGTCAAGAGCGGAGATGTCAGTTACTCGGACGCCCCGGCGCTTGCCGAAGCCGAGAAGAATGGCGAGGATCTGGCCGAAATGCTGAAATTGCCCGCCACTGGCAGTCTGCGCAATCTGCGAGCGCTGCCGGCTGCGGACATCCTGAAAGCGACCGCCTCTCCACACAAGAGCATCGGCCCCGCAAATGGAGTCGTGGTGGATGGCTGGGTTCTTCCCAGCGCGCCGGCGGAAGTTTTCGCGGCCGGCCGCGAGCAGCGCGTGCCTCTGCTTGCCGGAAACAATGCGCGGGAACGCACGCCGCCGCGCACCACGCCGGAGGATTTAGCCAGGGCCATGGAGGCTATGTACGGCCCACTTGCGCCGCGTGCCGGTGCACTTTATACAACGCCCGACTCACTTTATGGCGATGCCGCCGCCCAATGGGTGGTCGACACCATGTACCGTTGCCCCGTCGTGGCTGAGTTGTCCTGGCATGTGACTGCCGGAAATCCTGCCTGGGAATATCAGTTCGATCGTGCCGCGCCGGGCAGAGAAGCATCAGGAGCGGTCCACGGCGCTGAAGTCCCCTATGTCTTCGGCACGCTCAATTCACCCTCCGAAGTCGACCGTCGCATCTCCGATGCCATTCAGGGTTACTGGACGAACTTCGCGAAGACGGGCAACCCCGGATGGCCCGCATTCACCGACCCCGCGCGCTCATATCTCGAATTCACCAGCGACGGACCCGTCACAACCGAAGCACTGCGGCAGCCATTCTGTGCTCTGTACATTGAAAATGTACGGCGGCTGATGAAGCGTTAGAGTCCAATTCCGGTTGAGCGTCCTGAACGTCCCATCATTTGCTTGAGCAGGGACGGGCACCGGAAGGGCTCTCGGTGAACTCCTTGAATCGGACTGTGGAATGTGCTAAAAAAGTACTTTAAGTTGCAAAGTCGACGAGATCCCAATGCTCAAGTTCCCAATGAACGTCCGGTCAATGATGAAGCAGCCGAGCGCTTTTCTTCCAGTAGCAATGTCGCTCGCCGCCCTGGCCGTGGTGCTTGGCCGCGTTGCAGTATTCGGCGTCGTCCATGAGGCCGATGAAGGCGCCGGCGCCCATATCTTTCAGATACTCATCGCCGCACAGGTTCCAGTGGTGGCGTTCTTCGCGATCAAGCATTTGCCAGGGGCTCCAAAAGAGACCCTGTACGTGCTTGCAATGCAGGCAGGCGCTGCGCTCGCGGCAATGGCCCCAGTCTTTTTTCTCCATCTGTGAGCGGTCAAAAATACCTTCAGTGCCCGTCACAGCAGCGAGAGCAGAACATTGCTCTGCGTTTGCGCGCCGCCCACTTCGGCCACTATTGCTTCGTCCCCGCTGCCGAGATTTGCGGGCACAAGAACGTTGATCTGGTAAAGGCCTGCCCCGACCAGTCCGGAGAACTGTACATTCTCCTGCGGTACCGCCACGCCGCCAATTACAACTTGTACGGGATTCGTTGTCTGAGTAGAACCTGTGTAGGCTATTCCGGCTGGTATCACATCCTTCGTAGGCCCGAATCCCACGCCATAGAGCACCATCGTCTCGCCGGCTTTTACCGGACGCGACGGTCCGATGATGTCATAGCCGTCACCGCTGTTCCCCGGCAAGCCGGGCGTCATGATAATCCCAGTGACATGCTTACCGTCGGCCAACACGAGAAAGGAAGGGCCGAAACTGCCCAGCGTGGCAGTGGAAGTCGCGATCCCGCTCGGAGTATTGACAACCACCGGCACCGTTCCCGTTACTGGATCGTCGGGCGCCTGAAGATTGATTTGCCCGGGACTGACAACCCACAAATATGCAGGCTTGCCGTCGATAGTGACGCTCGTGCCACCGAGGCTGGTCGGGAAATCGCCATTCCAAATCGTCGTGCCGCCGGCGAGGTTGATCCCATAAATGGATACCCATGAACCGGGCTGGATCGTAGCTGCGGAACTGTATACGGGGCCGATTCCACTCGTCAGGACGGCTGGCGTGTTCAGCAGGAAATTGAACGCATCGCGCATGGTTCCGGTTCCTATATCGCCCAAGTCGCACTCGTGGCCGCAATTCGGATACACCACGCTGGCCGGCGTAATACCGAGAGCCTGGTATTTCTGCAGCGGATAGGCGAGTTGGCCCGCCGTGTTGCCGGACCAGTAAGGCTCAATCAAGGTGTCGGTCGCTCCGAACTGGAACATCTGAGCATTGGATTGAATCCGCGAAAGATTTCCGCTGTCGATTTGCAGGTACGGCGTCGCGTTCAGGGAAACATCGTTCGCGTAACAGGTCGGCTGGGAACTGCAATTCAGCGCATCTTCGAGCGCAGCGTGAGCCGTTGCGCCGTTATCGTCATACATGCCGTTTTCCCAAAGGCTCGATCCGTCCGGCTGCATCCAGACCATGGGAGCCCACGCGCTGACCGTGCGTGACTGCGCGGGCCTTGCATCCGGGCTCAGGCACGTCGGGCTTGCGCCATATACGCTGGTCGGCACGTTACCGGCCCAGAAAGAGAGTGCCCCACCCCATGATGGCCCGTAGTATCCGAGCATCGTTGGAATGAACCCGAGGTTTCCCGCCATAACCCATGAAATTCCGCACGACACGGATTGAGCCTGAAAAGGAAACCGGCATCCGGTTTCCTGGCTCCAGCAATATTCGAATTCGACGATCCCGATACCCTTTCCTCCGACTGGGTTGGGAGTGTCCAGGTATTGCTGTATCAGTTGAATGGGATACTTGGTGCAACCTGCCGAACACGGCCCGAAGCAAGCGTTGTAATAGCCCGCGTTTCCGCCGCCGCCGTGCCAGCAAAGAATCCAAAACAGAGATGACGGCGCGAATCCGTGGGGCATGAATGCATTCACGCAGTTGTAAGTTACCGTTACGCTGTTACACGCCGGATAAGAGCCGACAGTGTCGTACGGGATCTCGTCGACGCAGTCCGTGCTGGTGATTGTCGTTCCCGCCGGCGAGGTATATGCCGTGTTTGCGATCGCGGCGAACGTCGTTGAGTCGGCCGTGTTGGCGCAGTTTGTAGGACAGGTTCCGGTGTTCGTGCAGTTCGACGCGAAGGCTGGAAAAGATGTGGCGACGATGAGAAGAAGGCAGCGCATCGATCCTGTTAGCCCTCGTTTCGACATCCCCGACAGGTTAGTGCCATGTTCGCAGCTCACGCAGCGGGTGGTTGAACTTCGCGCAGCCGCCGATCCAGAAACCTGCGCTCGCTGCCATTGGTGACAAGCGCCAGCGCTCTTGTATAGCTCATGGCCGCTTCAACCGGGGCTCCGGCGCGGCGCAGCAGATCGGCGCGCGCGGCATGCAAGAGATGATAGTCATCGAGATCGCCGGCCGCGGCGAGCGATTCGATGAGCGCGAGCGCCGCTTGAACTCCCTCGACCATTGCGACGGCCACAGCCCGATTCAGCGCCACGATCGGCGAGGGTTGCAGCTGCTGGAGAACGTCGTAGAGGCGCAGGATCTGGGGCCAGTCCGTATCTTCGGCGCGCGCCGCCTCGCAATGCAGCGCGGCAATGGCAGCCTGCAGGGCGAATGGACCGGGCCGACCGCGAAACGCCTCCGCGACCAGCGGCAGCGCCTCGCCGATCTGCCCCCGATCCCAGAGGCTGCGATCCTGCTCTTCGAGAATCACCAGATCGCCCTCTTCGTCGAGACGGGCATCGCGCCGCGCATCCTGCAGCAACATCAGGGCCACCAGAGCGGTAGCCTCGGCTGGAGGCGGCGGCCCCATTAACGTTCGGACCAGACGCCCCAGGCGGATGGCCTCCGCGCAAAGATCGGTCCTGATCAGCGGCCCCTCCCTGGTGGCCGTGTAGCCTTCATTGAAGACGAGGTAGATCACGATCAGCACGGCGCCCAGCCGCTCAGCCAAATCCCCCGCCTCAGGCACGATATACGGGATACCCGCGTCGCGAATCTTGCGCTTCGCGCGCACCAGCCTCTGCGCCATGGTCGACGTCGGCACCAGAAACGCGCGTGCAATCTCGTCCGTTTCGAGGCCGCACAATGTGCGCAGGGTCAACGCTACCTGCGCCTCCGGGGCGAGCGCCGGGTGGCAGCACGTGAAGATCAGGCGAAGGCGCTCGTCGGGAATCTCGCCGATGTCGTAATCGGGATCTTCCACGACGGGTACCAGGCCGCTGGTAACGAGCATCTCAAGTTTTTCTTCGGACCGCGTCTGGCGCCGGATGCGGTCGATGGCCTTGTGCCGGGCGGTCTGAATGATCCATGCGCGTGGAAATTCAGGAACTCCCGATACCCGCCATTGGTCCACGGCGGCCGCAAAGGCTTCCTGCGCCGATTCTTCCGCGAGGTCGAAGTCGTGGACCTGTCCAATCAGAACGGCGACAATCCGGCCCCAATCCGATCGGTAGAGCGCTTCAACCGCCGCGGTGGAATCCAAAGACATACCTGATTGTAAATATTTTTCCGGCGCGGCTGTCGATCCCGGCCCGCGCCATTCGACTTACCGATGGAGGAGCGAAAAATGCAGTACCTGTTGTTGATCTATATGGACGAGCAAGTCATGAGTCAGGACGAGCGGGAGCACTGTTACGTGGAGTCGACGCAGTTCGCGCACGAGCTCGAGTCGAACGGCCAGTTCCGGGCCTGCTCGCCCCTGCAGCCTGTGTCGACGGCGACCAGCGTCAGAGTGCGTCAAGGCAAACGGCTCGTAACGGACGGTCCCTTCGCGGAGACACGCGAACAGCTCGGCGGCTACTTTCTGGTCGAGGCGCGGGACCTCGACGCGGCGATCGACATTGCCGCGCGCATCCCGGGCGCGCGCGTGGGCACCGTCGAAGTCCGCCCGGTAATTGAGGTCCCCGGATTGCCGGGGAATTAGAATACAGAGGCCTGAATCAAAGGAGTTTTCTTGATGACTGGACAACTTATGAATACGCAGACGTTATCGAGTGAAAGACCCCTCAAAGAGCATCCAGCTTCGCCGCAGCAGATCCGGGCTGGGCGAATCGTCAGCGGATTTGCAGTTCTCTTCATGCTGATGGACGGCATTATGAAACTCTTGAAGCCGGCTTTCGTGCTGGAAGCGAACGCGCGATTGGGCTATCCCGAATCCACCCTGGTTGGCATCGGTGCGGTCCTGCTCGCCTGCACGGTGCTTTACGTTATTCCCCGCACCTCGATTTTCGGCGCAATTCTGCTGACCGGCTACCTGGGCGGGGCGGTCGCCAGCAACGTGCGCGCTGCCCCGGGATTGTTTAACGTGACGTTTCCACTGCTGTTTGGCATCCTCGTCTGGGGCGGCCTCTGGCTGCGGGACAACCGGCTGCGGGAGCTCGTGCCGTTTGCGGCCGAGTGAACGCGAATCGACAGGCGCGCATTGCGGGCGGGCTTTCGCCGTAATATACTTCCTTGGGCTGATTCATCGTTCGGAAGCGGACACAGCGCCACACAACACCATGCAACTCGGGTCCATCGTCGTACCCATGGTCATCGCGGGCTTCTGGTCTCTGTTTCCACCGCCGGCCAGTGGGTTGAGTGTCTGTGCCGACCCCGATTATCTTCCCTATTCGAATCGCGCCGGCGAAGGATTTGAAAACAAGATCGCCACGGCCGTAGCGAAGGCGCTGGGGGAAAAAGTGGATTACACGTGGGCGAGTTCCCGCGGCCACGGCGGATTTCCGCAATTCCTTTCGGCTACGCTCGATGCGAAGAAATGCGCCGTGATCATGGACATCCCGTATGGAAGCCGCGAAGAGCTTACGACGCGCCCTTACTACATTTCGTCCTATGTGTTTGTTTTCGGCAGGAACAGGAACTACCAGATCACCAGTATGGATTCCCCGGTCCTCAGGCAGATCAAGGTTGGTTTTGAAAGGGACACGCCGGCCGAAGGGGCCGTGAAGATGCGCGGCATGCTCCCGCGATCGGTTGCTTTCGACGTGGGTGAGGAGGAAGGAAGATCGCCCTCGACGATGCTCGATGCGCTGAAAAAGGGCGACATCGACGTGCTGATCACTTGGGAGCCGGCCATCGGAGCTTTCCTGCGCGCGTATCCCAACCTCGAAGTAGTGGTCGTCCCAAATGAGCGGGCGTTGGGTACGCCCGAGCAGTATTCCTTCCCCATGTCGATGGGAGTCCGCATTGGCGATGACGGGATGAAAAAACGCCTCGACGACGTAATCGGGAAACATCGGGCGGAACTTACATCCATCCTGACTGGGAGCGGTGTGAAGTTGTTTTCGCCACCATAGAGGCCGGCTTGAGCACAGGGAAAGGCATCCTGAGAACGGTCATTATCTCCGCAGTGGCGATCGCCGCGGCAGCGCAGAGCTCCGTCGAACAAAATGGCGAAAAGCTGATAAGCGGAAGCGACTGCCTGTCGTGTCATGCGCTGGACAGCCAAGTCGTTGGGCCCTCCTGGAAGGCAATTGCCAAACGTTACAGCAGTCAGCCCGGCAACGCGGCAGCGCTTGCGGCGAGAATCCGGGCAGGCGGCGCGGGCAAGTGGGGCGACGTCGCCATGACGCCTCATCCCGACTTGACGGACGTGCAGTGCAGGCAGATGGTGGAGTGGATTCTCTCATTAAAAGAGGTGTCACCTTCTTCAACCCAGCCTTCTCCGCCGAACGCCGAATCGAAACTGTACACTTACAAGCCTAAGACCGGTCCGGCCGTTCAACTGGACTTTCCTCTCTTCATGCCAGGCAAGGCCGGGAAGGTCACGAAGGACGTTTTCCGCGGCTATGAGCTGTTTAACTCTTACTGCTATCGTTGCCACGGGACAGACGCGACCGGCAGTCAGCTCGGGCCGGATCTGCGGCACTCTCTTGCTGCGGGAATGAACCAGCAGCAGTTTCTTTCGGTGGCCATGGCCGGCAGGAAAGACAAAGGCATGCCGTCATGGGCGGGCTTCCTCAGCAAGCAGGAAGTGATTCAGACTTACCAGTACACCAAGGGGCGCAGTCTCGACCTCGTGCCTGCGGGCAGGCCGCCGTCCGGGACCGAATGACGTTGTTAAAAAGGAGATCGTTGAAATGAATCTCAGGAAGCAGTTTTGCCGCCTTTCGATCGGGCTTTTCGGGTTCGCCGCAATTGCCGCCGGACCACTCGAAACGGAATCTCAGGATGCCAATCAGTGGGTATTGCCTCTGGGCAGTTACAGCGCTATCCGCCACAGCAAGTTGAACCAGATCAACCCGGACAACGCCTGGAAACTCAAAGTCGCCTGGATGATGTCGACGGGCACGCTTCGGGGACAGGAGGGTCAGCCGCTGGTCGTCGGCGACATGATGTACTTCGAAAGCTCCTACCCCAACTTCGTCTATGCCGTGAACCTCGACGACATCGGGCGAATCGTCTGGAAATTCGCTCCGGAGCAGGATAAGTTCGCGCCATCGGTGGCCTGCTGCGATGTGGTGAACCGCGGCGTAGCTTATGCCGATGGGAAGATTCTGGTCGCCACGCTGGACACTCATCTTTACGCCCTCGACGCGAAGACCGGCAAGACTCTCTGGACCGCTAAGAACGGCGATCCGGAAATCGGTCAAACCATGACGTCCGCGCCGCTGGTAGTGCACGACAAGGTCATTGTCGGTATAGCGGGAGGCGAGTATGGCGTCCGCGGCTACATCACCGCGTATGACTTGAATTCAGGTAAGCTCGCGTGGCGTGCTTATAGTAATGGTCCGGACCAGGACATGCTGCTCGATCCGGCTAAGACCATCGATGGAGCCACGCAGAGTCCCGTGGGTAAGGATTCCAGCCTGAAGACCTGGAAGGGAGACCAGTGGAAACTGGGCGGCGGCACCACGTGGGGTTGGTACACCTACGACCCTCAACTCAATCTGGTTTACTACGGAAGCGGCAATCCGGGGACATGGAATCCCACGGAACGGCCCGGCGACAACAAATGGTCGACCACGATCTTCGCGCGCAATCCGGATACGGGGGTTGCCGCTTGGGCGTATCAGATGACGCCTCACGACGCCTGGGATTACGACGGCATCAACGAGAGCGTGCTCACGGACAGCGTAGTCGATGGCGCGACGATCCCGACTCTCACTCATTTCGACCGCAACGGATTCGCCTATGTGCTGGACCGGCGTAACGGCAAGCTTCTCAGAGCCAACAAGTTCGATCCCTCGGTGAACTGGGCCAAAGAAATCGATCTGAAAACAGGCCGGCCGGTGCTCAACCCAGACAAGATGACGAAGGAAGACGTCAATGTCAAAGAGATTTGTCCGGCCGCGCAGGGCGCCAAGAATCACCAGCCGGCGTCCTACGACCCCGGGACGAAACTCTTCTATGTGGCCACCAACCACATCTGCATGGACTACCAGGCGTTCAGCGTAAAGTATAAGGGCGGATTTCCCTATGTGGGAGCTCTGCTCAGCATGTACCCGGCGGACCATGGCGATGTGCGCGGCCGGCTGATAGCTTTCAATCAGGTCACCGGCGAGACAAAATGGTCGATCAACGACATGTTCCAGGATTACAGCGGACCCCTTACCACCGACAGCGGCGTACTGTTCTACGGCACACTGGGCGGATGGTTTAAAGCAGTCGATACGGCTTCGGGAAAGGTTCTCTATCAATTCCACACGCCCTCGGGCATTATCGGCAACCCCATCACCTATATGCACAAGGGTAAGCAGTACGTAGCCGTGCTGACCGGGGTAGGGGGATGGGCAGCCATTGGCCTGGCGGAAGGGCTTACCAAAGGCACTGAAGGGCTCGGAGCCGTCGGGCTTACCACTTCGCTGACCGACTGGACAAACTTGGGAGGAACGCTGGTCGTCTTCTCGCTGGATTAGCGAAACACTTGAAAGGAGAGTTCCATGAGACATGCTTTTCCTCTGATCCTGCTGGTTGCGATGGCGGGGGGCGCCGCCGGGCAGGACACGCCAAAAATGAAGAAGTTCCTGACCAAGCCGCTGGTGATTGAAGACCAGGGCAGCTTTTTTATCGGCGGCGTACCGAAAGTTACCAATTACGCGACTGTGCCACCGGCGAACGCCGCCGCCCAGGCGCCGGCACCCAACCAGATCATGATCGGCCAAATGTACGTCCAGTTCGAGATACCGCTGACTAAGAAACGCAACGCGCCGCCGGTCATTATGGTGCACGGGTCCAGTCATACCGCGGCTTGTCTGGAGTCGACACCAGACGGGCGGGAAGGCTGGTATCCCTATTTCGTGCGCAAGGGAATTTCCACTTATCTGGTGGATCAGGCTGGGCGCGGACGTTCCGGGTTCGATGAATCCGTAATCAATGAAGCTGCGGCCACGATCAGAAATGGCGATACTGCAAAGGGCCTCGCGATGGTCCCGGCCCTTGCGAGGATCACGGACAATGGCGCGTGGACTAATTGGTTCGGCCACCTGATACCGCCGGGCTCCACCATACTCAACGGCAAACTCATCCAACATGGCGATCCGGGCGATCCGCCGTCGGATGCGGCCATCCACGGCAACGACTACCACCCGGCGTACCCGATCACTGCCGTCGACGCGAAAGTCGTTGCGCGCGATGGAGCCATCGGTCCGGCGCCTTCGGGCCCCAACAACGACCTTGCGCTGGAATACTACAAGCAGTTAGTCCCCAACTCCGAAGCCACGCTGCCGGGCTCCACTTGCGCCACCTGCGATCCGAAGGAGATCTCACCCGCCAACACCTGGACGCCGCAGGATCTCGCCACGCTGGTGGAAAAGCTCGGCGGGGCCGTCGTCGCGACACATTCTCAATCCGGAATCATGGGCCACCACATGGTCCGAATACTGAAGGAACATGGTCATCTGGATATGCTGAAGGGCTTGATCACCATCGAGGGTTCCTGCTCCCTCCCCAACAGCGGACTCACCGCGGAGGACTTCGACAATATCCCGTACTTGGCCCTGAAGGGAGATTACACGGTGACAAGTCCGGTGTGCCAAGCCACGGTTGACGCGATCAACGCCAGGCGCGCCGCCGGTCACGGGACCGCGAAGGCGGAGTACATCAAGTTGGACGAACTGGGCAAGCCGGTCTTCAACGGCACGACCCACATGATGATGCTCGGTACAAACAACCTCGAAGTGGCGGACGTGATTCTGAACTGGACGGACGAGAACATACCGCCCGCGAACAAAAACAGCAGGCATAAGAAGTAACCGGCCGGCAAGGGGGCTGGCTGGCGGCGTTTTCCGGGTGTATATTGTTGGGGTCCCGTCAAACCCTGTCGAAGGAGACAGCTTATGCCAAAGTATTCACGCAGAGAACTGGGTCTTTTACTCCCCGCTCTCGCAGCCGCCACAGCTTCAGCTCAAAGCACATCGCAGCCCAATGCGGCCCCGGCGGCGGATAATTCCGTCGAGAAACTGCCGGTCCTCAAAACCCACGCCTATCTCTACAACGAATTACCGGTGACCACGAATGGGCAAAACAAGCAGCGCCGAATGTTCACCGGCAAGACGCACACCGGCTTCAAGATGGAGAGCCATCAAAGCGATATCGCGCCCGGCGAAGTGAATCATCCGCCGCATCAGCATTTGCGGGAAGAGATGATGCTGGTTCGCATAGGAACCATGGAGTTGACCATCTCCGGCAAACCAATGAAGCTGGGCCCGGGCGATGTGGGTTTCATCGGCTCGAACGAAATACACAACGCAAAGAACGTGGGGACCGTCCGCGCGGAATATTTCATCGTGAATATTGGCCGCGACGACGTGTGAGCGGCATGAAGACCGGTTTGTTGCTTATATTCGTTGCGGTCGCGTCCGTCTATGCCGAAACCGGCGCCCAGCCTCCCAACGATCTGCCCAACGGGTATCGCACCATCCGGGACTGGGCGCAACCCCCCGGCGGCGTCCCGTGGGCTGCGGTTACGGCGGTCGAGGTCGCTGCCAACGGCGACGTCTATGTGATTCACCGCTGCCACGAGAACTCATGCGTCGGCCGGACCGAGCCGCCCATCCTCAAGTTCAATAAATCGGGCAAGCTCCTGAAGAGCTGGGGAGAGGGGATGTTCAACTTTCCGCACGGCGCGACCATTGACCCGGATGGAAACCTTTGGGTGACCGACGAACAAGGTGGCAACGGAAAGGGCCAACAGGTCTTCAAGTTCAGCCCGGATGGAAAGGTCCTGATAACGCTCGGCAAAGCCGGAGTTGCCGGCGATGCCCCCGGACTTTTCGATCAGCCCACCGATGTAGTCGTCGCTCCCAACGGCGATATCTTCGTCACCGAGGGGCACCTGCAGGGCAACAATCGCATTTCAAAGTTTTCGAAGGACGGCAAGTTCATCAAGACTTGGGGCAGGAAAGGCAATGGCCCCGGCGAGTTCTTCGCGCCTCACACCATCGCGATCGATTCGCAGGGCCGGCTCTTTGTGGGCGACCGCTCCAACAATCGAATCCAGATCTTCGATCAGGACGGGCGCTACCTCGATACCTGGCTGCAATGGGGGCGGCCCAGCGGGATCTATATCGGCAAAGACGACACCATGTATGTCGCCGACTCGGAGTCGTTTGGTCCCGATCAGCCGGGCGTGAAGAAGGGCATCCGCATCGGCAGCGCCAAAGACGGATCGATCAGGGCTTTCATTGAAGACATGGAATCCACCACCATCGAACACAGCGGAGCCGAAGGAGTCGGAGTAGACGCCCAGGGCAACGTGTACGGGGCCGTCGTCCGCCGAAAAATGCTCGAAAAACACATCAAGGAAGCCAAGTGACCCGCCCCACCCAAAACCAGCTGAGACTGTATAGCCCGTGGGGCAGATTGGCAATCTGCGGCCGATTGGCAATCGGCCTCCTG
>Ga0181530_10003787_pt1 | contig 16508 bp, 14 predicted proteins | sample PEATcosm2014_Bin_42_FD_119769 | JGI IMG/M metagenome (GOLD analysis project Ga0181530, IMG submission 119769) | Peatland microbial communities from MTU Mesocosm Facility, Houghton, MI, USA - PEATcosm2014_Bin10_60_metaG | ecosystem: Environmental > Terrestrial > Soil > Wetlands > Peat | place... | reverse complement strand
TTCGTCGCGGCTGTTCCTTGTTCACATTGGTCGCGTGGAACGCGCGACGCTTCCCCGATGCCGTGGCCGTTGTCGATCCGCATCGGCGAGCCACCTTCTGCCAGCTAGAAAGACGCGCGGTGCAGATGGCCCAGGCGTTGGGCCTTGGCGCCCATCACCGCGTAGGCATCTTGTGCCGAAACAGTCTGGTCTTTGTTGAAGCACTGCTGGCCTGTGGCCGCGCGGGCGCGGACGCCGTACTGCTGAGCACGACGTTCGCCGTGGAACAAGTCACACACCTGTGTGAGAGCGAACGCCTCGATCTTCTGATCTGCGACGACGAGTTTCGCCCGCAGGTCACGAGCCTGGAGGCGCGGTTCCCTGGACTCAGGGGGCGTGTTGTGTCCGCGGCCGCACTGGTCGATGAGAATTTGGGCCAATTGCCACGGCTTGGGCGACGAGGGCCGATGCCTGGTCTTGTCAGGAAAGCAGGCGCTGTCATCATCATGACTTCTGGCACCAGCGCCCCGGCCCGGGCGGTTCGGCACCGCCCCACCCTGCGCCAGATCCTTCGCACCGTGACCGCGCTGTTGGACCAGCTTCAGCCTAAACGCGGGGAGCCCACCTTGCTAACGATTCCTTTGCTGCACGGACACGGCCTGGCAACCCTGGGAATGAGTCTCGCCCTGGCCGCTCCCCTGTTCATTTTTCCACGGGCGCGTGCCGAAGATCTGCTGATCTGCATCGCACAGAACGAAATCCGGGTCGTGGTCCTGGTACCCACGATTCTGCACAGGCTGCTCGAAGGCGGAATGGAAGGCGGCACGACAACCGTGCGACAGGTGATCTGTGGCTCGGCGCCGCTGACCGCCGGCCTGGCCACGCAGGGACTTGAACGATTGGGTCCGGTTCTGTTCAATCTCTACGGCTCCACCGAGGCGGGCCTGATTTCTCTCGCGACGCCCGAAGATCTTCGCGTCGCACCCGCGTCCGTGGGCCGGACTTTGCCCGGGGTCTCAGTCGATTTGCAGACCAGCGACGGTGCACCCGTCGGTTCGGGACAAATCGGCCGACTTCGTGTGCGTGGTGAACTGGTGCAAGGCCAGGCGGATGCAAGCGAGGCGGTCGATACCGGAGATCTCGCCCACTTTGGCGAGGACGGGCGGCTGTATCTGGACGGGCGTGCCGACGACATTCTCATTTGCGGTGGGGAAAAGGTGCTTCCCAAGACCATCGAGGACGCGGTCAACCGTCGACCGTACGTGCTTGCCTGCGCCGCGGTGGGGGTGCCAAGCGTTGAGTACGGTCAATCCGTCCATTTGTTTGTCGAGCTGCGAACGGGCTTTGGGGATGTTTCGCAAGTCTCTATTGCGGAGGATCTGAAGACGTGCCTTCCGCCTGTCTTGCGACCAGCCGGCATCACAATCGTGGCGGCCCTACCGCGAGGTCCCTCGGGGAAGATCCTTCGTCGCCAGTTGAAGGTCGACTGAGCCCGTCCAAGCACGACCGACTCGAGAAGGTGCGGGCCGTTCAGCGTGCCGGACGGGTTCTGTCTGACTATTTGTTGGTTGGCACTGGCGCCGCATAAAGGGCCACAATGCCACGACCCGCGTCGTGAGATGAGGGTTCCACGGGCATCATGGCCATGTAGTCCGCCACGACAAGCCCGGCATCCGGTATCGCCGCATCGTCCTTCAGGGCGGACCTCGCATCGGGCATCATCGCCATGTACAGAGCCACCGCACCGCCGTCTCTTCCTCCGGCGTCTGGCATCGCCGCACTGTACTTCAGCACAGGCGAGGCATCGGTCCCCGGGCTACCTGCATCGGCATCTGGCATGATCGCCATATACGCATAGCCAAACGTTTGCGAGGCGGTGGCGGTCTTGGTGCCCGTTGTCCCCGCATCCGGCATGATCGCCATGTAGGCGGGTACCGCTGTGACTGTCTCGGTAGCGGTACTCGTTGCCGATCTGGTCGAAGAAGCCTTCCCGTCGGGCGCGACCGCCGCATCCGGCATGATCGCCATGTAGAGAGCCACCGGGCCGCTCGCAGTAGTGGTTCCGGTCGCGGTGCTCGTGTTTCCGATGTTGGTGGAGGTGCCCGTTCCCCCAGAGCCTCCCGAGCCGGTAGGAATAGGCGACGTGTCCGCCGAGCCGTCCGGGCTGAGGTTCAACGAGCTATCGCTGCACCCCACCAGCGCGAGCCCTATCCCCATCGAAGCTGGCACCACGACGTACCGTACCGTGTCCCTGAGGAAGGCGTGGATGCGCTCTCGAATGTCTTTCTCTTTCATGGTCGGCTCCTATGCTTGCGCCTCGCGATACCGAACGACTTCTGCGCCTGTTTTTGCCAATAGCAGCAATGATCGTGCCACGTTCCTTCAGCCTTTGAAGGCTCACCAAGTCCTCATGATGTCAGGCGTGCTGAGGCAATCGCTGGTGTTTTCCATGAACCACATGACAGCCAGGTCTCAGATTTCTGAGGCGGTGCTCGGGGGTGAACAGGGCACCGACGCAATCAGTCTCGCGAGGCGTCGTGTGTCTGGAGATGATCTCCGTCGACGCAGCCACCCCTGGGAGCGCATCTCGCTGTGGGCTATCAGCCCACCTTGCTCGGTAGCCTACGGCGGCCAGAGGGGACGCTCTGGCTTTTTCGCCTCGAATTTGCCGACAGCGTGGCGGCGGGAGAAGAGCCCAGCTTACTTCCTGACCGGGTACCAGCGTGAACCAGATTTCCGATGGCCACCTTCAACGGATCGCGGCCAGGACGCTGCGAAGCGAAGGTCAGCGACAAGGAACCCTGAACGTGCCGTCGAGGGGCGTGGTGAACTGGATCGAGTTAAAGCCGTAGGCGTTGGCGGTTGGGCAAAAGGAAGACGGGGACGGACCGCCTTGATCCTGGTACTCCACCTCGAACACGGCCTTGCCCGCCTGCCGGAACGATGGGTAGAAAGCCGTACACGTCGAGTATTGGAAGCATTGCTCGTCGAGCACGAAGTCCACGTGCGGAAGCATCTGGCTCGCGAACGTGGGGTCGTCTCCGTTCTTCAGTCCCCAGCCCAATCCTTTCGAGTGCGCGTACGTCGCCAAAGTGCAGTCGTAGGTCACGTTTTGGGCCTGAGTGATCGTGAAACCGGTGCTGCTCGCGTAGGAGTCGTCGATGTCCGGCTCGATCGCGTCGCAGCCTTTGCCCGCGCACATGTCGATGCGCGCCTTGATGACGCTCAGAACGGTTGGATCGTTGATGTTGAGATACTTCTCGTTCGAGTAGCCCGAAACGGTGGAACCGAGAGCCGCAGCAGGAAACTGCGAATAGTCCGGGCGGTAGTTCTCCGCAGCACCCACCTCGATGTAGCAAATGACGTGAGCGCCCAGGGCGTGGAGTCCGGTAATCGTGCTTGCCGGGTTGTCAAAGCCGTCGATGTCGTAGACCACCGGAGGGGCTGCCGCGGCGCCGGTGTACGTGGTTTCCCCTGTGCCCATGTCTGCGGCGCTTGAAAGACTGAGCGCATGGTCCAGTTCCCACTGCCAGGGAATGTCACCCGCTGACGGAGCCCACCAACCGCCGTCGCCTCCGGCACCTCCGTCCACTCCGACTCCTGCGTCCGGTCTGATGGTACCTGTTCCGGCGCTGGTCGTCCCGCCTGTGGGAGTAGATCCACCGATGCCGGTGCTGCCGCCGGTCGACCTGGACCCGCCAGCGTTGGTCGTGCCGCCAGCGCTCGTGGTCCCTCCGGCACTTCCGCCACCTCCAACGTTTGACCCACCCGAACCAACCGCACCTCCCGTGGCCGTGCTGACAACGCCTCCTGATCTAACAGTAGCTGGGCTTGTGCTTCCACCGGAAGTGGCGGTTTCGCTGCCTGCTGAGCAGGCGCCAAAGGCAATGGCCACTGAGATGCCTACGCCAATTCGGACGCAACACAGATGCTGAAGAGTTTGAGTCATGTTCGCCACCTCGTGTCCTGCGAAACATATCTGCCGAACGCTCTGTATTCCAAGGCTTCAGCGCGCAAATCGTCATCCCACGGCTACCCATTGTATGACGGCGGTGAGTCTGGCGGGTGCGAAACCATGACCTGGCAGATCAAGTCCACGGTGAACATGACCCGCTGTGCATCCGAAAAGCGGTATCATGTTCCCCGGGTCATGAAGGCAGGAGGGCAGATGCACCCTAGATTCTTGAGAGGCTTGGCGGCTGCATTCGTGGGGGGATGTGCCGTGGCGCTTGCGTGCGTAGCGCATGACAACACTGCCGTCTCGAATCCACCTCCGCCCATCGATGCAACTCCGCCCACCCGCTTCGTGGTCGACTCCGGTGTGGTTACCCTCCCGGGGAGCGATTCGGCAGGGATCGGGTCGACCTGTCATCCACTGCTGCAAGACTGTGGGAACACGGCGCTGGTCTGCTATCCGGGGGCACGCGGAGTTGGAATCTGTCTGGCACCGACTGGCACCGGGGGTGAGTTGGCGAACTGTGGGCAGCAATCCGACTGCGCGCAGGGCTACTACTGTGGGAACGGAGGAAAAGCAAGCACCGTCTGCATGATCCTGTGTGATGTGGTGGATTCTGCCTGCCCGAAGAGTTTCCCCTGCTTGGAGGTGCCAGGGTTCACAGACAACACGGGCTACTGCTTGGAGTAGCTGACCCTGCTGACCCTGGCGTGAGCACGCACGTGACCGGCCGGCGGACTCAGCTCACTGGAGGCCCCACGAGTGCCAAACCTGGTCGAGGGCGGTTTGACCCTGGATGGTGAACGTGAGGTTGGTGCCGGTCCCTGTCATGAGGAGCAGGTCCGGCGAGGTTCCGGCAGGGGTCCACAAGCCTGCGCCTGGGTTGGGGTTCCACAGACCTGTCCACCAGCAGCTTCCCATGTTGTTGTCATGGATCGCGTCGGCGACACCGACGACAAAGGACTTGTTGTTGTCGCCGTCGACCCCGGTGCTGTAGTCCACCCCCGTCACCGTGGCCGCCCACTCGCCGACGATGGTGCGACTGGTGGCGTCGCCAAGACGGTTCAGCACGTCGCTGGTCCACGCCGCCACGGTCGTCTGGTTCGTGTTGTTGAACGCATAGTCATGCACCTCCATCATCAGGTTGGGGAAGGAAGGGGCCACATCCGCGACGTTGTCGTCCCAGCCACTTCCCGCCACGATGATCTGTTGGCTAGGCACGTTGGGGAACTGCGCAATCCACGCATTGACCTGGGCAATCCACGCCTGGGGCGTGTATCCGTGGGGCTCGTTATGGATATCATAATACACCAGCGGATTGTTCACGTAGGCGTCAGTCACGACCTTCCACATGCTGTACCACGTGGGGATGTCGGCCGGCATGCCAATGGACTTGTTTGCCGCCCAGTAGCTGATGATCACCTTCATTCCCTTGGCGATGCCGACGTCGATGATGGCCTTGTATGAACTCCACCAACTGTCGAGAGCGGTCGACTCGTTGATGGGCATGCGGAAGGAATTGGCCTTCAAGATGTCGATGAAGGCTCCCAGAACGAGGCTGGCCGTGGTCGTGACGCCAGCGTAGGTTTCCGTGTCCGAAGTGATCCCGTCGAGGAGCAGGTGCCCGGCGACAAAGTTGTCCCTTGGGTCGCCCCAGTTCACGCAGTGGAAGCTGGCTGGGCCTGTACCGCCATTTACGACCACGCTTCCCCCGGTTCCGCCGCTGCCCGTCGTGTCGCCACTGTTCGTCGCGCCACCCGAGCCGGTAGCACCTCCGCTCGCCGTGGTGCCGCTACCGCCGGAGGTCGTGGCACCGCCTGAACTCGCGGTGGTTTTGGGGCCGGAGCCGCTTGCGCAGCCCGCGCCAACAGTGAAGAACGCGGCCAAGAGGGAAAGGCGATATCGTTTGTGGCTTTCAAGGTACATCGGGTACTACTCCTTGTGACTCCCACCGACGGTGGCGGGGCCGAAAAGTGGCTGACCGTAGCAGGCGGGGGATCGCTTTCAAGGATGATCGAGGAGTCAATTACGCAACAGATGCGCAACAGTCACTCTGTGACCATGTCGGAAGGTGCTACTGTGTCTGCCGGGTCTGGCAGGAGAAACGAGCCCGCTCCCCTTCATGCTGCGTCGGATACGCGCAGGCAGGTACGCGGTTTTTGGGCCGCGTTTCGCGGCGGTCGGCTGCGGAAGAGGCAGATCCGCAAGGCCGCCAGCGGAAGAGGAGACCATGGCGAGTTGATCTCCTGCGTTATTTCTTGTCGCCGAGGTCCCCCACCCCCGGTATGCACGACCCGGGTTCATGGGACCGGCCTCGATTCATCGGGACATAGCTAACTGGGGAACTGCCCATCATTAAATCTGTGGCGGCGCGGAACTGACCAAATCCGAACACGACTGATCGTGACATCAGCCCGATGGACAGGTTTTCAGCCGTCAACGTTCCCGGTTGCGCGACATCGGGTGTTGAGCCGGCAAACAAACAAGGAGCGCGCCGTGAAACGCATTTCTTCTTACACCACTGGGTACGTGTTCGTGATGGTTCTAGCCGCTGCTACGGCCAGTTGCTCTAGCTCCGGCGGGGGTGGGTCTGGTGGAACTGGCGGGCACACGGGGACGGGCGGCTCCGGTGGGCACGGTGGCAGCACTAGCGCGGCTGGGAGCAGCGGTTCCGGCGGCAACAGTAGCGTAGCGGGACACAGCACCGGCGGGAGTAGTGGGTTAGGTGGCAGCACCAGCGCGGCTGGGAGCAGCGGTTCCGGCGGGAGCAGCGGTGCGGCTGGAAACAGCGGCTCCGGTGGGAGCAGCGGCGTGGCTGGGAGCAGCGGTTCCGGTGGCGGCACCATCGTTGGGAGTGGCGGTTCCGGCGGAAGTGGCGGCGGGGCTGGAAGCGGCGGCTCCGGTGGGAGTAACAGTTCCGGCGGCGGTGGTGGAACGGGCGGGAGTGGTGGCACCAGCGGCAGCGCAGGCAGCGGTGGTCAGGGCGGAACGGCCGGCAGTGGAGGCAGTACTGAAACCTCGACGGACGCTGGAACCGAGGATGCCGAACCCGATGCGTCCGCAGAAGGCGATGGTGGGGGAATCATTGCCGATGCGGCAGCTGGGGAGGACGCCCCAGCGGTTGTCGTCGATGCCCCATTAGATGTCGCCACGGACAGTGGACTGGTGGATTCCTTCATCTTCGAGGACGGGGCCACAAGCGACGCAGGAGACGAGGTCGGCTCTAGCTGCTCGGTTATCAGCGGTGGGAACACTGGCAACTTCGGCACGACTGACGCATATTGTTTCGTGACCTGTGACGAGATTGCCGGCTGGGGCTGCTCGAATGACGACGGGAGGACGGTGAGTGTAAACGGGACGGCAGTTTCCTGCGGCAGCGCCCTGACCGCAGTGAATGGCCGCTACCAGTTCGAGGTCACGGCGGGCACGTACACATATGCGTCCATCTACTGGTGGGGCACCTCCCAGGCCTGCTCGACTCACTGAAGATATCCCGAGACTGAGATTCTGACGTTGGGTAGAGGCGACCACTTGATCGCGCCTACCGGACTGGGTGTGCCACCCCAGGGCAACTGGCAACTAACGCTGACATCCGTTTCTCCGCACGTTGTTCCGAGCACTCTAATCAACTATCTGACCCACGGGCACCTGGCTGCCACACTCGTGAACCAGAATGATCCGTCAGACAGCGTTGTCCTGAATCTTTATTTCTAGGCGACGCGTGGCGAGAGCCGGTGATGGGGGATGCCAGTAGTAGGAAGCGGAAATCACGGGAAGTGGTGATGCCCCGAGCATGACAGGCTCTGGCCAGCAGTGCCGGCTGCAGGGGCAATCCACCGGAAGACACATGTGGCCCAATCGACTCGCTGTGTTCTCGTTTTACCGAACGCACTTCACCCACGCGGTCGTGTAGAAATTCCAGCCCGACGTTGCATTGTTGGCGCCCGTGTACCCGTCGCAGAAGTCGATACCCCAGCCATAGGTTGTCTCCGTGGCCAGGGGCTCACTTGCCCAGTACCACGTTGTCTGACCTTGGTATTTACAACCCGAGTCGCTTGATGTGGGATGCGTGCCCGGAAAGACGGTTGTGTTGATAGCGGGTTGCACCTTGCCCTCGTTCACCAACGTGGCGAGTTCGTTGAGGCTCGGCACGCGCCATGTGTGGCCGTTGAGAGTCAAGCTTGAGCAGTAGCCTGCCGCAGCCGACCATGCCACCTGCGCCCCATTGTTCGCACTCGAGTCGTCCTGCTGCCAGATGAGGCCAGTATAGTTGTCCGTCACTTCGCCGCTGGCCACCGTGTAGTGATTGGGCGGCTCCACCGCCTGCTCCATCTCCGTCTCGCCCGCGCCATTGCCGCGAACACAGCGGACGTTGGCTGTGCTCGTTTCAGCGTAGGCGTTGCTCACGAGCCCACCGCCTCCGGGGTACGTCCCTGTGCCCAGGTTGTACACCCAGCCGAGGTCGGCGTTATTGATTCCTGCGATGGTCTCGTACCAGAGTGAGAAGGTGCGATCATACGTGCCCTTGCCCACTGCCCAAGCGAACGTCGCATTGACCGCTTCACCGGTTGTCTTGGTGTAGTCCACAATGGATGCCAGTTCAACGCGGGTCGGAACGCGCCAGTCGCTGAACCCTGCATAGCTGCTGCTGGCGAGGCCGGCGCAATACGCAATGTTGTTGGCGAGGGTATCCGGCATGGCCACGCTAAACGTGCTGGCCGCTGGCGACCCCTCGGTCTTCTGCCAGGTGAGGCAGGTGACGTTGTCGAGCACCGCTTCGGTGCCCACCGCCGTGTAGCTTGCGGGATTGGGCAGCCCGCTGCCGGCCGCGTTGGGCATCGGCCAGCAGGCCCACTTGTGCGACCCGCAGGTAGCCGGCTGGCATGTCCCGGACGAGGCCCCTGTACCAGTGGTGCCGCCGGTCGTCGCACTACCGGCGTTGCCTCCGGTACTTATTGTTCCTCCCGTGTCGGTGGTGTCTCCGGTTGACCTGCCACTGGTGCTGGTCGTCCCGCCCGTGGGAGTAGATCCACCGATGCTGGTGATGCCGCCAGTCGACCCGGACCCGCCGGCGTTGGTGGTACCGCCGCTTGCTCTCGACCCACCGGCGCTGGCCGTGCCGCCAGTAGCTGTAGCTCCACCGATGCCGGTGGTTCCACCAGTCGACCTGGAGCCACCGGCGTTCGTCGTACCGCCAGTGCTCGTGGTCCCACCGACGCTGACAGTGCCTCCAGCGTTTCCGCCACCTCCAACATTGGACCCACCCGAGCCAACCGCACCTCCCTGGGCCGCGCCGGCTACGCCTCCTGACCCGGCAGTAGTTGGGCTCGTGCTTCCACCGGAACTGGCTGTTCCGCTGCCCCCTGAGCAGGCGTCCAAGGCGATGGCCAATAAGATGCCCACGCCAATTCGGACCCAACACGGATTCTGAGCAGCTTGAGTCATGTCGATCGCCTCATGTCAGTTTCTCCTGTGTTGCGGGCCGTGTCTGCCGAGCGGTCTGTCGTCCCAAGGCACACCACGTAAACCGTCGTCCCACAAATACCCATTGTACGACGGCGGTGGGCCTGGCGGGTGAATCAATAAGTACCGCTCAACGTCAACCGACGAGGATGTGTGAAGGCGTCTCCACGTTCAAGCAGGCTCAGCCGGCTTGAATTTGGCCCTGGTGGTTCAGGGGGTGGGCCGAGCTCTTCGCCGCCGTGGGCGCGTGGCCAACCTCTGGCCTTCGCGTCCGCTCCAGCCGGAGCGCGGGTTGCGACTGTCGTGGGCGCGGTACTGGCGCACGGCGAAGCTACTTTTCGGTGATGACGCTGATGAGAAGATTGCCTCACACGACTTCGCCGTCGCGCACGAGCTACCGCGCAATATCAAAGGAGATCGTGATTGATGTCGAGCCCAGTAGGGCGGGAATCGTTACATGCCATAGTTTACTATTGGACGAATCGGCGAAAGCGGTGCAACTGAAATAGGCCTTCTCGCCTGGAGCAATAGTCACTTCGACCTGTGTGAAATCCACGACGCCCGTGTCAGGAGCACCGGCGCTTCCGCCAGAATCGGGTATGACCAGTGCGTCGGAGCAGTTGTTCTGCAGGGTCAGCGCTCCGATTTCAGCGTCGCAGGCATCAAGCACGGGCTCAAGGCAACTCTCCGAGGGCGTCACGTTGAAGTTCTCCTGCGTACCGTGGCATCCGCCGCCGCTGCAAGCGGGAAGGAGGGAGAGTGCGCAGATGGCGAAGAGGAGTGCGCCGAAAAGTCTCATGGCGAGAACACTAGCACGGCTTCGAGACTCGACATACCGGGTCCCTGGTGTGTGGACGACCGTGGGCACGCGGATCAAAGGGGACCCGAATTGTGAAGCTTACTCGACGCAGCGAAAAGCACCTGCGCTTCCCTGGCCGACGCATCTTCGGCTGGTAGAGGCTGTCGAGGCTATTCGTACAATTCCGCGCTCGCCAGATTCCCGCTGTCGTCTTGCCCGCTGGCGGTGAGCACCAGCCCGTTTCCGCCGGCGATGAGCACCATGCCGCTCGACAACAAAGTCGCCGTGTGAAACTCCCTCGCCGTGGTCATGTCGCCAGTGGCTGCAAATGTCCCGGCCGCCGGGTCGTACAGATCCGGAGTCACATTGACGAGTTCGGCGCCACCGGCGATAAGCAGCATCCCGTTGACCAGCAACGTCGCCGTATGGCCAACCCTATGCTGGTTCATGCTGCCGGTGGCCGCGAATATCCCGGTCGCTGGGTCGTATAGCTCCGCGCTTGAGAGGGAATTCGCCTCGGCATCAAACCCGCCGGCGATGAGTACCATCCCGTTGACCAGCAACGTCGCCGAGTGAACGTACCTTGCCACGGCCATGCTGCCAGTTGCTGCGAATATCCCGGTCGCCGGGTCGTATAGCTCCGCGCTTGAGAGGGAATTCCCGCCGGCATCAAGCCCGCCGGCGATAAGCACCAACCCGTTGACCAGCAACGTCGCTGTATGGCCAACCCTATGCTGGCTCATGCTACCGGTGGCCGTGAATATCCCGGTCGCCGGGTCGTATAGCTCCGCGCTTGAGAGGGAATTCCCATCGGTATCAAATCCGCCGGTGGTAAGCACCAACCCGTTGACCAGCAACGTCGTCGTGTGAAACTCCCTCGCCGCGGTCATGTCGCCAGTGGACGCAAATATCCCGGCCGTTGGGTCATACGGCTCCGCACTCGCAAGAGCATCGCCGTGGCCATCGTCTCCGCCGACGATGAGCACCTTCCCGTTAGGCAACAACATCGCCGTGTGGTAGTACCTTCCCACTGTCGTGCTGCCGGTGGCCGTGAATGTCCCGGCCGTCGGGGCGTACAGCTCCGCACTCGCGAGAGCATCGCCGTGGCCATCGTCTCCGCCGGCGATGAGCACCATGCCGCTCGACAACAACGTCGCCGTGTGAAACTCCCTTGCCGCAGTCATGCTGCCCGTCGGCGCAAAACTGGTGGCACCACCGCTGTCAGACTTGACACTCCCATCACTGCTGCACCCGATTGCACCGATGAGAATGACCAACATGGACACGACGGTCAACTTCACGAAAGCAGAACCGATACGATTCAACATGGTGCCTCCGGTTGCACGTGAGACAGGAACCCTGGATGCTCTATTATCCACCCGGGGGAGTGTACTGGAAAGGATCGTAGTTGCTGGGTGGTGGTGTGGACATCGACGCAGTGCCGGTCAAATGAGGACGCAGGGACAGGGAATCCCATAGGCCCATCGCCCATTGGTGCACACCCAGTAGATCCCACAGCACGAATTGGGCAGACACACCGTTGCGGCGGCCGAGCACGCCGTGCCTTCTGTAGGTGTAACGCAGGAGTCGTTGCCCAATTCATCAGCCGAGCCATCCGGGCTGACCACCTCGGCTGCATCAGGCGCGGCTGCGTCTGGTGCAGTCGAAAGACAGCCCTCTGTGCCAACATGAGTGAGACAGTTGCCCCCCCGGTGAACAAATAGTCGTCCGTGGGAGAGCAGGGGCCGAGGTTCGTAGTGGAAATAGCAACTGTTCTAGCGCCTGTCAATGAACGCCTGCGTTGTACTTTCAACGTACCCAGCCCCCGGGTATGCATGACCCGGGTTCATGAGGCCGGCAGGAATCTGCGGAGAGGTGCCACAGCAAGAGCGACCGTCGGCACCCGCGGAGCCAAGAGCCAGCCAGTCATGTACGGGCCGCTGGCGACGTGAGAGAGTACGGCCATGTGGATTCTCCCTCGGTCATTGTACTTGGCCACCTTCATCGGCCTCGTGTGCGAGTTGCTGGTCGGGCACTCGGCGGTTTCCCAGACGGCAAGCAAACGGATGGTAGTCTTGGAATTCAAGGGTGCGAAGATTGAGGCCGACGTGCTGGACAGTCTTATGGACGCGGTTCGTAGCGGGGCTGTCGAGGGGCTGGGAGGGCGCGGGATTGATGTGATGACCCGCGAGAACATGATGGTGTTGCTCAAGAAAATGGGGAAGAAAGGCTGCGCGGAGGGAGACTGCGACGTGGAGACTGCGCGGAACATCGGTGCGGACCTCGTGGTGTCCGGCTCGGTGGCGTGGACCGATCCCGCTTTCGTGATCGCCCTGAAGCTGTATGAGACCAAGGGTGGCACTCTGCTGGCCACGGACCAGATCGAAAGCAAGAGCCCGAGTGATCTCCTGCGCCAACTGCATGAGCACAGTCGCAATCTCGTGGCCAACAACGTCGGGCGTCGCCCAGCGGCGCCGCCAGTCCCATCGGCGCAACCCCAAAGTCTCGAACCAGGGACGGCGAAGCCCTCGCCGCCGCATCCAGCTCCCCAGCCGGTGCGTGGCTGCGCAGCGAACCAGGTGTCCATCCCTGGCGGGACGTTCTCGATGGGGGATGGCGATCTGGACGCCGGGCCTGTACACCAAGTGTCGCTCTCAGCCTACTGCATAGACAAGACTGAGGTGACCGTCGCTGCCTTCCTCGCCTGCGTGCAGGCGGGCGGCTGTCGCGCCCCGACCGCAACGGTCGAGTGGAAGGATTACACGCCCGAAGACAAAACGAAATGGAGTCAGTTCTGCACATGGGGGAAGATGGGCTTGGACCAGCACCCGATCAACTGCGTGGACTGGAATCAGGCCACCACCTATTGCCAATGGACCGGTGGCCGCCTACCCACCGAGGCAGAATGGGAATACGCAGCCCGCGGTAACGACAGTCGCAACTATCCCTGGGGCAATGAGGAGCCGGATGCGACCCGGCTGAACGCCTGTGGTGCCGAGTGCGCGTGGATGGGAAGAGAACGCCTTGATGAGGCATGGGAAGCCATGTACGCGGGCGATGACGGGTGGCTAGTCACAGCACTCGTGGGCAGCTATCCCAAGGGCGCCAGTCCCTTCGGCGTTCTGGACATGGCGGGCAACGTCTGGGAATGGACTGCTGACACCTTTGCCGACTACGGTGAGAAACTGGTTACGAATTCGCAAAGGTCCAAATCCGATGCAGCGCCCCGCGCGATCCGTGGCGGAGGTTGGAACGACAACGATCCGGCCAGGGTTCGCACGGCCATGCGCATCGGGCTCGCCCCTGATATCCGCATTTTCGATCTGGGATTCCGCTGCGCACGCGGGACAAAGACGTAAGCCACGATCACCCCGCCGAGGAGCGGTATGTATGACCCCCTGCCAGGTAGCGCACGATGCCTGACGAGCCGTCTCGGTCTTCAGCTACCTACTTGTCCTTGCCAGTCTTCTTGGCTTTCTCGTTCTTGGCCTTGGCGTTCTTTTCAGCTTCTGCAGCCTTGGCCTTCTCGGCCTTCGCAGCCTTCTCAGCTTCTGCAGCCTTGGCCTTTTCGGCCTTTTCTCTCTCAGCAGCAGCGGTTTTCTCGGCCTTCTCGTTCTTGGCTTTCTCGGCCTTTTCAGCCTTTTCTCTCTCAGCAGCCTTGGCCTTCTCGGCCTTTTCAGCTTCCGCAGCCCGAGCTTTCTCGGCCTTCTCGTTCTTGGCCTTCTCGGCTTTCTCGGCCTTCTCAGCTTCCGCAGCCCGAGCTCTCTCGGCCTTTTCGTTCTTGGCTTTGTCGGCCTTCTCCGCCTTTTCAGCCTCTGCCGCCCGAGCCTTCTCAGCTTTCTCCGCTTTTTCTCTCTCAGCACGCTCAGCAGCCGGAGAGACCCCACGGTTCATGCCGCCTGCACTCGGCGGTGGAGCAGGCCGCCAAGGTCGCTCAGGCTGGGCGTAGTTGTAATCCCGATGGTTGCCCGGCCCGTTCCAGTAGGAGCGATGGTACACCCAGCGGTTGCCTTCGTGGACGTAGCGTGGGTGCACGTAGACATACCCAGGACGGTTTGGTGCCCAGTATCCTCTGATCCAGTACCACTGGGAGCCGGTCCAATCCCAGTAGCCTTCGCACCAAACGTACCCAGGACCTGGCGGCCGGGAACGAACTTCGACGGTGGGCGGAGGAGGCGCAACTTCAATAACGACTTGAGGTTCGACCTCATATTGCACGGGCGGCGGTGGCGCAGCCTGATAGGTCGGCTCGGGAGGGGGCGGTGCCGGCTGAACATATACGGGTGCAGGGGGCGGTGGCGCAGACTGGACGTACACCGGTGCGGGGCGCACGAAGCAGCTCGACAGAGCGAATCCCCCCATCAAGAGTGCGAATAATAGCTTTGCGACGCGTTTCATCAGATTCCTCCTGAAGCTTGGACGGAGCAAGTTAGGTTTCTATTCTATACCGAGCAATAGGGCCTGTCGGCCAGATCAAAGTCCGCCGTGGAACCGACCGAACGCATGGGCAAGCATGACCGACATGATCACGATACCTGCCCCAAGGACGAGCACGTGGCGGGTCTTGCGCAGATCGAATTTCCCCACGCGACAGACAAGCAAGTAGCCGACGGCCAGATTGAAGAGCCCCCACAGGACGTTGACCGTCGAGGAGGACAAGCCTTCACCTGGCGGCGACGCAAACGGACTCTGGAACGGGTGTCCTGAGATCCCATTGCCCAGGTGGGGCAGCGTGTTCGCGAGGAACGCGCCCCCGAAAAAGTACGCCACATAGTGGTACCAACGCATCGTTGCCTCCATTTCTTCCGCGCCACTCTTCTGCCGCGTTCGATGAGTGTCAAGGTGAACTGCGGGCAAGAAAAACACCGAGTTCTCCAGCATGGCCAGCACACCAGCCCGGCATCCCGGTTGGCTCACCATGATCCAGGAGATCAAGTCGGCAGCGAAGACATGACCTGGCAGATCAAGTCCACCGGGAACATGACCTGGGAGGTCAAAGCCGGCTGGCCGCTTGGCGAACGATAGGGCAAGGCGTAGGCTCGACTCTATGGCTGACGCTGCCGGGACGAGCATGGCTGGAGACGACGGCGAGGAAGCGCGGCGTTTCACCCGCGCTCGGCGCGGTTGCGGCGGGATGAAGACAGACCCCGGCGCAGCCACGGGCGGGTGCCAGATTTATCAGCAAAGTGGTCCGAGGGCACACTGGGCGCAAGGGATGAACACCCTTCCGGTGCGAACTCTGCCTGGTTCTTCCGGCGGAGATGGAGCCGCATGAAGCGCATCCCTGGTCAGTTCTGGCTAGGATCTTGAACCCGGCCCATGAACAGGATGGCACCGGTGGGCTGGTCATACAGGAAATAGATGAAGGGACGGGTCGCATCGACCGGTAGCCCCATGAAGAGGGCGACGCCGCCGTCTGCATCTATGACGACTGCTGTGGCGGCTGCGGCTTCGGTACCCTTTTCCGCAACATTGATGAAGGCGTCGTGGAAGACATCCGAGATGAACAGGGTTTGCGTGCCATCCATACCCGAGAAATCGGCAGTGCCATTGATGAAGGCCGATGTCATGCCCAGGGCCTGGAGGAGTAGCTTCAAACTCGTCGCTGTCTCGACCTTGAAGCGGGGAAGCGTGAGAATAACCGGCTGGCTGATCAAACCCGCCACCAGCGTCGCCAGCGTGGTTGCGTTCAGAGAGGATTCGACCTGGCTGAACTGGCCAGCATCAGGCACCACCACCACCAGCGAGAGCCGCGTGTCGGCGTAGGGCAGGGACGCGGCTACGTAGTTCGTCCCCTTGGTTGCAGGGAGGGGGAGCTGTGCGTTCATGAAACTCACAGTCACGGTGTTGCCCTCGAGACGAGTGAATGGGCCGTCGTGGGTATTGTTCGCGTCAAACGGGGCGTTCCATGCAGCATTGAAGTAGACCGCATCGGTGAGAACCAGCTCTGTCGAGCTATCGATAGAGCTGGGCGGCAACAGATTCTGAATCTTGTCGTCAGTCTGGTTGGCCACCCATGCGTTGATGGTCAGACGCGATGGATCGGGAGCATTGAAGAAGTCGAGCAGGTTCACGCCCGCGCCATAGTTCTCCGCCAGAGTGTCGAGGAAGTCAGACCTGAAGGTATAGGTCTTCTCGGCCCAAAGCGCGTTGACGATGTCTACCTGCATGGGGCGACCATCACCGCCCAGGAAGCCCTGACCACGTGAGGCCAGAGTCTGGTCCAGAGCATTGAACGCCGGGTGCAACTGCGCGGGTGGCAGGGTGAAGTGAAGTGCGCTGGCCATCTCGGTCGCTGTCGTGGTTGCCGCG
>Ga0181530_10003786_pt1 | contig 16508 bp, 18 predicted proteins | sample PEATcosm2014_Bin_42_FD_119769 | JGI IMG/M metagenome (GOLD analysis project Ga0181530, IMG submission 119769) | Peatland microbial communities from MTU Mesocosm Facility, Houghton, MI, USA - PEATcosm2014_Bin10_60_metaG | ecosystem: Environmental > Terrestrial > Soil > Wetlands > Peat | place... | reverse complement strand
GACTGGTTCGCCTTCGTAAATCGGGGACATAACCCCGCGGCCCACAACAGCCTGCGGGCTCGTGAGCATGCCCTTTGGCAGTGTTCCCGTCCAATCTCCGGTTTTCAAATCCGAGTCCTTGACCAGTGTTCCGATCTCCAGATTTCGCGCCGCCACGACAATTTGCGAAACCGGGATCGCACTTCTCGCGATCCGAACTTGCACCATCCGGTAGACGATATAGCTCGCACCGGCGGCAATCACCAGTGCGAGGAGGAGAATTGTAACAAGCCTTTGTCTCATAATCGAAATCACCACCCCGCACGCGGCCGGAAACTGGTTTCAGCCGCGATTGGGCGCCGTTGCCGCCACTTCGCGTGGGGAACGCGACATGCTCTGGCAATTTGGCACCCACTTTCAGGGCTAGTGGAAACAGAAGCCATGCGCAGACCAATCGCCACTGCATTAAATGCCGGGTGTGAACGCGCGTTTACATCTTAATCGGTTTCCAGAGTATCTTTGTATACACTTGACCGGACGGAGATTAGCCCAGGCATGCAACGGCGGCCAATGGCCTCGGAATGGCGCCTTGGGTGATGAATTGCAGCGAAAGCGAGCTCAACGATGGTGGTCCGCCTGAGAATCCGGCCAGATCCCAGGTGTCCGCGATGAACTCCATGCAAACCGGCGGGGACGCTCCTGGCGGTCGTGTAGGACCTGAAGCCAGAGTTCCTACAGTTTCGCCCCCTCCGAAGCCTGCTGGGCCAATCGCTAATGCCCCTACGCCTGCACGAGGAACTGGATCTCCCGTAATATTTGAAGAGATGAAAAATCTCCAACTCACGAAAGCTGTTGACAAACCTTTGCCAAGCTCTGAAGCATTGAAAGTATCTCCCGCGGAAGCGGGAGGAGATCAAACTAGGGAGATGTTCGCATCGCTTGTGCAGGTGCAGGGCCGCCGATGGCTTTCCGTCGCGTGTTCGGTGTTGCTCCACGCGGGGATTATCTTCGGGGTCGTCTATTGCTTCGATAGCACACCCCAAACCGGTGAGAGCCTGGCTTCCAGGTATGCCCTGCGGGTGATTCGCTTTGAGCCTCCTCCGTTGCTGGAACCGCGCGAACGAAGGTCCGGCGCGGAAACCGGCGCGCCAAAAGCACCGCCGGCTCCGGCGGCTGGACGCGCAAGCGCCCCACCAGCCCCCGAAACCGATTCCGGTCCGTTAGCCGCGCTGCACCAAGCTCGCGCTACGCCACGCCCATTCGAATTGCCCAACCTGCCACCGCGCGCCCCAGCGCCACAGATTCTGCTGCAGCCGGAGCTTCCCCCCAACCTCGCGGTACGACAAGACATCCGCTTGCCGGAACTGCTGCTATGGAAACCTGACCCGGCTGTGCCCAAGCCGCCTCCGCGCAAGGTATTCGTGGCGCAGCGGCGGCCGCAAGAACCGGCCCACGCGCCCAATCTACCTGCTCCACCGGCGCTGGAATCGCCGAATCGCGAAGTCCGGATGGCCGAAGCGGCGTTCGCTGGGCAGCCGATCAATCCAGTTCCGTTGCTGCCCCTGACGCCTGGCACTACCGCGCCGATTCGCACTGGAGGAACTGGCGAGCCGGGTCCGATTCCGCAGATCGCGGCCTCGCAATCGCTCGACGCCAACCCAACAGCCATTCTGTCGATTCCAGATATCCCTGTGCCCCCCGCCGGAGTCTTTCAAGTGCCTGCGGGCAATCAGAGCGACGCTTCCGGTCTTGGTTCCGGCGGCGCAGGCCAATCCGGCAACGCGACCGGGAAAGGAGGCGCCGGTTTCAATGCCGGGGCGATCTCGCCCCTTTCGGGCGGTGGGAACGGACAGGTTTCGGGTGTAGGCCACGGGGGCGCAAGCGCAGGCTCGACTGGCGGCTCTCTCACGTCGACGGCGGCTAGCGGCGGAGCGGCGAAGCCGGGCGTCGGTGCCGGTTCACCAGGGCACGGATTTGGCGCGGGTGATAACGGTACCGGCGGAACCGGCGCCCCGGCGGATGCGCCACTCACCGCAACCCACAAGGTGACCAAGGTGGTTCTGCCGCCGGACGGGCACTTTAGCGTGCTGATCGAGTCGTCCGGTTCCGAGGCCTTCGCGGAGGCCGAAGGCGTCCTGAGCGGTAAACTCGTTTACACCGTCTACGTGCGTGCCGGCGCGCGGAAAGAATGGATTCTGCAATACTGCCTGCCGCGCGCGGTGGAGGAGAAGCTGCCGCTCATGGGGAAGCGTCCGCCGCTGGAGGCGCCTTTTCCATTCCTGATGCTGCGGCCCGATCTGACCTTCGGGCCGGATACCGACTATCTGATCGTGCACGGAATGGTGACCGTGCTGGGCAAGCTTGACCAGCTCACGTACATCATTGCCCCTGAGGAGCCCGCGGAAAAAGAACTCCTTTTGCGTTCCTTGCGGCAATGGCAACTACGACCGGGCAAGTTGGATGGACAGCCCGTTGCGCTGGAAGTTCTGCTGATCATTCCGCGGGAGGGGGGGTGATGCACTCTCATGACCTCCGAAACTGGAGTAGCCTGGGCAGCGATCTCGGGTTTCAGTGCCGAAATAATACCGCCCAATGGCTTACCGCGGTTCCAGAGCCTGCGCAAGACAAGGTCTGCGTCCAAACAACAACGACGCGTGCTTCAGCTTAAACTGCAGTATGATTTGCGAGATGGGGCTCTTGTTTGGGCACGGAGCCTCGGAGAAACCGTTGAAATTCGGCTTGCTCATGGCGATTTCCAAACAGGAACCGTACTCCGAAGCCGTCCGCCGCCGAACGGACGACTACCGCGCAGACCTCGCAAGAGGCTACCCCGGCGTTCTCGGAGGCGCCGCCAGCCCCGTTCGGGCTCGGTGTGGAACTCAGTTGAAAGGTCAAAGTCATGACTGTTCCCGGAGACCACGTGTCGGGAGTTTGGATGTAAGCCCCACCAGCGCTCACGTTGGTCACTTTGCGCGGCGCCGGCGCGCCACCCGTCCAGTAATGAGCAACGAGGGCTCCGCCCGGACTACGAGGAGACTTTCTCTTGTCGTGTACTTTCGCCCACCAATGTCGCATTTGCACCGCCATTCGCACAGGAACTCGTCTCTCGTTCACGGCCGATCTGCGCTGCTCGGCGTGAGCGTCCTGCTTCCAGTAGTTCTCCAGCTCCTCCGGAGCGCAGATCAGCAAGAAATCGCCAACCTCGGTGCCGGAGTTTGAAATCGTCCGTGTCGGCAACTCCAGCACGCTCTTCGCATGTACCCGGAGGGGCGCGATACGGAACGGTCGAAAGTGCTCGATCACGTGAATTACGCGGTTCTGGGCATCCATGTAAACGACGTCGATCGAAAATAACATTCCGATGCTATGAATCCCCTGAGAGGGCATCACCCAGACGCCGTCGTCACGGCGCAGTCTCATCCTGCCCAGCAGGCCGCGCATGCGGGAGAGAGGCGTGTCCGCCAGACTCACATTCAGGCAGAGAAAGCACTGCTTTGTCTTGTTAAACACGTACAGCGTTTTGCCCGCTGCGCCCATTCTTGCTCCAGGATCATGACTCCAAATATGTCCGTCCGCGACGGCGGCCGATGGTCTAGTCGACCCGCTTCCTGCGCCGTTGGATCAAGATGAAAAGGACCACAAAAAACAAAACTCCGGCGATCACGCGAATCAAGATTACGTTGTTCATAGCTAATTCTCCTTTATTCCTCAGTTCTAAAGAAACTTCTTGAATCCCTCCATAATCGTGATGGCCTCTGGTCCCAGGGCTACCACGAACAGAGATGGGAAGATGAAAAAAACCAGCGGAAAGATCAGTTTGACCGTGGTCTTCGCGGCCATCTCCTCGACCATCTGCCGGCGCTGGACGCGGAGCGTATCGGAATACACGCGCAACGTCTTGGAAACACTGGTTCCGAAGTGGTCGGCCTGAATCAGGGCGGCCACCATGGCGCGCACAGAATCCACATTGGTCCGTTCCGCCAGATTTCTCCAGGCCTCCGCCCTCGGCCGGCCTGCCCGCTGTTCCAGCCCGATCAGGCTCAATTCGTCGCTGATTTCGGGTTGGCTGATCTTCATCTCGTCGGCCACTCGCACCATGGCCTGATCGAGCCCCAGCCCCGCCTCCATGCAGACGACCAGCAGATCCAGAGCTTCCGGCAGCCCCACGCGAATGTTCGTCTGTCGCGCGGAAATCCGGTTGCCGAGCCAGAAATCCGGGGCCAGAAACCCCAGGCCGGCGGCGGCGGCATACACGAAAAACGACCCGTATGGAGTGACCGCGACTAAAAGGACGAAAAGCAGCGGAGTCAGGACCTTCGCGCCGTAAAAGATGTTCACGTACGCGTCGTTCCGGTATCCGGCGCGGATCAGCCGTTTCTGAATGACGGACACTTCCTGTGGGCTGCGGGGCAGCACCTTCTGGAACGGCTGAACCAGGCTCGAGACCGTGGAGGTCGAGCGGAGACGCAACAAGCGGTCGAGCGCGGTCCCCGTCGCCGAGCGCGGGGAAACTACGCTGGCGAGCCGTTTCACCGTTGCATCGCGGTAGAACACGAGCAGCAGGCCGCTGGCGACGAGCAGGAAAACAGCCAGAAATGTAATCAGTGCCAGAGTCATCGATAGAACCTCACACCCGAATACGCACGATTTTGCGGATGATCAACCCTCCGATAAGCGTCATAATCACCGCGGCATAGAGCATCTTGATTCCCACCGGCCGCTTCCACAAGATGCTGAAATTCTCAGGGTTGGTCAGGTAGAGCCCGAATCCCAGAACCACCGGCAGCAAGGCCAGAATCCAGCCCGTCATGCGTCCCTGAGCCGTATGCACCTTCACCTGGCGCTGCAGCCGGAATCTCTCCCGGATGACGTACGCGGCTTTATCCAGCACCTCGGCGAGGTTGCCTCCACTGTCTTTCTGAACCAAAACGGCGGTAACGATGATGCGCATCGGCTGTATGGGGACGCGCGCGACGAGATTCAGCATAGCAGTCCTGGTATCCGACCCGAACATCTGCTCGTCGAAGCACTTGCGGAATTCCCCGGCAATCGGCTGCGCCATTTCTTTGCCTACCATCCCCATGGCTGCAGTGAGGCTGTGGCCGGCCCGCAAAGCCGCCACGATCAGATCCAGGGCTTCCGGGAGGATTCGCTCGAACGCCTCGAAGCGCTGGGAACGCCTGTAGAAGACAAAGCCGATCGGAACCACGCCCGCCAACAACCCGGCGATAATCGCCAGCCCGATGGCGCCGGTCCGCCAGTAGGCGGCGTATGCCGCGCCCGCAAAACAAGCCAACGAACCCAGAAGCAGTGTGCCCACGGTCCATTTCAAATCGGCTTGATAGAGCAATAAATGAACCCGCGGAAAAATATCGATGCGCGCCAGCAGCCGGTTCAGCCAGGGAATGGAGCTGAGCCGTTCGTGCTTCCGAAGGTCGGAAACCTGCTCTGGGGCGCCCGACGCTCCTGTAATCAGCGAATCCAACCGGCTCACGATCCGCTTCTCCTGCTGGCTTTCCTTGGAACGGCTGGCCACCAGCAGCAGCAGCATCGCGATCAGGAATGCGGCGACAAATACGATTATGAGGATGCCAAGCATTTCAATACGCCTCCGCGCACACAGCTTAATTGACCTCCAGCGAGCGTTCGAACAACGCCGGCGATAAGACAAGGCCCGAAACCCGCAAACGCTCGAGGAATCTCGGATGGATGCGGGACGGTTGAAATGCGCCGATCACCTTTCCGTTCGGACCGATCCCCTTCCTCACGAATGTGAAGATATCCTGCATGCTGATCATCTCCTCGTCCATGCCGGTGATTTCGGACATATTGACTACCTTGCGGGACCCGTCACTCATACGCGAAATCTGGACGACCAGGGTGACGGCGGACGCGATCTGCTGGCGGACGGCACGCTCGGGGACATTGAGATTCGCCATGGCCACCATGGATTCCAGGCGGGAAAGCGCATCCCGGCAGGTGTTGGCGTGGATGGTGGTCATGGATCCTTCATGACCCGTATTCATGGCTTGCAGCATGTCGAACGCTTCGTCGCCACGGACCTCGCCGATGATAATGCGATCCGGACGCATGCGCAGGCTGTTAATCAGAAGTTGTCTTTGCTTCACGGCGCCAGATCCCTCGACGTTCGGCGGCCGGGTCTCCAGGCGGACGACGTTCTGCTGGTGCATCTGCAGTTCCGCCGCATCCTCGATGGTGACCAGCCTCTCGGACTCCGGGATGTACTTCGAAAGCATATTGAGAAAAGTGGTCTTTCCGGCGCCGGTTCCTCCGGAAATCACCATACTGATGCGCGCCCGCACCGCGCACTGGAGAATCTCCAGCATCTCCGGCGAGAGGGACTTCAACTCGATCATTTTCTCGGCCGTGAGCGGAGACGACCCGAAGCGCCGGATCGAAAGGGCCGGCCCGTCCAGGGCTAACGGCGGGATGATCGCATTCACGCGGGAGCCGTCCGGCAGCCTGGCATCCACCATCGGCGAAGATTCATCCACACGGCGGCCGACCTGGGATACGATGCGGTCGATCACCTGCATCAGATGCGCGTCATCGCGAAACTTGACATCCACTCTCTCCAGAAGGCCGGCCCGCTCGATGTATACCTGGTCGCTGCGATTCACCAGGATATCCGAGATGGAATGATCCTTAAGCAGCGGCTCCAGCGGGCCCAGGCCGAAGATTTCGTCCAGCAGATCGGACTGGATCCTCTCCTTTTCGTTGGCGTTTAGCGGCACCTTCTCTGAGGCCACGATCTCTTGCACCAGCAGGGCAACAGCCTGCCGGGCCCGTCCGTTGTTCACCGCGGAGAGTCTTTCCAGATCCATCCTGGAAATCACCGTCCGGTGTACGTCGGTCTTTAATTGCTCGAAATCCAAGGCGTCCATAGTTCTGCCATCCTACTTCCGAAACTTTGCTCGGGTGGGATCACCCGAATAATCCTAAAACCTTTTTCCTGCCGCTCTCCGGTTTCCCACAAGCCGCCCGCGCCATCTGGTGCAGCGCCGACGAAAGGGGCGACTTTTGCAGAACCAGCGGCGTCCCCGCATTGTGAGACGCGCGCGCAGCCGCATAGTCGTTGGGAATTTTCCACTTCACCGGAGCCGTCAGCGCTTTCTCGACCTGGTCCTGGTCAATGCCGCTTCGGCCGTCAAACCGGTTGAGCACGATTTCCAGGCTCCGATGGTCCGCACCCTGCTTCTGAATGTGCGAGATCATCCTCTGCGCGTTCCGCAGAGAGGGTATATCCACCTGGGTGACCAGATAGACGACGTCGGCCAGTTCGAGGAGCGTACCCGTGTCCATGCCAAGCCCCGACCCTCCGTCCAGCACCACGTACGGAAACTGCCCTCGCAGGATGCGCAACAGCTTTCGAAGATCGCCAATATTCGAGAAGGCCACCTGGTGGTACTCATCCGGACCGGCCAGTACGGCCAGACCCGACTTGTGCTGCACCATGAGCGTGGAAACCAAGTCGGAATCCATGCGGTTCCCGCTGCGCAGCGCATCCAGCACCGTGTAACGAGGCGTCAACCCCAGAAGAACCGAAACATCCCCAAGATGAAGATCGAGGTCTACAAGAGTAACGTCCTTCTCCGATTCCTGCTTCAAAGCCAGCGCAAAATTACTGGCCAGGGTGGTCACACCGGCGCCGCCTTTGGCCCCCGCAAACAGCAGTAACTTCCCGGTTGCTTTCTTGACTTGGGACGATTCCAGCCTGGCGGATGCGCGCACGAACGCTTCCGTGAGCGATTCCGGCGAAACCGGCTGGGTCAGGAACTCCCGCGCTCCGGCACGCATCGAGCGCATCAGGAGCTGCGGGTCGTTGCTGGGGGAATAAACCATCACTGTCAGGCCAGGGTCGCTCGCGGAGATGTTCTCCACCAGGCCTAGAGCGGCCTCCACATCCGGAACCAAGTCCACTACCACCACGTGGCAGTCCTGCGAGGTCGCTTTCAGCAACTCGTCGAAGCTGGGATATTGGTTAAACTCCCGCGCGATCGATACGCTTTGGTTGGTCAAGGCGCCGATCAAAGCGGGGCGCCGGCTAATGTCCGGGCTGATAATGATGGCCGACAGGCTGTGCATATGGATTCCATTCGCGGGCGGCTCTCCTGCCGCATTCACCGCCGCGATTTTTTCGATTTCCCGATACATTTCAGCCTACGCCTTACTCGCAAAGAATGCAAAAATCGTTCCGATGGCGATGGCCGGCGCATACGGAATACTGAAGGCGCCGGGGTTATCCAGCGACGGCGTACCCTTCCGCCGGATTCTTCCGCGGAGGATACCGGCGATCAAATCCCCGGTGCCGTCGAGCGAACTCCCGAGAGCCCGGTGGTAGGCTGCGTACCCCACGGCCAAAAACCCGCCAGCCACCGCAGTCATGACTAGAGCAAAGCCCAGGGGGCCCGGACCGATCCAGGCGCCGATTCCGGCGCACAGCTTCAAATCGCCCATACCCATACCCCGCAGCCAACAGAACGGCCCCACCAGGACCGCCGCGACCGCAATACCCGCCAAGCTGCTCTCCACTCCGTGAATCCCGTGATCGATGGCGCCGATCACGAAACCAGCGGCGAGGAATGGCAGCACCAGCCAGTTCGGGATGCGGCGGCTGGAAACGTCCCAAACCGTCGCGACCGCCAGCACGCCAAATATCGCCCACCAGTTCCAATGCATGTTATCGCCAGGATCCAACAAGAGGGGCGAGATGGCGGAGCACCGCGCCCTTTCTTGTTGGCGCTTCCGCTAGGAGGCGTAAGTCGTCATCACGCTCCCAATGTTGGAAAACGAGTTATTGATGTCCTGCGCCAGGGTGCTCATGCCGGCGGTGGCGGCGAGCGCGATCAGCGCAATGACCAGCGCGTATTCGACCAAGTCCTGACCGTTTTCTTGCCGGAACATCAACATTGCAACGTAGATCTTCATTAACTTGTCTCTCATGCAAGACCCTCCTTATTTAGACATCCCCAGGAGCAAAAATGGGGCGGGATGGCGAACCACCGCGCCCCTTTCTTGTTGGCGCTTTCGCAAACTAAGTGGCGTAGCTGGTCAGGACTGACCCGATATTGGCAAACGAGTTATTGATATCCTTCGCCAGGGTGCTCATGCCGGCGGTGGCGGCGAGCGCGATCAGCGCAATTACCAGCGCGTATTCGACCAGGTCCTGGCCGTTCTCTTGCCGGAACATCTGCACAGCGATGTAAATCTTCATCAACTTGTCTTTCATGCAACTTTCTCCTTGTTTGGTTTCGATGTAGCCCGAAGGGCGCTTGCATGAGGGCAATTTGAAGCCCAATCGCAATTTGTGCGGAACTGGCCTCAGCGCGCTGATTTCCGTGCTGCTGCGTTCAACGGCGGCGTCTGGGTGTGAACTGCTGTTTACATGCCGATCCGCTCGTCGTGATACTTCGTATACACCGTGGGCTCGGGGAGCGCTCCGACCCATCCGAGCAGCATTGGCTTCCGGGATGCCAGTCTGCTATCGGCGTTTATTGCCGGCGAGGGCGGGATTGCGACGGCATTGCCAGGCGCCGCGCAAGGGCGGGCGCAGCAGACCGGGATGGAGTGGACACGGAATTCGAAAAACATGTGGAATCCGCTCCCGGAGTCAAGGCGGGGCAGACGGCTTCGTGGTTTGGCCGCCCGACTCGATGATTTCCGGCTAGCTCCGCTCCTGTGGATTGGCTCCTCGATTGCCCCCCCGGACAGGTACACGCAAATGCCGTCCTCTCCCACCGGTCTGTCGCTATTTGTCGTAGAGACATCCGCAACCCTCCTGATCATCGGGGCCGGGTTCGCCTTTCCCCGGCTGGGATCCAAGCGATTCTCGGTACTGGAACGCGTTTTTGGCCATCTTGCCAGAAGGCGGTCGCTTTCCGTCTGCCTGGTTGCCGCTTCCGCCCTCGCCCTCCGGTTGCTGATCCTACCGCTTCTTCCCATCCCCGAGCCCTTTGTCCATGACGAGTTCAGTTATCTGCTGGCCAGCGACACGTTCGCTTCCGGCCGGCTGACGAATCCGACCCACCCAATGTGGGTACATTTCGAGAGCTTCCACATCGATCAGCAGCCTACCTACATGTCCATGTACTTTCTCGGCCAAGGGATGGCCCTGGCGCTCGGCAAGATCCTCTTCGGTCATCCCTGGTACGGTGTCTGGCTCACTTCCGGGTTGATGTGTGGCGCTATTTGTTGGATGCTGCAGCAATGGTTGCCGCCGGGATGGGCCCTGCTGGGCGGGATGCTGGCGGTTATCCGCCTGGGGATCTTCAGCTATTGGACAAACAGCTACAACGGCGGCGCTCTGGCGGCTGTGGGCGGGGCTCTTGTTCTGGGTAGTTTACCCCGCATCACCCGCCATCGTTCCCGCCTGCCGGGAGCCCTTATCATGGGCCTGGGAATAGCGATCCTGGCGAACACCCGCCCGTATGAAGGGTTTCTCCTCTGCATCCCGGTCGCTATGGCGCTGTCGATCTGGCTAGTCGGGAAAGGCCGTGAATCAAGAGCCGTCCTGGCGCGGCAATTCGTCCTGCCGCTCGTGCTGATTCTTGCCGCCACTGGCGCGGCCATGGGTTATTACAATTGGCGGGTATTCGGCAACTGGGCGACGCTGCCCTATGAGCTGAATCGCGCGACTTATGCCGTAGCACAGCATTTCGTCTGGCAAAAGCCACGGCCCGAGCCAGTGTATCGCCATAAGGTGATGCGCGACTTCTATGTATCGACCGAAATGCGGGAAGTTCTGGAAGCTCGCACGCCGCTCGGTTTCTTGAAACGAACTCTGGAGAAGATCGGAATTTCGGGATTCTTCTTCTTTGGAGTGGTCCTGCTGATCCCGTTGCCAGCCGTGTTTCGCGCAATCCGCAGCCGTCGATTGCGATTTCTCGCCATTTGCGGAGCAGTCTACGTTCTGGGTCTGGCGCTCAACGTCTGGCTCTTTCCGCATTACCTCGCGCCCGTAACGGCGCTTCTGTATGCCATCCTTTTGCAGGCCATGAGGTATTTACGTCACTGGCGGCCCGGCGGCGAGCCGGTGGGCCTATTCCTGGTACGAGCCGTTCCCGTTGTCTGCATCGTGCTGTGCGCGGTCCGAGTCTTCGCTGGTCCGTTGCATATTACGGTGGAACGCTGGCCAAGCATGTGGTATGGCACTGCGCCCCTGGGGCTTCCGAGGGCGAGCGTGCTGAAGCAGTTGACGGCTTTGCCCGGCCGCCACCTGGCGATCGTGCGCTACGCGGCCGATCATAATCCGGTTGACGACTGGGTTTACAACGCCGCCGATATCGATGGCTCCCGGGTCGTATGGGCCCGCGAAATGGATCCGGCGGAAACCTCGAACCTGGTTCGATATTTCCACGACCGAAGACTATGGCTGGTGGAACCCGACTGCGATCCTGTGAGAGTGTCGCCATATCCAGGCACTGCGGCAACGGCGGATGTCCGCCAGAATGCTCGATGTGGATCGCAGATGGCGCGAACAGCAGCATCCCCAGCCGGTCAGCGGTGATCGGCCTCCCGTTTTCACTTTGCCCCACGCGACACCACGGCGGTGGATGGAAACAGCCGCGGAATCGCAGATATCGGGCCCATCAGTACCCTCGATTGCCCCACGGTCACGGTACGCAGAGTACCCTCCGTCAGTTTGGCCTGTATCTTCTTAAAATACGCGGTGAACTGTTCACCCTCCGGCAGGGGAAAGAATACAAAGTCTTGGAATCCATCCGCCGCGAATGAGTGCACCACCTGCGTGTCCCGGCCGTGCATTAAAAAGACGCGCGGCCCATCGTTGTACGAGACCTCCGGATACTGCACGGTGACGAACCGTGGGAGACAGTAACCGGCGTGCCGGTACCCGAGGAAATGGGAATCGAAACCGACAATCAGGGTTTTGGCCGGATCGAGATGCTCCTGGAAGTCCGCGGTGATGGCCAGAAGGCTCCGCTCAAAATTCCGGACGCTCCGGTAGGAGCAATAAAGCGGGGCCCACACAAAAAACGCGCAATTGAAGGCCAATCCCGCCGCCAGGGCCGCGCGGCGGAGCAGCGCGTGCCGTTCTGAGCTCAGAAAGGCGTCGATTCGTACTGACAGCCAGGCAAATATCGGGGGCGAGAGGAGCAGGAGATAGCCGCTATTAATGAAGAGGAAAAACACGAACGTAAAGAACAAGAGGCCGGGAGCGATCCACACCCAGGTGAACGTGCGCCTGTCCGGCGAATGGCGGAAACGGTCCTTCGCACGGTAAAACAGGAATGGCGCCGCGGCACCGGCGCAGAGCACGAATACCCACAAGATGGTAACGAACCTTGCGACAGCCAGTGACGGGTGGGCGAGCGTTGTTCTCCGCCCCGGCACGGTAAGCCAGAGGTGCGTCAGGGACGCGAAGTACGGGCCGATTCCGCCGGCCATCGCCGCCATGGGAAGGAACCACGCCAGGGTGGCCGCGCCTGCGACCAGCAGGGCGAGCCACCGCTTCCGCCAATCCGTCCGCCAAATCGAAAGCAGCCACAACGGCGCCAGAAGCAGCCCCGACGACGGCCGGAACCCGGCCGCCAACGCTAAAGTGATGGAGGCTGGGACCAGGAAGTTGGCGTTGCCCGTGTAAACCTTCCAGCACAAATAGCCGACCAGCGCGGAGAAGAAGGCTTCGACGATATAGGTCAAGGCCACGATGCCATGAAACCAGCAAAGGGGCGAGACCAGGAACAGCACCAGGGAAATCTGGGCCGGCCGCTCCCCGAACCATTCCTCTGTCAGCAGATGAATCATCCATGCCGCGCCGCAGCTTGCGGCAACGCTGATGGCCACCAGTGCGGCATTGGCATCCGGAATAAGGAGGTTCACCAGCCGTCCCAAACACACGTACAGGAAGTAACCGGGAGGATGCGGCTGATGAACCGCGGGATCGAAGCGCCGCAGGGCCAGAGCAAAATTGACGGAATCCACGTCGTACGGGAGATGGCTTCGGAAGACGATGCGCGACGCTGCCACGGCGCATGCGCCGAGAATCCGATAGAGGCGGGAGCGACCTGGCATGGGAGTAAGCGCTTGAGCAATCTGACAACCGATGCGGGGAGACGGTCTCGGCAATCGCCAGAACCGCCGCCAGGCACCGATTGTCTACGATTGTTGACAGGGTCTCTGCACGGGTGCCGCATTATGAAGAGAAGCCCGAGCGTAACGTGCTAATAAGAGAAGGTTTAGCATTTGGTTTCGGGATTGCTCAGGTCGAATGGACGTGTGGCGTCCCGAGGAGGGAATAATGCTGCTTTCGATCATTATTCCGGTCTATAACGAGGCCCGGAGCCTGCCGGCCTTGATGGCGCGGCTGCGTCCGGTAGCGCGCGCGATCGACTGGGACTATGAACTGATCTTCGTCAACGACGGTAGCACGGACGAAACCGGCAAGATCCTGGGAAATATGGCCGCCAGGGACCGCCGCATCAAGATCCTCAGCTTCAGCCGCAACTTCGGCCACCAGGCGGCGGTTACGGCCGGTCTGGACTTCGCCAATGGCGATGCGGTGGCAGTGATGGACGGAGACCTTCAGGATCCTCCGGAGCTGCTGCCGGAGATGCTGGGGCTGATGCGCCAGGGCTACGACGTCGTCTCCGCGCAGCGGCGGGCTCGTCCCGGCGACGGGATCTGGAAACGTTCGACGGCCGCCGCGTTCTATTGGTTCATGCGCCGCTTTGTCGATCGGCGCCTGACGGCCGAGGTCGGAGACTTCCGCCTTTTCAGCAGGACGGCCGTCCTGGCGCTGCGCAGGTTCCGGGAACAGCACCGGTTCATGCGGGGTTTGGTGGCGTGGCTGGGGCTGAAAGAGGTGATCGTGCCTTTCCAACGGGAATCACGCGCCTACGGCACCACCAAGTACCCGTTATTCAAGATGCTGCAATTGGCGTGGACCGCGGTCAGCTCATTTTCCGCGCTTCCTTTGCGGCTGAGCACAACATTAGGGATGATCGTGACGCTGTTCGGCGTGGGGTACTTCCTATACAGCATCTTTACGGCGTTAATCGCCAAAATCGCCATTCCGGGATGGACCTCGCTGGTTTGCCTGCAGATCATCTTTTCCGGGACAATTCTCACGGCTGTTGGGGTGGTCGGCAACTATGTCGCCAGAATCTACGAAGAGTCCAAACAGCGGCCCCTTTATGTCGTCGCAGGCTTGAACAACTTTAGCGTGGCTGAGACATCGCCAGATCGCGGAGTCGTGCTGGCATCCGCAAGTCCTTCCGAGCCGGCGGAAGATCCGGCGATTCAGGTTCGCATGCCAGCCTAGCTCCAGTCCCACGATGCGGATGCTCAAACGACTGCCGCTCCGGTTTCCGGCCGCCCCCGCCAGTGTGTACTCATCTGCCGTTACCTCAATTGGCGGAAACGCGTTGCAGGGCGGCATGACGCTCGCGCCGCACACAACGTACACGCGGCGAGGCCTTGTACGCGATGCATTCAACGCGGCCAGGAATCCTGCCCGGTATAACATCTTGATGTACCGGATGAATAATGCATCGCAATTTCGCGAGGCGGTTCAGAGCGACAAGCGGTTTCCGGCGTACCGTATTCCACCGCAGAACAAGCCGATCGTGGAGCCGTACCCCTTGGACCACTATCGGGTTGCCTGCGGCAGCGATAGGGGGTTCCGGTTTCTGGAACGTAAAGACTCGCCGACGACGTTGGCGGTCCCGCCGGCTCGATCGGAGGTTAATAGACAATGACCGTGGCACACGAAACTGAGATGCATCGCCGGGAGGCCGACTTTCACGATGAATGGGCCCTCACCACTCCACTGGACCAAATTCTGGTGCGCGAATGCTTCGAGGCGCCAACCGCGCTCGAGAACCGTTTCATCCTGGGCCAGATGGGTCCGCTACGAGGCAAGAAGATACTGGACATCGGAGCCGGCCTTGGCGAGTCGTCGGTTTACTTCGCGCTACAAGGCGCTCTGGTTACCGCGGTGGACATTTCTCCACGGATGATCGAGACAACCGTAAGGCTGGGAGAGCGACACGGTGTGACGATCCATGGCCTGGTGTCGGTCGGAGAGGATCTCCGGCTGCCTGCGGATGAGTTCGACCTTGTCTATATCGCTAATACGATCCATCACGTTCAGGACCGCCGCCGGCTGCTGGAGCAGATCAGCCGGACCTTGAGAGCGGGAGGCCGCTTCTTTTCGATTGACCCGATCGCTTACAATCCGATTATCAATGTCTACCGAAGAATGGCCACACAGACGCGCACGGAGGACGAATCACCGTTGACCGTTATGGACCTCCGCCTAGCCGGGCGCTATTTCAAGAATGTTCGCCACCGGGAGTTTTGGCTCAGCTCGCTCCTGCTGTTCATCAAGTATTACCTTGTGGATCGGGTGCACCCCAATGAAGACCGTTATTGGAAGAGGATTCTCAGGGAAACGACGGCGACACTATGGTGGTGGCTGCCTTTGCGATCTGTAGACTCCGTGCTGACGCGGGTGCCCCTGCTGCGCTATCTGTCCTGGAATATGGTGATGTGGGGTACGAAGGAGTGAATGCCGGCTCACCTGTGTCCGGAGGTCACATGAATGCCTGCCAGAAAAAGGCCGCTCCCGGAGGCCATCGTGGCGACCTTGGCGGGCTTTCTCCCGTGCATGCAATACATCTCGTTCCGCTCGGCGCGCGGGATGGATTTCGAGCATTGCTCATTCAAGCAGCCTTGGAAATACGTTGATTTCGCTTTCTTTGCATCGCCTATGCCGGGCGGACGTACGGGGTCGGGCCGTGCGCTTCTTTTTGGGTGTATTCTGGGGTAACCTCATTCGGGTCTGGCGGAGATCGGCGGACTCAGGGAGGACCACGAACGCCCTACCGTGGGTGACGACCCTCACCTGGACGCTCGTCCTGAAGGTCTATGTTCCCATTGACGACTTCATCCTCGTCGTGCGCAGCGTCATTGCCACCGCCGGAGTTTTGGCGGGGGCACTCGGGAACGCACCGATTGATCTTGCCCCATCCCGGTCCGGATAGAGAGAAAGGCTGCAAATGGGAAAGGAGAGGATGCACGGTGCAAATCCTGGGGAGTAAGACGCGCTTCGCGCATCTGACATACAAGCAAGCGCTCCTAGTGACGGCGTGCTCGACTGTATTTCTCCTCTCGTGCCTCGCCTCGCTGAGCGGTGCCAGGCCCTTCGTCGCGAAAAGGACCGAGCAGAGCGACGCGAAGATGTACCGGCGGGTGGTTAATCGCGTCCAAGCGGGCGGGGACTATTACGACGCGCTCGGAAGTGAGTTACGGCTGGGCGGCTATCCGATGCGGTCCGTGTTCAATTGGCGAACCCCGCTTCTCCTAAATGCCATCGCCTTTTTGACCGAGCCGCTAGCACGCATTCTGCTGGCCGTGTTAGCCGTCGCCGCGATCGGCATGGCCTCAGCCGCAACCGGCCGCGCGGGCGGCGAGGGGGGAGTACAGCTCATTGTGACGGCGCTCGCTCTGGTTGAATGTTTCGCGTTTCCCTATGATTTTCACTTGTT
>Ga0181530_10003784_pt1 | contig 16521 bp, 16 predicted proteins | sample PEATcosm2014_Bin_42_FD_119769 | JGI IMG/M metagenome (GOLD analysis project Ga0181530, IMG submission 119769) | Peatland microbial communities from MTU Mesocosm Facility, Houghton, MI, USA - PEATcosm2014_Bin10_60_metaG | ecosystem: Environmental > Terrestrial > Soil > Wetlands > Peat | place... | reverse complement strand
TCGCAAATTTCCTCCTGTCGGCCCATTCTACCGGATACCGCGAGGGCGCTGGCGGAAACAACGTGCGGGAACGCATGCTACCCTCAGATTCGAGGAAAAAGATGACCGACGCATCTTGGATGGAACGGGGCTTATTGGTCTTATTAATGGCCGTTTCCCTGGCAATCTTCTGGCAGCGTCTGAGTAAGGTACTCGACATCATCCGGCGCTCGCGCGCCACGCCCGATTTCGAACTCAAGCCGTTCGCTCCGCGCATCCGGCAGTTCCTTTGGGAGGTGATGCTGCAGGGGAAAGTAATTCGGCAGCGGCCCCTGCCTGGTCTGGCGCATGCGTTCGTATTCTGGGGTTTTTGCGCGTTCGCGTTGATTACCGCGAACCACATCGCGTCGGCTTTCGGTCTGCGATTCCTGTCGCCCGAAAACGGTTTCGGACGATTCTATTTTGCGTTCGTTGCCGCGTGGGCGGTCGCGGTGGCGATTTCGATTGCGGGATTATTCGTACGCCGCTTCGTGGTGCGGCCGAAGTGGCTCGGCGCAGTGTCACCGGAATCGGGCGTGATCGCGTTTCTGATTTTCGCCCTGATGGTGACCTATCTCACGGGACTCAGGTTCGGCGAAGGAACCATTGGCGGGCGGGTGAGCTGGTGGCTGCACACCGTCACGCTCCTGGCGTTCCTGCCGCTGATACCGCACACCAAGCATCTGCACCTTGCGGTCAGTCCGGTGACCGTGTTCTTACGACGAGCCGGTTTCAGCCGCATTCCGCCGCTCACGGGCGATGAAGATTTCGGGCTCGACACCGGCAAGGATGTGACGCGCATCGACGCCCTGCAGGCGTTCTCCTGCGTGGAATGCGGCCGGTGCACCGAGCATTGTCCCGCCTACAACACCGGCAAGGTGCTCAATCCGAAAGAAATTGTCCTCGGTCTGCGCGGCTATCTCAAGGAATTCGGACCAGCCGGGGAAGCCGCGCTGCTCGGCAGGCACATTTCGGAAGAAGCGGCGTTCCAGTGCACCACGTGCGGTAGCTGCGAGTTCCAATGTCCCGTGGGAATCCAGCATCTGCCGATGATTGTGGGACTGCGCCGCGGCGCGGTGAACACCGGCAAGTGGGAAGACGAGCACGGCACCAAGCTGTTCCTCAATCTGGAACGCAACGGCAACGCCCTCGGCTTCGCCTCGAGCGAGCGCCAGAAATTCATCGAGAAGAACAATCTGCCGATTTACGACGGCAAGCAGGAATACTGCCTCTGGCTCGGCTGCATGGGCGCCTACGATCCGCAGGGCCGCGAGATTGTCCTGGCGCTGGCGCGCGTTCTGCGCCATGCGGGCGTGACGTTCGGCGTGTTGCGCAAGGAGAAATGCACCGGCGACCCGGCGCGCCGCCTGGGCAACGACCTGGTGTTGCAGCAGATGGCGGAGGCGAACATCGAGACGCTGCAATCCGCCAAGGTGGGCAGGATGGTCTCGATCTGCCCGCACTGCGTGCGCACTATCGGGACGGACTGGCGGGAGTACGGCGCGACTTTCGAGATTGAGCATCACAGCGAACTGCTGGCGCGCATTCAGGCGAAGCTGCCGGCATGGAACGGCGCGCGCGAGACCGTGGTATTCCACGACCCGTGCTATCTGGGCCGTTATCGCAGCGCATACGACCCGCCGCGCGCAGTGGCGGCCATGGCATCGAACGTGGTCGAACCCGGCCGCACACGCGAGCGATCGTTCTGCTGCGGCGCCGGCGGCGGCCAGATGTTCCTGGGCGAGGAAAAAGGCAAGCGCGTGAACGTCACGCGGGTGGAAGAACTGGTGGCGACGGGCGCGCAGACCATCGGCACGGCGTGCCCGTTCTGCCAGACGATGTTCCGCGACGCGTTGGGAGCGGTATCGGCGGGTGCGCAGAGTGCGCCGCCGAAGCTCGCGGACATCGTGCAATTGGTGGCGGCTGGATTACCTGCGGAACGCGAGTGACAACGGTCGGCGGAATGCTATAATCTTTTCGTGGCGCCGCGCAGGCGGCATCACGCCCACCGTCACACTTCAGGATCGGGCGCGTAGCTCAATTGGCAGAGCAACTGACTCTTAATCAGTAGGTTGAAGGTTCGATTCCTTCCGCGCTCACCAGCAAAATCAAGCACTTGCAGAGGCCAAGGGTTCCGTTTCCCTCTGACTTTGACGCCCCTTTGACGTAGCCGTTGAAATCAGGCGCGGTCCAACCTTCGGCAGCTCCAGAGATTTCACGGCCTCACGCTTGGCAGCCATGCGGATGTGGCTGTAGCGTTCCAGCATCGCGCGAGACATATGACCCATGATTGCGAGCATGGTGCTCTCTGGGACCCCTGCCTCTGCCATTTTCGTGGCCGCCGTGTGCCTCAAGTCGTGAAACCGGCATTGCACCCCGGTTGCCTCTCGCAAGGCATCCCACGCGGTTGTGATATCGCCAATCGGCTTTGTGGGGTCTAAGGGCCGTTGCTCGCCACGGACGGGCCTTCCCGTCCGTCCTGGAAACATGTACCACTCTGGTTTGATGTCGCCGATCTTTCGCCGATACCAACTCGCATGGTCGTCCAGCACCTTCACCAGGTCGGCGTTGATTGGGATTTGCCGGCCCTTGCCAGCCTTCGTTTTTGCACGTCCGATGGTCAGGAGCGAGCCGTCCAGATTCACTTGCGACCATCGTAGGGCCTCGATTTCGCCGCTACGTGCGCCAGTGGACAGCGCGATGCACAAGATTGGGTACATTGCCGGGTTGCGGTTGGGCGATTCATCGTTGGCCGATTCCGACAATAAGCGCCCTTCTTCTTCGGGTGAGAGTGCTTTGCCAACGTCGTGGTTTTCTTCGAGCTTGCGCACCTTCGGCCATAAGGCGGACCACTTGTGACCGATGGCGCGGGACAGTTCCCCGAGTTCCATATTGATGGTCCGGCCGCCGGCATCCTCAGCGAGTCGCGTCTTGATGTAATCGCGGACGCGTTCTTCTGTGAGATCTGGTAGCAGAGTGCTACCGAGTAGCCGCTTGATGTGCGCGAGGCGTTGCTTCGAGAAAATAACCGACTTCGGACGGTGATTGATCGGGTAGTTGCTGAGGTACGTCGTCACCATCTCGCCTACGGTGTTCACTCGCTTTCCCGGTGCCTCACTGGGAAGGCCTGCAAGGGCGCGTTCAAGATCCGCGCGGCGCCGCTTCTCGTATTCTCTGGCGACGGTCTTCCGGGTAGTCTCAGCGGATTCGCGGACTCGCCTATCGCCTATCGTGAAATCGACCCACCAGAAGGGTGAGGTCTTCTTTTCCCCAGTGATTTCATCCTTGTATCGCGGTTGGTAGACGGACATGCTATTTTGCTCCCTTCTGTTTCCGCTTCGCTCTCGCTTTCGCGCTCCGCACCTTCGCCGATGCGGCCGCGGCTTTCTTCGCCCGCGCGACCCGTTGGGCCTTTGTCATCCGCTTAGCGGCTGCCTTGCCGCCCTGCGCGCCAAGTATTCGGACTGCCCGGCGGATCGTTTCTTCGTTCATTCAGCTTGGCCCTAAGCTAAATTGTAGCACCGTTCGGGCTTGTGCGAATAGTAATTGACATTCAAGAAGAATCGCGGGCATCATGAAATCGATGAAAAGAAAGCCGGAATCGATGGCCTCCGGCGGGCTCCCTCGGCGGGGGGCCTAAAACCAAGATTGAAAGGACCACTGCCGAATGAGCGAAGAAGAACAGCACATGGTGATGGGCAGGACAGTAGAGGAATATGCAAAAGTGGGCCGGGAACTCACCGCATTATCGGCGAAAGCTGACGGCATCAAAAAAGAACTCCAACGGTTCGCCTCGTATTTGGGTACTAACGAACCGTACAGTTCACTAGCAGGTTGCGGAAAAAGGGCTCCGAAGGATCAAAAGCGGCCCAAAACCACCGACGCTCTAACGTGGAATCAACAAGTTACAGACCTTGGTAAGTCGATTCAGGACCAGGAAAAGGGTTTTTCCGCAACCTGCTAGATCTCAAACATGGAGCAAAACCGCCCGATTGCGCGACCTTTCCAACACGCGAAGAGTATCAATCTACCGTGGAAGAAACCTTATCCCTACTTAAGCGGAAACAGGAACTCAAGGACCAGCTCAAGGGATACGGAGTGGAGCCGAAAGACTAATTACTATTCTGCTCAAGTTCCCTTTTTTAGCAGCCTCCCAGTAGAACTGCTCCACTTAACTTATCCTCTCTTCCCGGTCAAAATCCTGTTCACTACGATCCCGTGCCAGGGCTTGCCGGTGCGGGTGGGGATGTGCTCTTCGTTGAGGCGGGCGGCGATGCGGTCATAGCCCAGGCCTTCGGCGCGGAGGGCCTTCACGCGGTCCAGGGCGATGGATTCGCCTTCGTAGTAGCCGTAGGGCTTCCGGCCTTCGCAACGGCCTTCCTTCGATTTCGCACGCACGCGCGCGCCTCTCAGCTTAAGCACGATCATGGTTTTCTCATACTCGGCGATTGCTCCGAAAATCTGCCGCATCAGCTTGCGGGAAGGATCGTCCTGGAGGAGATCCGGCTCCATAACGGAGATCAGGTCGAATCCGTTCTTTCGAAGGTCGCCGATGATGGTTTCTTGGACCATGAGGTCGCGCGCTAGGCGGTCCAGCTTCTCAACCAGCACGAGCTTAACGCCGTTGGAGTGCAGGGCGGTCATGAGTTCCACGAACGCCGGCCGGTTCTCCAGATCCTTCGTCCCCGAAACGCCTTCCTCGCGGTAGACGTTGATGATCTTGATGTCGTGCGCCGCGGCGTACTCGCGGATGGCCTTCAACTGGCGCGGGAAGCCGTCCCCGTCCACTTGGCCTTTTCCGCTGACCCTGAGGTATGCGTGAGCTTTCTTCATGAGTATAGGATGCGCCTATTTTGGCTTGTTGTCAATACCAATTCTGTAGAAAAAGTATTAATACTGAAAATACAAGAGTTATGCGTTCGGGGCCAAAATCGAATGCCGATATTGCTCCGCGGTCGGAACGTGCCCGGAAAGCTGTGGCCGCGCGCGAAGCAAAACGAGAGCGCTAGGATACCCGCGCAAAAGTCACTGACTATTTGATCACCCCGGCGATGCCCAGCAGGATGGCAATAACGAAGGGGAAGAGGACAAAAATTACCCACAGGTGCGTGACGATTCTCCCGGCAATGTGCCTGGCATCTGCCGAAATTTCCGTTCGTGGGTCGAAGGGATAGTTGCGAAGTTCGTCGCGTCTGACTTTGAGCGCTGCCAGTACCGCCTCTTTCTTGGCTTGTCGCTTCGCCGCGAGCCTTTCCCTCTCGGCAACCCGAGCGGCCAGTAACTTGGCGCAAGCCTCCGCTTCGAGACAGTTAGCGTCCATAGCCCATTTCCCAAGGTCTTCGTCGGAGGCGGTTTCTAAAAATGAATCGAGGGGTTTCCAGAATGGGCGTCTTCCCATCGCATGGTAATAGGGACTCTTCTCTTCTGCCATGAGTTCACTCCGCGCCATATTTTAGCGCCCCGCGACAAGGGGGGAGCGTGGGTTGTCATCCAACCGCACCGTTGAATGACAAACGCCTACAGCCTGCTAAGGACGTAAAGAAGAGCACCGAGAATCGACAGAATCAGCCACCAGAGTGCGATGCCCTTGATAGTCTTCAGGGATGCGTTGATCTCCGCGAGGACTTTCAGGTTTTTCAGCGCTGCGTCCATGTCCCGCAGGATTTCGAGTTCCGAACGAACGTAGAGATTGCATTTTGTGCAGCTCCTGGTGACAGAATCCAGGTCGGAGTTGCATGTAGGGCATTTTAAGGTTTCGGCCATGGCGACGCAATCTTATCATCCGGCGGTGTGCCAGACCAACAGTAAGGCCAGGGGCTACGCTGCTTCTGAGCACCCTGCTTAAAGCGACACAGGCTTCCCTTCCTGCTATCCGAGCGCTACGATTAAAAAGTCCAAAAGGGAGACTCTCCGCATGATAGTGGGTGGTTTTCTTGGTCTTCTGGTCGCGGCCGGCATTTTGGTGTTCCTCGTCGTGCTGTTCCTGGCACCTCTGAAGCTCTACGCGATTCATCGTGAAATCCAGACTACGAACTCCCTCCTCACGCACCAGAACGAACTTCTGAAATGGCAGGGGGAGATTCTCTTACAGCTAGGTACAATACCGACGGATCATCCGGTGTTGGCCCAGCTCGATCTCCCACGTAAGGGGATTGATGACCCGCCCAAGGCCCGCACCTGAATCCAAGGTCGGTGCTGGTCGGTGCTGTGGTTTCCATTTCCTCGAAGGTCCCCGAACATCATAGCGCCGCGGCAATAATGCTTGTTCACCCTTAGCGGGAGGCAGACTGAAGGAATCCAATCACGATCCACAACGCCGCGCCGGTCAGGGTAAGGACGAACCACCAGGCGAGAATGGTCCTGATCGATTTTAGGGACCGGTCAATGGACGCGAGGACCGGGATGGAGTCCTTCTGCTCACCAACGAACACATACCCGCACTTCTCGCAGCGGTCGGTGGTGCTGAGGTTGGCGGAAGTGCAGGCAGGACATTTCATTCGTGGGGCTCCTTAATGTTCTTCAGACCGTTCCACGGTCTTTCCGAGCGTGGCTTCCGTGGCTGCAAGGACTTCACGGAAGTTATTTTTGTCCAGTTGGAACACCGCATATCGACCTTGGTCTTTTTCCTTGTATTGGACCGTGAGGAAATGCTTCTTTTCCTTGGTGAACAGCAACGGCCACGCCACGATGATGCCCCAGCCATAGCGAGGTGTGGCGGCGCGCTCATACAAGGCACTCGAAATCGTTTCGTTGGTGATTCCGAGGTTGACTTCCGGGAAGCCATGCCTGATTTCGTACTTGGTTCGTGGCGACGATTTGAACGTCATGCTTTTGTTGGTTGCGTCGAACGTGATGGTTCCGAGGACAAAGATCGGCTTAGTTTTGGCGCTGTCATCGGTGCGGTACAGGTAGTCGATTCCCTTGAAGGTTTGCGCACCCAGGGAAACACAACTGATAAGAACCAATAGTAGCGCTCGCATCGTATCGCAGGCCTTTATGTCTGAAATTATCCATCCGCATTGTACTACCTAGCTGCTGCGAACGTGGGGAAATTTTCATCCCGCTGCGGAGAATGCCCGCTTTGCGGGCTCAGGGCTCGTCAGTTGGCGCGCGCGAATGTGTGAAGGAGATAAGGTCCGGCGGTTATGCCGCGGTAGCCCTGTCGCGTTGTGGAGGGCCATTGACCACGGTTGGCCCGAATGCTTTGAAGGTCATGGTGGAGGACCTGAGGGTCCATGCTGAGGGCCCCGGCTAGCGCAATGAGTTGGTCGTCGGAGCATCCGCGGAGGCCGTTGAGGATTCCGCTCACCGAGGGCCGGCTGATCCCAGTATATTCCGAGAGAAGGGTCCGCGAGGTCCCGCGGTACAGTCCTTTCCGTGGTTGGCCGCGGGTCTCACGGTGCCGGGGGTCCCATCTGCGGGTGGTTGCCATGATCCGATTTTAGGACGTTCGGCGCGATTATGTTGCGATCTGGCACATAAAAATGGGGACCGCAGAGAAATTTCCCGGCCGCGGTTCGGCGAGGGGGCCAGAGGGAGGCTGCCGCTTGGAGCGTGGCTCCGCGCCGACCATGCCGGTTGGGCTCTGAGAATGGGCTGAGTTAGAGGATTTTCGGTCACGTCGGGTAAGGCCGCCCGATGTCCTGATTTACTGGAACTGCAATTGAATAGTTGATTAAGTATTGTATTATTATATAGTTACTGGGTTCCAGCGACTCTGGAACCTAATTGGAACCTGGAACCTCCGTGAAGTTCCAAGGGGTTCCAGCCGGGTTCCACCCCGATTGAAACCCTCCCTCTGATTGATGCCAAAGCAGATGGTCCTCTTCAGGCTTCCCAGGTTCCAGATTCCGCCCCAGCTAACACCGGGTCCCAAGCTTCCGGTAGCGTTTGGTGGCCTCATCGTAGGTCATGAGTCCGAAGGATTTTGCGCGAGCGATCAGGCGGGAAAGACTGCTCCTGGGCACGGTCTTGTCCGCTATGTCCTCGAAGCCGAATTCGCAAGGCAGCTTGTCCCAATGGGCTTTCTGCTGCGGTGTGAAGGCCTGTTCTAGGTCCGGGTCAGTCGGGAGGACTAATTCGAAGCCGGCGTAGTTCTCGGGCTTGTCCCCCACTGATCGGATGAGCATCGGATGCATATCCTCGCCGCGGCGAACGCCGTTGATAACCTTGATGCCGTCGCTGTCATGGAAGTCCATCCCTAACCTCACGTCGCAACGGTCTAGGATTGCGATGCTGCCGCAGATTTCTTCGAGCCATGCCCTGGGATCGGTCAGGAGATTTGGCGGCGTGCCCTTGCGCTCCCTTTTGCGCAGATTGAACGACAGGAGCATGGCCGCCTCAGCGCACCTGCAAAGAAGTTCCCTCAGGTCGAAGTAGCACGCCTGAACGTCCGTTCTCTTGGCAGTATCCAGGTTGAACAGCGTTTCAGGCGAGTCGATCAGAACCAGCGCGTTTGGCTTCGGCCTCAGGGCGTCCTCAAGCAGTTTAAGGCGATCCCGGCGGTTGCCACGCATCGCGGCGAAGAGCTTGGCTGTGCCCGGCTCACTCAGGTCGTCCAACTCCAAATAAGCATCGAGTTCATCCGGCGTTCGGGGGCTGGTGACGCCCAAGCGTGCCGCAATATTCCGAATGTTCCGCTTGTACACCGGGCCGGAAGTTTCAAAGTCAATGCTAATCACGGGCCTTCCCCGGACAGCGCGGCCGAGCCACGTGCGACCATTGAGGACGTGTTCAATTAAGTCGGCGAGCAGGGGGGACTTGCCGACGCCGTACGTTCCACCGAGCACGCCGATTTGGCCTTCCCGGATCAGGCCCGCGATTATTTCGGGTCGCTCCGTTACGTTGCGTTCGAAGAAGTCCGCGGCTGCCGGGCCGGTCCCTGCACCGGAGCTGGGGTCAGGAGTCGTGCTCATTTGGGGTTCCTCGGTTGTCCCGATAGTTGCGATCAGCGGGCTTGATGGTCTCCGTCTTTTTGAGGAGCACCGCGCGGCCGGCCTCGAATTTGATTTCCAACGATCCGTAAAATTGGGTGCGCTCCAATTCCCGGATCAGTTCGGCTGCGCTCTGGGAGGGCATCACTCAGCACCCCTCCCCTTGGCCGGCCGGGCGGGCAGTGTGACGGAAGTGCGAGTCGGCGCGGGGCTCATGCTGCGCCTCCGTTGCCGGCGGAGGCGCGGATGATGGATTCGACTTCGGCGAGATCGTACAGAACCTTGCCGCCGATCTTGTACCACGGGAAGCGTTTTCGACCGAGAAGGCGGTCCTTCTGGAGGGTGCGGCGGCTTAGTCCAGTCAGGGTCTCAACGTCAGCTTCCGAGCCAAAACGCTTAGTTACCTTTTGCGCCTCTGGGTTGCGACGAAGTGCGCTCACGGTTCCATCATTCGGCGAAATCGCCCAAAGGTACACGGCAGAAACCGCAGAAACTAGGAATGTTTTTTCAGGTCTTCGGACTGTACGGTCTGGCCCAACTGGGTGAGGCCGGTGGCGACCTTCGCGAAAATATCATCGCTCCAGACTCCGCCCCTCTCACCGCGCTGAATGGTGTCCGGGGACACTCCGCAGATTTCCGCTAGCGTGGCTTGAGTGGTGGCCTTGCCCCCAGATTTGACGATGGATTTGCGCAGTTCTCTCAGCTTTGGGCCGTCAACCTTCGTCCCTTCTGGGCGGCCTCCGCTGACCTTTAGGCGCTTGCGCGCTGATGCCGAGAGCTTCGCACCGGGATTGACCCGCTCCGCCAATCTTAGCCACGATTCGAGCAGTGGAAAGAATGCCTCGGGTGGGAGACTGTTGATTGCACCTTCTGGTAAACCAAGATGACGCAGCGCGCGGTAGAATGCCGGCCAGAAATCTCGATCATCGTCGGGGTTGAGACTCTCGCAGACCTTCAACCGCCGCAGCAGAGTCCGGCCACGCGCGATGACTTCGGCGGATTTCTTGAGACCTGCTTCAAACCGCTTCGCCGCTCGGGTTGTGGGATTGTCGAGGAGCTCGCGAACCTTGACTGTGTGCTTGCGAATGTCTTCAAGCAATGCTTGCGCTTCGGGCGATTCGTCTATTTCCTTCTGAATGCGGGCTAACTGAGCCTCGTCCTCTGGCTTGGACTGCAATCGCTCCCCTTTGCACGATCCCCTTTCGCTCCTGGGAGGAGAGCCGCCAGCGAGAAGGGGTTCCCGCCTTTCGCCTGGCCGGGCTAGGCGTGGGCTAGGCGGCTGATTTATTCTACTGCCGTGGCAGAGACAGCAGTCTGACTTTGACGTCCCTTTGACGTGGAGGAAGGAAAAACAAGCGAAAAACGGGGTAGTTTAGCGTATTGAGAAATCGGGCCTATCGTCCTGAAAACAAGCCAATAAGCTCGCATCTTGTTGGTTCCAAAGAAATCAGGACCTGCGTCTCTTAATCAGTAGGTTGAAGGTTCGATTCCTTCCGCGCTCACCAGCAAAATCAATGGTTTAGAATTCCTGAATTTACTCCCCCGTCCGAGTTGTGGGGACTTTTGTGGGGGGCTCCATCTGAATTTGCTCTCTCAGAACCTGATCTCAGCGGCCAGTTTCCGACAACCCGCTTCATAACCCAAACTCGTCGGCCGTGCGACCTCGCCAATTCTTGATGCTGAATCAATGTTGAACGGCCCTCCGATCTGAGATACCCTTAGTAGCCAAGCGCCGCCACAGATTCTGAGCATGTGGTCGGAATGTAACCCTGCCATGAAGCATATTCAAAAGGAGTACCAACAATCATTCCTGCTGGAGCCCACCAAGCTTCAACGACTCGTCAGCAAGATCCATGAGCGTCTCGCAGACCACCCCAGCACTGCCTGTAACGATAATTTTGAGGTTTTCCTCGCCGGTAATCGACGCGAAGAGATGGGTACATTGGACGATGTGCTTGCGCTCGACAATTCCCGCAAGCAAAAGATAGAACGCCTCGTTGTAGTGTGCTCGGCTTCTGCACCTGGAGCGATGAGGCCGGAGCACGAAGTGCAGGTCGATTTTGGTAGCCCAAGAACAGGCGGCCCGCCCTCAAACAGCACGACAAGGGTCGTTGCCGTTAGCGTACGCAGTGACGCTGGTGCTTGGGCTAGCCGCGCTCTCTCGGAAGTCGAGGAACAGGTCGAACGTACTTGGATACATTACTCCATCGGATACCTCACGATCCTCGTTGTTCTTCTGGTGGCCGCACTGATTGTTGTTGCATTGTCTCCCTTTGTTTCGCTCAACACGGAAGCGCCGCTCGCTAACGGATTGTGGCTTAGGAGTTCCGACGCCAATCGCGTTGAAGCGATGCTCGGAGACCACCCCATATTGACAGACGAGAATCTGCGGGAAATCGCGACGATGCAACTTCGGAACGTCCTCGGACTTCCGAGACGGCCGCGATCGATTTCGTCGAACCAGCTAACACGCACCCTGTTCCTGGTTGTGCCAATATCTGTCGTCGTCGGGTGCTTCTTGGTTCTGCTCGCGAACTGTTACCCGAGCGCTGTGTTCTTGTGGGGCGATGAGGTGGAGAGATACGCTAACGTTTTGCAGAGGCGCAGGGTTCTCTGGAGCGCAATTGTTGGCATCACCGTGGTGGGTGTTCTATCGAAGCTCCTGTTCGAGGGCTTGACAAATTCTTTTCCTAAGTAGACCACAGGCGGGCCACTCGGCTTGAAAAAGCCGGCTCGGCAGGGGGCCTGCCAGTCAATTATGCGTCCACTACTCCGAGTGCAGAACCTTCGAATGGCCGGGACGAGCCTCAAACTGCCTGCCGGCTATCGGGTCGCATCCCCTGGGTTCGGAACTCATGCCTGCGAAAGATCACGGCCGTGAAACTGCCCTCCGTGCGGACTGTTTCACCGGTGACATGGAGGTTGAGACCGACCAGGTTGTCCAGCCGCGCGGGCCATGCAATCGAAAGTTCAATCCGCACACCCTTGGGCAGGGGGTTTGCAGTTCGGAACAGAACGCCGTCACTGGACAAGTTGACCGTGCCACCAGTTCCAGTTACCGCCTTCCGATTGAGGACAAACCGGTACCGGAGCGCCGCGTCGATCGGGTAGCGCTGACTCGAACGCCGATCCTTGACGAATGGAGCAACTGCGGATGCCATGACAAGTGCCACTTGTTGGACCACACGATGACCAGCAAAAAGCTTGCCACGATTCGTCCCGGCGGTCAAGGAATTTATACCGAAGACCGGGGGCTCAGAGCCATGGAGAACTCTTGTGGCTCCAAGCCAGTTACTAGTACTTTTTGCCGATTTTACGGTTGAGCGTTTGCCGTAACTGATTGTAAACAAGTCAGCAGCGCTTTGGTTCGCAGATTGCTGCCTTTGTCAAAGGCTTCCGTTGCGACCATGAGAAACGTTCTCATCGTGGATTGCGATTTAGGATTCGTGTTTTGGCTCGGACAAGCACTGGATCGGGCGGGGTATCGGGCCCTGCCCGCTAAGAGTTGCGAAGATGCCATCGAACTGGTGAGCCGACTGCACCTTGCAATTCACATGCTCATCGTAAATGGCTTGTTACCGAGTGCCGGCGCGCTCGCTGTAGCCCTGCGCTCCTCACAAAGGCATCTGAAGGTCATCGCTATGACCGGCGAAGGTGATGAGCAAAGTTCCGTGTTTCCGGAAGCCGACGCATCCCACCGCAAGTGTTCTGGCGGAGGCGAAGCCGCGGAAAGAGAATGGCTTAAGACCATCGAGGGCGTCTTTGCACGCCAAACAGCGGACGATGGCGACAGCCGAACTGATGGGGGGCCATACCAGCCGGCGCTGAGAAAATAATGGCCCACAATTTGGTGTGTCCGATCCGGCGGGCAAATCGGGGCTGATGCTGGTGGCAGAGGAGCCTTCGATTACTTCCTCCGTAGCGTAGCATTCTACCCGCAGCATGAACGCACCTATCCCCACCTAGCCCTCACTCCAGCAAATTCCCTCAGCGCTACTTCTTTTCCGGCAAAAGTTTGCTGATGACAGGTTCCGGCCTGCGAATGCGAACCGGGAGGCAGTCACGTTCGCGGTATGGTCAGACCCGCGAACATCGGTTGGGACGCAGGAAGAGCAGGCGGAGCATGGCTCTGGGCTCGGTCTCGGTGAGCTATTGCAGCGAGATCACCACATTCGATTGCGTCTGCGCACCCCCGGCGGTCTCGACGAACGCCACCAGCGAGACGTCGCCCGTGCCGAGACCAGTGGGGACGGTCAGATTGATCTGGTAGAGGCCGGCGCTGACCAGCCCCACAAAGGATGGGGACACACCCACATTGTTGATGAGAAGGGTCACGGGCGAGGTGGTCTGCGCCGCTCCGGAAAACGCCTGGCCGGCCGGCACGGTCGTTTTGGTCGGTCCCAGACCCAAGGCGTAGAGGGCCACCAGATCGCCGGCCTTGGCTGCCACGGTCGGGTAGCCGAGCGAAGCACCGGTGGGGCCGAGGATATCGTAGCTTCCGCCTCCGTAAGCTCCCGAGCCGTTCGGCCGGAGGATGATGCCCGATACGTGTTTGTTGTCGGCGAGAAGGAAAGAGGGTGCGAAAGTGGCCATGGTCACGGTGGAAGCGGCCGTCCCGCCGGCGGTGGTTACGACGACCGGGACCGTGCCGAGGGCCGGGTCGTCGGGCACCTGCAGGTTGATCTGGGTGGGGCTGACGTACCACAGGTAGGCCGTCTTCCCGTCGACGGTTACGCTGGTGCCGCCGAGGGAGCCGGGGAAATTTCCATTCCAAATGGCAGTCGTACTTGCGAGGTTGGCGCCGTAGATCGACACCCATTCGCCGGTCTGGATGGTTCCCACCGGGCTATCGACGGGGACGATGCCGCCGGTTGTGATGGTTGGCGGGGGGACCGACACCGCCAAAGACCCGGTGCCGCTCAACTCCACGAACAGGCCGGTGGGGTTGTAAATGCCCCCGGTCGGGCCGTTGGTCACGACGAAATCGATGGTGTTTTTTCCGGCGACAAAACCGGCCGTGAGCGTGAAAGGAGTCGTAGATGCGAAGGTCGTGCTGGTGGGGCCGACAGTCACGCCATTCAATTGGATGGTGCCCAACGCGTCGTCAATGGCGAAAGAACCGGTCAAGGTAACGGTGCTCAGATTGAAGCCCGTCAAGTCGAAGGTCTCGCGGTAGACATAGACGCCGGGCGAGTCTACGGTGGCCTCGTTACCTCCCTTGGCCGGGCCGATCCACTGCGCGGAACTGGTATTTGGCAACCAATTCGGGAATGGATACTGTCCTGTGAGCGTGACATAGGCGTTATCAGCACCGTTGCCGTCGCTGACGCACGCCGCGCCAGTCGGGCACGAGATGAGCTTGAAGTTGCCATCCACCGAGCCGGGGGCGGCCAAATCGGATTTCCCCGCGAGGTGTCCGGTGCCGAAGATCGGTACGGCTGTCGTGTTAGCGGTGGTGCCGGGTATCACCGTGAGGGCGAAGGTGCACGAAAACGTGGAGGTCCCCACCGAGATCGATGCCGTGACAGTGGCGTTGCCCGCCGTGGATCCAGCCTGCGCGGCGACCTGGGCCTGGCCACTGGCGTTGGTGGTGACGGATGTCGCGGAAATCGTGACGGGACCAGTTACCGAGAGACTCACCTGGTAGTTCGCGACCGGCCCGGCAAGGCTGTTGACCTGCACAACCAAGGGCACGGCGAAAGCAGTATTGGTGGCCGTGGACTGGTTGTTTCCGCTCACGATGGTAATCCCATTCGGCTGAACCGCGGACGCGTTGGTCACGGTGAGGGTGAAGGTCTGGTTGAGTTGTCCCGCCACCGCCGTCACCGTCGCCGCGCCGGGCACCGCACCGGCCTTGACGGTGACCGCGGCGTGCCCCGCGGCGTCGGTGGCGACGGTCGTCCCGCTGGTTACGGTGATCGGTCCGGTGGAGGAGAACTGCACCGGATAGTTCGCTATCGGGCCGCCGGCGCCGTTGACCTGCACGACCAGCGGGGCCGCGAACGTCGTGCCGACAAGGGCCGACTGCGCGTCGCCGCTGAGCTTCGTCAGGCTGGTGATACTGCCCGTCAAAGTCAGTTGGAATGTGGCCTCTATGTTGCGGTTGCTGGCGAGCGCCACACTAACCTGGACGCCTCCGGAGGCCGAGGAGTGGAGAACCGGTGTGGCGGATACCAGACCGTTGTTGCCGGTAACGGTCTGCGCGCTGGAAAGCGTGGCGGCAGCAGCCGGCGTGACGGTCCAGACCATAGTCTGGTTCTGCACGGCATTGCCGTTCGCGTCGACGAGCCGGGCCACGAGCGGATTCAGCGGCACCTCGGCGCTTCCCACCTGGTTGTTGCCGCTGACAAGCAGCACGGCCTCCGGGCTGCCGGGGATGGAGGTGAAGGTGTAGGGCCCGTAGGACTGCAGGGCCTGCGCTGCTCCGCTGACACTCGCGGTGGCGACACCGCCGACCAGCACGTTGAAGCTGCCGGCGCCGCTGCCACCGAGGAGCGGATAGCAGTTGGCGTCGCCGTTGGAGTCCGTCAGCACCGATCCGGGATCGGCATAGCCGCCTTGCGCAGCGCAACTCAGACCGGGCGAGGATTGCGCGTTGAACAGGCGAACCGAGACGTTCGGGACACCCGAGCCCAATTCTCCGGACGCTACATGCACCTGGATGGGCGTCGACAACATCGCGCCAGAAGGCGCGGAAAGCGCCGCCTGATTGAGACTGGCTCCGCCAAACGTGGGAGGGTCCGCCTGGATATCGGAATTACCACCGAGCAGCAGCGACTGCGTTTCGGTGAAGGTCACCGAATTGTTATTGGCGATGGCCTGGATCGAAGAAACGAGGTACGGCGTTGACGCGGTGGCCTGGTTCGGAACCGAAACCAGGGTGACGGTGTTGCTGGCGACACCGTTGGCATCCGTCGCGGTGGCCGCCGAGCCAACCGTCGCCTGACCGCTGGTCACGGTCCAGGTGACCGTCGCCCCAGCGACCGGGTTGCCATTCGCGTCCATGGCTTTGACGGATATCGGCTGAAAGGCTGGCAGCGTGGACGTGGAACACTGGCACGCCACCTGTCCGTTGCCGCCGGCGACTGCCAGGTGCGCGACGGCGGCGGTCTGCGCGCGCGCCGGGATCAAAGCCAGGACGAAAAGCAGGCTCTTCGCGTAGTGAAAGATCATGGCTGGCTGCCGCAGTGGATTTGTCATCCGGTTTCCTCCTTCCGATTGCCCGCGAACGCGCAGGCGGCGGAGCAACTTCCGACTCCGGAGTCCGATTCTAACAGCAGGAAGCCGCGCAGACCAGCCTTTTGAGGACCGACAGCCTTTTGAGGACGAAGAATTAGGTTCGTTTGGAAATCGGAGTCACAGTGGGTCACAACGTGGTGTTTCAGGCTATCAGGGGAGTGAAGCTGCGCAGGGGGGAATAGCGCGCGGCTTAGAAAATGGCGCTCAGGGTCCGAAGCGGGAGGTTAAAACATGGGGACGAAGAATCCGGTGCTGTTCATCCCGGCGGAGGCGGGGCGGGCAATCTCACATGCGAATGGACCCTTATCGGGTACCCTCTGGGTCCCGCAGT
>Ga0181530_10003782_pt1 | contig 16526 bp, 14 predicted proteins | sample PEATcosm2014_Bin_42_FD_119769 | JGI IMG/M metagenome (GOLD analysis project Ga0181530, IMG submission 119769) | Peatland microbial communities from MTU Mesocosm Facility, Houghton, MI, USA - PEATcosm2014_Bin10_60_metaG | ecosystem: Environmental > Terrestrial > Soil > Wetlands > Peat | place... | reverse complement strand
GCTCTCGACGCGGTCGTCCAGTCCGGCCGCGAGAATGCCCACATTGATCGATTCGACGATGTTCTCACTGAATTCCTTCAGCCGTTCGTACTCGTCGACCTTCTGCTTGAGCGAGCGGTAGAGGTTTGCGTTCTCGATGGCGATCCCGACGTAATTCGCCAGCGTGAGCAGCAGCTCGACGTCGTCGCTGGACAGGAATTCGCCCGATTCCGTGCGGCTCACTCCAAGGAACGCAATTGCGCGCCCGCGCACCGTGCAGGGCAGATAGTAGTTCAGATCGAGGTCGGCGATGGTCTGGCGGATCGAAGCGGGCCAGCTTCCCGCAATAGCGTCGAGATGGTAGCGCGTGCGTTCGAAGAAGATGTAGGGGGCCCGCGGCGGCCAGTTGAGAAAGCTCAGGTCGAGAGAACCCGGCGATTGCAGCGGGCGCGCGCTCGAACCCATCGACATGCGCAGGCGCCAGGACGAGCCGTCCGCGCCCGTGCCCGCATCCGGAACAGCTTCGGCGAGGAAGAACGCCACGTGCCGGATCGACAGGGTCTGCATCAGGCGGTCGGCCACCAGCTGCAGCATATGATCGAGGTCGGTCTCCGAGTTCAGCTCGCGCGCGAACTCGATCAGCGTGCGCCGGTAGTTGTAGCGGTCGCGGTAAAAGTACTGGTCGAGCTTCTCCTGAATCCAGGTGCGCAGCGGCTGAAAAATGAAAGCCGCGAGCAGCATGACAAAGATCAGCCAGGCGCTGCTGAGGTCTTTGAAATTCTTCTGTACGATACTGCCCAGCGAAAACACGACGCCGTAAAACGCGGCAAGAACGCCCAGCGTGGCCAGCGTATAGGCGTAGCTGCGGCGGAAAATCACATCCACGTCCATCAGCCGGTAACGCACGATCGCATAGGCGATGGTCAGGGGGATGAGCGGCAGCGTCACCACCGCATAGTTCATGTAAGGGCTGAGCGGAACGTCGGCCACATAGGGAATGGCGTAGAGAATGGCGAACGGCGCAAAGCCGAACACCACGCCGTTGCGCAGCCATTTGAGCTGCTGCCGGATGACGGGATCTTCGGCCCCGCGGTAACCCGCCTGCAGCACACCGGCGCTCAGCAGGTAAGTGAAAGTGAGCAGCCCGATCCACGACCGGTCCAGGGCCTCGCGAACTTCGAGAGCCGATAGCCCGCGGGCCACCAGTAACCCGGAGCCAAACGCAATCGCGACCGCGGTCAGAATGGCGCCCGGCACGTAGATCAGCGGCGCCACCCACCGCCGGTACCAGGCGCGCGGCTCCGGAAACGTCAGACAAAAGTGCAGGAACAGGGCCGGAGCGAGCCATCCGGCAATCAGATTGCCCCAATAAATCACTTGGTCGAACCCGTTCAGCTTGCCCGTGTAGTGGAACGAGTAAACCACGAATGAAACGAGACAGAAGATGTAAAAATGGCGGGCCTTGTAGGCGCTGCCGCGCCGGAAATAGACAAACAGTCCGATCGCCAGGTAAGCGACTCCGACCAGGTACTGATACGAAATCGCGATGCCGCGCGCCGCTTCGCCGACAATCACCGTGACCGGGACGTCCACGCCCGCGCGCCGCACCACATAAGCCGCCTTCGCCCATGCGCCCGGGTTGGCTAAACGGCGCGGCACGTCGCTGGTTTGATAGACCGCAGCTCCCTGGATCGACTCAAGGATGTCGTTGGCGCGGATGCCGGCCCGGTCCGCTGGACCGTTCGCAACCACCCGCCGCGCGACCACCTGCCCGTCCTGGTCCGTCCACGTGACCCCGTCGTCCGGAAGCTTAAATTTCTGGAGCTGCTGATAGTTCAGGCCAGCGGCAATGGCCGCCGCCACCGTGAGCACGGTCAGGATCGCGGTCGAGAGCTGAAATTTGAGTTCCTGAAGCATCGGCAGCTTCCGGCATCGGCGGGAGAACCCGAAGACACCTGTACGTTCTTCCCCGCAGTGCAGTTACGATGCCACTATATTTTCACGGAATCGAATCTCGACGCCTGAAAATAAACAGTTTAGCAGGTAACTCAAGGAGGCGGATTCCATTTTTGGAATCCGTCACTGAAGGCTCGTGCTGAGAACCGGAGTTTCAGAAGCGGCAGCGGGGCCGCTTCGTCCGCATCCAGTCCACGAATGCGGGCGGCGCAGCCATAGTCGAGAGGCGGCTCTGGCGCACCAGCGACCAGTCGTTGAACAGGCCCGATTCTTTAATTTCGCGCAGGCTGACCGGAGGGTCGATACGGCAGCGGAAGCGGAAATCGGCCACCGCGAGCTTCGCGTTTTTCGGGTCCGGCCTGCCATCTCCGACGACGTCTGCAACGCCGACCACGGCCGCGTCACTCATGCTATGGTAGATGAAGACGCGATCACCGGATTTCATGTCGCGGATGGCCCGGAGCGCCTGGGGATTTTTAACCCCGTCCCATACAGTTTGTCCGTCCCGTTCCAATTGCGTCAGCGAGTACGTTTCGGGATCGGTTTTTGCGAGGAAATATCCCTTCCGGTTTGACAGTGTATCCCTCATTAACCTAAGTATATTCTCCGTTCCACGGAATGCTTGGTAGGATCAAAATGGGAGTAATGATGCGGATCGTTTGTGCGTTTGTGTGCGGGGCAGTGCTATGCGCCGCGCAGACCGGCAGTCCGCCTTCGGGCGAACCCGGCGCGACGCCTTCCCCAAAGGTCTCGGGGGATGAGGCGGTCCAGACCGCGCCCGCCACTCCGCCCGTATCTGCGCCCGCTGCTCCACCCGCACCCGCGCCTGCCATCGTTCCTCCGGCTGCCGAGAACGCACTGCCCCCGGCGCGGAAAACGCCCACTGAACCGAACGCAGAGGAATCGGGCAAAGTGGTATCGAAGTATGTGATCGGGCCTCTCGATCAGCTCTATGTGCGCGTCTGGAACCAGGGCAATCTGTCGGGACTGGTGGGCGTCGGACCCGACGGCGTGATGTCCATGGCACTGATCGGAGAACTAAAAGCGGACGGTTTAACGGTCACGCAGTTGAAAGAAGCTATCACGGCGCGCCTGAACGATTTTCTCAACAGCCCCGAAGTCTCCGTTGAAGTCGTCAAAATCAACAGTAAGAGCGTTCTCATGATAGGCGGTATCGGGCACCCGGGCAAATTTCCACTTACCGAAAAGACAACCGTGCTGGACGCCATTGTGGGTTCGGGTGGTCTTCGTGACCTCGCCAACGGCAAGAAAATCTACATTCTGCGCGGCGGAAAAAAGATCATGTTCAATTACAAGGACGTGATCCAGGGCAAGCATACGGAGCAGAACATCGAGCTCCAGAACGGGGACCAGGTGGTGGTACCCGAATGAGCGGAGGACAAATGGAAACAGCAGCATCTGGTTATGTAGCGATTTCGCGGCGCACTCTCGATCTGGAGGACTATATCGACGTCGCGCGACGGCATGCCGGCTGGATCATGGGGCCAACGTTCTTTGGCGTGGTCGTTTCGATCGTGGTCGCGTTCGTGCTTCCGAACACTTATATTTCGCAGGCGGAGATGCAGATCACGCCTTCGCAGATCTCTCAGAGCATCGTGCAGACCACCATCAGCCAGTTGCTGACCGATCGCATTGCGCAGATGGAAAACGAGATTCTGAGCCGCACCAGTCTTTCGAGCATCATTCAGGATCCGCGTCTCGATCTCTATAAGACGGAGCGCGCGAACCAACCGCTCGAAGATGTGATCGAGACCATGCGCACGCGGGATGTCCGCATCCAGATCGTTTCGCTGCCAAGCGCTAACGGGAACAAAGCCTCGGCCTTCACCATCAGCTTTTCATACAAAGATCCGCATAAGGCACATGACACCGTCCAGTCTCTGATCACGAAGTTTGAGGACGCCAACCTGACCACGCAGAGCAAGCAGCAGAACGTGCTCACTTCGTTCGTGCACGACGAGTTGTCCGAAGCCAAAGCGAACCTGGACAAGCTCAACGAGCAACTGACAAAATTCCGCGTCGACAATCAGGGAAAGTTGCCGGAGCAGTCCGAGCTAAACATGGCGCAGCTGAATTCGCTGCAAAGCCAGGGCAATGCGAGCAACGACGCCTTGAACCGGCTGGCGCAGGAGAAGCTGGAACTGCAAACGCATCTGCAAACCCTGCAGAGCCAGATGGATTTGCTGATGATGTACGAGAAGGAAAACCAGGCGGCAGCCACCCCCGTTGCGGCCCGCCAGAACGAGCGATTGCTGGCGCTGACCAAGACCATCTCGGATACCGAATTACAGCTTGCGCAACTGAAGCTGATCTACACGCCGAAGCATCCGGATATCCGCGATGCTGAAAAGCGGCTGCAGATTCTCCGGGATGAACGCGACAAACTCCAGGCGGAACAGACGGCCGAGGAGGCTAAACCGAAGGAAGCAGCAAAGAAAGGGACGAACTTCGCGGCGGCATCGTCCATCACCCAGCTGCAGGGGCAGATCGACGCCGCCAACGCCCAGCTCCAGGTCTTTGAGATGCAGCGCCTGAACAAAATGAAAGAACAGGAGACCGTGGCGAAGTCGATTGCCAGCTATCAGGAAAGGCTGGCCGCCACATCGAGTATCGAGGCGACATACGCCGATCTGCAACGGGACGACAGGGCCGCCAGCGAGAAGTACCAGGTCCTGCTCGCCAAAGAGCAACTGGCGGAGCAAAACGGCGACCTGCTGCAGCGCAAGGCCGGAGAAACCCTGGAAGTGCTGGATCCGCCATCCCTGCCGTCCCAGCCTGCAAAACCCAACCGGTGGCTCATCGTGGGCGCCGGCATCATGCTCTCGTTCGTTCTGGGACTTGCAATGGCGGGCTTCCAGGAGGCCAAAGACACTTCGCTGAAGAACCTGAAAGACGTTCGCGCCTATACTAATCTTCCGGTATTGAGCAGTATTCCTCTGCTCGAAAATACGATGCTGGTCAGGAGAAAGAAAAGGCTGGCCTATCTGGCGTGGGCCGCCGCGGTGATCGTGGGAGCGATTGCCGTGAGCGCCGCGCTCTTTTATCACATTCAGTACCTGACATGAGCCCCACGAAAAAGAAGACTACTTCATGAGCCGCGTTCACGATGCCCTGCGCAGGGCCGAACAATTCCTGGAAGCACCCCCCGACGCCGACGCCGGGGCGACAGACCCCGAGTCTCATTCGCTGGTTCTGTCGGAAGAAGGAGGGGTTGCTGAACAATCTCCGGCCATCGAGGTTGCCAATCCGGCCCTGGGGACAGGCGTAAACGGCATCGTTCGCGCCACGCCGAAGCAAATCGAGGTCGACTGGCGTCACCTGCTCGGCCGCTGCAAGACCATCCCATTCCGGCCCGCGCCGGAAGCCCACCTGATCACCGGAGATCAGGCGCACCAGGTACCCGCCGAAGAGTTTCGCAGCCTCCGCACCCGCCTGAATCATCTGCAAAGCCAGCAGGATCTCCGCATCATTGTCGTCACCAGCGCTTCGCCCGCCGAAGGCAAGACGTTCACTGCGGTGAATCTCGCGCTGGCTCAGGCCCAGCTCGAGACACCTGTGCTTCTGGTCGACCTGGATCTGCGACGTCCCGCCGTGCATAATCTGTTCCAGTGCGAACGGACGCCCGGATTCGCCGACTTTCTTCTGGCCGAGAAGCCGCTCGAAGAATGCGTGCGCAAAATCGAAGGCACCAACCTTTACTTCCTGCCCGCCGGAACGCAGGTCAAGAACCCCCTCGAGTTACTCAACATGCGCCACGTCAAGCAGACTCTCGACGGTTTGCGCAAGCTTTTCAACTGGGTCATTCTCGACACGCCGCCTTTGCTGTTCTCGGCGGATGCGAACCTGCTCTCGACGCTCACGGACGGCACGATTATCGTCGTGCGCATCGGATCGACCACCTACGACAACGTGATTCGCGCCATGCAGTCGTTGTGCGAAAACAACGTGCTGGGGATCGTCGCCAATGGTGCGCGGGCGGGCGAGTTATACAGCAAATACACCTACTACTACACGAAGCAGGAAGAAGGCGAAGAGGAAGAAGAGCCGGACGCGGATGTGGAAGCAGAAGCGGTACCGGACACGGAACCGGAAGAAGAATAGGCTGGTTCTATTTCTCCACGGTAACCGTTGAGGCACGCATCGTGTCGCGTCCGACGTCGAGGCCGATAGCCATCACGGTCGCGCCTTTTCTTAGTCTGCCGTCGCTGAGGTCGAAGTGGGTTCCGGCGTAGAAGAGAACGGTCGTCCGCACGCAGGGATGGCGGTCAACCCCGTTGTCATGACACTCTTTAACAACGATGCGATCTGAGCTTGCGGCGACAATCGTGCCCTCGGTTTTCGCAACATTCGCTTCGACCAGTTCCGCGGTCAGTTCGCCGCTCGGGTATCCAACAACAGCCCTTGCGACAACGTCATCGCCGACTTTAAGGCCGCTCGTATCGGGCAAGTTCTCTCCGCGCCAGATTTCCGTGTTCGCGTTGACTCGCATGACGCATATCCCGTTTTCGTTTTTCGCTGAAAGCGTGTCCTTCGCGATCGCGAGCAGACGGCCGCCGCAAACGCGAATCTCGGCGATGTGATGCGGTTCCATGCGGATGCCATCGTCCTTTTCCGCCGCGGCAACCATCGAGGCCAGGACCGCGCCGTCAGCGTCCCGAGTGCATCGCAGGGAGATATCGTCACCCACCACGAGTTGGCCGGCGTTTTCGAGATCCACTCCCCGCCGCCAGATCTCGGCGTCAGGCGCCAGGCGCGTCGTGATGATCTTCTCGTTGAACTTCAGGGTGACGGAATCGGGCTGGATCGCGAGCAGTGTGCCCCCGAGGCATTGATCGCCGGGAACGTCCGACTGAGCGGCGAGGCTGCTTAGAAAGCCGAGTCCGATGCCGACGAACAGCAGTGTCCGCACGTCCACCAGTTTAGTACTTCGTCCCGGTAACCACTTGCTGACGCGCGTGGCTCAGAAGGAGTTACTACCCTGTGACTCTTTTACCGACAGCCGGGTCAGGCGGTTGCTGGTTCAAGTTGATAACCGAGTTTTTTAGCTTTGGATAGCCTTTCAACCGCTTTCCGGAGATGCGCCGGGCAAGCTTCGATGGTTTCTATGTATCGTGCGCGCTCCGCTCCGATCGATTCCGGCCGCTGGAATCTGCCGACGGGATAGCGGGGGTCGGCGCTCACACCTTCTCTCCCTTTATCAGATCTTCGTACGTTTCGCGCTCGCGGACGATGCGCCATTGGCTGCCTTCAACAAGCACTTCAGCGGCCCTCGGACGGGAGTTGTAATTGGAAGCCTGCGCAAAACCGTAGGCGCCGGCCGAAGCCAGAGCGAGATACTCGCCAGGCTGTACATCGGCGACTTCCCGGTCGCGGGCGAAAAAATCGCCCGTTTCGCAAACCGGCCCCACCACATCGGCCACAATCGCGGCGGGATTCGGCATATGGCGAAGGGGCAGGATCTCATGATGCGACTGGTAAAGGGCTGGCCGGATGAGGTCGTTCATCGCGGCGTCCACCACGACAAACTCCTTCGTCCCGCCTTTTTTTCGGTACAGAACCTGAGTGAGCAGAACACCGGCAGGGCCCACGATCGAGCGCCCTGGTTCGACCATGATCTTCAGACCGGCGCGGCTCAGCGATTCGCGCAGCGCGGCGACGAAATCGCGGATCGGAGGCGCCTGGTCGGCCGACTGATAGGCAATGCCCAGACCGCCGCCAATGTCGACATGATCGATGGCGTGTCCATCCGCTCTGAGGTCCTCAATCAGCCGCAGCACTTTGCGCGAGGCTTCGAGAATCGACGAAAAATCGAGGATCTGGGAACCGATATGGCAATCGACCCCGGTCGCGCGCAGATTCCGGAAAGCTTTGGAGCGGTGGTACAGCGCGCGCGCCTCCGCGATGTCCACGCCGAACTTGTGGTTGCGCAGTCCGGTGCTGATGTAAGGGTGGGTGACGGCGTCGACGTCCGGATTGACCCGCAGCGCAAAGTGCGCAGTGACGCCTACTTTTTCCGCAATCGCGTCGATTTCCGCCAGCTCGCCTTCCGACTCACAGTTGAAGTTGAAGATCCCTTTGCGCAGCGCAAATTCGATCTCGCGGGCCGTCTTGCCGACGCCCGAGAAGACAACGCGCGCGGGATCGCCTCCGGCCTGCAGCACGCGGTACAACTCGCCCCCCGAGACGATATCGAATCCGCATCCGGCCCGCGCGAGCAGTGACAGAATAGCCAGCGTCGAGTTGGCCTTGACGGAATAGCAGACCATGTGCGGCGTCTCGCCGAACGCCGCGTCGTAGGCGCGATAAGCGTCGAGGACCGATTGCGCCGAATAGACGTAACACGGAGTACCCGCCGCTTTGGCGACAATCTCGAGATCGACTTCCTCGCAGTAAAGTTTCCTCTCGTGATAGCGGAACATCAGCCCACCCTCATTACGATCAGCGTCTGATCGTCAAAACGTTCCACGTTGAACTCGTCCAGATCGGCGAAGATCGCCTCGACGATTTGGCGCGGCGCAAGATCCCCCGCGCGGCGCACCACCTGCGCGAGACGTCCGCGCCCGTATTCTTTGCCGGCCGGGTCCAAATGATCCGACACGCCGTCGGAAAAGAGGACAACGACGTCGCCCGCGCGCGCCTCGAATACGACTTCATCATACTCGCGATTCGGCAAAAGGCCCAGCGGAATCCCCTCCACCTCGACCTTGAGAATCTCACGGCCGCGGCACACCATGGGCGGCGAACCGCCGGCGTTGGACATGGTGAAACTCTTCGAGTGCGGGTGCCACAAAGCGAGCAACAGAGTGAGATAGCGGCCCTCGACTTTGCGCTGTACCAGCGAATCGTTGATGGCCTTCATCAGTTCCGACGGATTGCGGCGGCGTGGCGCGAGCGTTCGCATGAGCCCGCTGACCATGGCGCCGTAAAGAGCCGCGGCCGCTCCCTTGCCGCTCGAATCGCCGAAAGCAATGGCGAAATGCGAGTCCCTGTATTCGAAGAAGTCGTAGAGGTCGCCGCTGATCTCGCGCGCGGGACGGAGTCCGATGGCGATGTCGAGCCCGCTGACTTCGGGCGCTTCCGGGGGCAACAGAACGGTCTGAAGCTCGAAGGCGGCCCGGAGGTCCTCCTGCATGCGCCGCTCACGTTCGCCGATTTCTCTGTAGAGACGCGCGTTCTCGATGGCGATCGCGATGGAGGGCGCCAGCAGACTTAACGTCCGCGCGTGGTCTTCCGTGAAGTAGCCGAGGCGTTCGCTTTCGAGATCCATCACGCCGCTCACACGGTCCTGTATGATGAGCGGTACCGCGATCTCCGAGGACATATCCGGATGCGAGGAGATGTAGCGCGGATCGGCCGTGGTGTCGTGGACGCGTACGGTCTCGCGCGAGGTAACGGCCGCGCCGGTGATGCCCTTGCCCAAAGGAATATTGTCGATATTGACGCGCTTGTCGTAGCGGCTGCTGAAGCGGTGGCGCAAAGCATTCTCGGCGGGATCGACCAGCAGAATACTGAACGCGTCGTAGTTGATCAGGGTCCGGACGCTCGACGCCACTTTGCTGAGGAGTTCGTCGAGATCGAGAATCGATGAAAATTCGTGCGAGAGCCGCGAGAGAGTCCGAATCGTGCGGTACTGCCGTTCGGCGCGCCGGTAAAGGCGGGCATTATCGATTGCTGAGGCGACGCGCCCGGCAATCAGATGCAGCATCGCGCGGTCGTACTGATTGAACGCGCCCGTGCGCGTCGACTGGACATCGATCACGCCCACAAGCCGGCGGCGGGCGGTCATCGGCACGCTCAATTCGCTGCGCACAATATCGGAAGTGAGCAGATAGCGGTCGTCGGCCTGGACGTCGGGCACCAGAATCGGCTCGCGCCGGGCCGCCGCGGTTCCGACGATGCCCTCGCCCAGTCCGATCGACAAATTGCGGACCACCTCCTCGCGATGCCCGGCAGCATAGCGAATGGCCAGATCCTTTCGTTTGTCGTTGTACAGCAGAATAGCGAAAAGTTCGTACGGAATGACTCTGTGAATGATGTTGGCGACGTTAGCGAGCAGCTCGTCCAGCTCCAGAGTTTCGGAAGTCAGCGTGGCGACTTCGAGCAGAAAGTCGAGCAAATCGCTGCGTTCGCGGAACCGTATCGCCGGCTTGACGCGAGGCGCCGGCATTGTTAACCGTCCGCCCCGGCGAAACCGAAAACGTTACTGAGTCGTGACCGTAAGGGAGCGATTGGCGAATGTGTCACGAAACCGTCGCCTCGATGATGCGCACGCTGGAGCTTGCGCCCACTCTCGTTGCGCCCGCCGCCACCATCGCCTTGAGGTCTTCGAGCGTCCGGATGCCTCCCGACGCCTTCACCCCCATCGACGCCCCGACGGTGCGCCGCATGAGAGCCACATCGTGGACCGTTGCGCCAGCCTTGCTGAAACCAGTGGACGTTTTGACGAAGTCCGCCCCGGCCTCCTGAGATAAACGGCAGGCCAGAATCTTCGAACTGTGGTCCAGATGCGCAGTCTCGATGATGACTTTCACGATTGCGCCCAGACCATGACTGACCTCAACCACTCTCTGAATATCGGCACGGACCATCTGCGTTTCGCCGCCGAGCAGCGCGCCGAGATTGATCACCATGTCGATCTCCCGCGCGCCGTCGCCGATCGCGAATTCAGCTTCGTATGCCTTCGCCGCGGTCGTGGTTGCGCCGAGCGGAAAGCCCGCGACGGCACATACCTTCACCGGCGACCCGCGCAGTTCAGCAGCAACAAACGGAACCCAGAATGGATTGACGCATACGCTGGCGAACTCGTATTGCAGAGCTTCCGCACAGACCTTGCGAACCTCGGCGCGAGTGGCCTCCGGTTTCAGAATGGTGTGATCGATCAGGCGCGCAATCGTTCGGTCGAAGTTCATCGGCAACGGGAGCAGGCCACTACGTCGTGGCTTCCCAGGGTTTGTCGTGCGCGCCGCGGTCGCGGCCTTCGACGCGGTCGTAGAGGTAAAGGTTCGACACTGTGCCGAGCGCCTCGTTGTAGAGAGTCGTCAGACCAAGCGCCTCTCGCAGGTCTTCCTGAAAATTGTGAATCTCCTTCAGTTCTTCCGCCAGCGCTGGCTTGCGTTTGCCGCCGGGCGTGGTAAAGAACTTCTGGAATCCGCCGTCGGTCAGCGAGCCGATCTCCTTGCCCATCACGACGCCCGCACGCTCGACGACCCGAGGTACGCCATCGGGTCCCGGCTCGGCGATGCAGGCGACGCCATTGCGTTCAATGCGCGTCTTGCCGCCCCCCGCGGGCTCCACGCGGAAACCGGCCGCGCGCGCGGCGGCCATGTGATCTTCGAAGGTCAGCTTTTTCATGTGCTCGCGGCGGAAAAACATGGCTTGTTTCTTCAGTATAAGTGGCCTGTCCTTATAATTGCGGAATGCCTGATGCCGGAAGGTGGGTGCTGTCGCTCGACGAGGGAACCACCAGCGCTCGAACAGCCCTTTACAACGAGCTGGGCGAGCGAGTCGCCCTGCGCGCCGTTCCGTTCGAATCGCGCTGGCCGCATCCGGGCTGGGTCGAGCAGGACGCCCTCGAAATCTGGCGCGTCCAGATGGAATCGGTTCGAGCGGTGCTCGAGGCGGCGAAGGTTCGGCCCGATGAAATCGCCGCCTGCGGGGTCACAAACCAGCGCGAAACCACCGTTCTGTGGGATCGCCGCACCGGCGAACCGATCGCCCCCGCCATTGTCTGGCAATGCCGCCGGACAGCGGATTTCTGCGCTGAAATCGCCAGATCCCGTTACGCGGCCATGATCGAGCGGAAAACCGGACTCGTCATCGACGCCTACTTTTCCGCCAGCAAGATCCGCTGGCTCCTCGACAACGTTCCCGATGCCCGCGCCAGAGCCCGCGATGGCGAAGTCCTGTTCGGAACGATCGACACATGGCTGATCTGGAAACTGACCGGCGGCGTCACGCACGTCACGGATTATTCGAACGCGTCGCGCACGATGCTGATGGATCTGGAAACCGGCACGTGGGACGACGAGCTCCTTGGGGTCTTCGACGTTCCGCGCGCCATCCTGCCGGCGATCGTCCCGTCCTCGGGCCGCGTCGGCATGATTGAAGCGAAGGCCTGCGCCGGCATTCCCATTAGTGGCATTGCGGGAGACCAGCAGGCCGCGCTTGCCGGACAAGCCTGCTTCCGGGCGGGCCTCTCGAAGAATACATACGGAACAGGATGCTTCGCGCTCACCCACACAGGGAACGTCCCGCCGCGTTCCCTACACCGTCTGCTCGCGACCCGCGCGGCTGCGGCAGGCGATCGGCCTGAGTTCGCCCTTGAAGGCAGCGTGTTTATCGCGGGCGCCGTCATTCAGTGGCTGCGCGATCAAATGGGATTCATTCGCACCGCCGCGGAGTCCGAAAGCGTCGCCGCCAGCGTGCCGGATTCGGGAGGCGTCTATATGGTGCCTGCCTTTGTGGGCCTGGGAGCGCCTCACTGGAACTCAACCGCACGGGGGATGATCCATGGGCTTACGCGCGCAAGTACGAAACAGCACATTGTTCGGGCCGCGCTCGAGAGCATCGCCTTTCAAAGCAAGGATCTGATCGACGCGATGGAGGCGGACTCCGGAAACTTTATCCATGAACTGCGCATCGATGGAGGGGCGGCTGGTAATAATTTACTCATGCAATTTCAGGCTGATATCCTCGACAAGCCGGTCATCCGGCCAGCGGATACCGAAACCACGGCCCTGGGCGCGGCGTACCTTGCCGGGATCGCAGAGGGCGTCTGGTCGGGAATCGAAGAAGTCGAGAGCTTCTGGCGGGTGGATCGCCGTTTCGAGCCGGAGATGTCCGCGAGCACGCGCGGCAGCCTGATGAGCGGATGGCGCGCAGCAGTGGCGCGCGCGACCGCTGACTTACAATAATGATTCAGGCATGCGCACGCTGTTTTTAAACCCGCCTTCTTTTGAAGGCTTCGATGGAGGCGCCAGTTCCCGGTGGCCCGCATCGCGGGAGATCGAGTCCTATTGGTATCCCGTTTGGCTGTGCTATCCGGCCGGCATGCTTCCGGACAGCAAAGTTCTCGACGCGCCGCCGCACAAAATCTCCATCGAGCAGACGGTTGCCATCGCGAAGGATTACGAATTACTCGTCCTTTTCACGTCCACTCCCGGCTTTGACGTCGATATTAGAATCTCGGAGATGATGAAAGACGCCAACCCGAAGCTGAAGGTCTGCTTCGTGGGTCCTCCGGTTACGGTCGAACCGGAGAAGGCGCTGAACGCAAGCCGCGCGGTCGACTTCGTGATCCGGCGCGAGTTCGACTATCAGATCGTCGATTACGCCAACGGCAAACCGATTGAGGAGATTCCCGGCGCGACGTTCCGCAAGGACGGAAAGATCGTCAGCAACCCGGAAGCGCCCGTGATCGAGAACCTGGATGCCCTGCCGTGGGTCACGAAGATCTACAAACGCGATCTCGATATTACGCGGTATAATGTCCCGTTTCTGCTGAATCCCTTCATCTCGATGTATACGTCGCGGGGTTGTCCGGCGATGTGCACTTTCTGCCTGTGGCCGCAGACGCATTCGGGCCACCGCTGGCGGCTGCGTTCGAGCGACGACATTCGCGACGAAGTACGGTACGCGATCCAAGCGTTTCCGCACATGAAGGAAATCTTCTTCGACGACGATACCTTCAACTACCGCAAGGACCGTACGCTCGACCTTTGCAGCAAGCTGAAGGAACTGAAATTCACGTGGTCGTGCACGTCCCGCGTGACCACCGATTACGACACGCTTAAGGCGATGAAGGAAGCCGGATGCCGCCTTCTGATCGTTGGTTACGAATCCGGCGATGCGCAGATCCTCAAAAATATCAAGAAGGGCGCGACCATCGACATGGCCGAGCGCTTCACGGCGAATTGCAAGAAGCTCGGCCTCGTCATCCACGGTGACTTCATCGTCGGGCTGCCCGGCGAGACGCACGCGAGCATCCGCAAGACCATCGATTTCGCGAAGAGGCTCGATAACGAGACTATTCAGGTCTCCATCGCACATCCCTATCCGGGAACCGAGTTCTACGACTATGCGGTGAAGAACGATCTGATCTCGATCGGTAATATCGTGGATGAACGCGGCAATCAGCTTCCCAAGGTCGTGTACGAGAACCTCAACGAAGCTGAGTTGATGGACTGGGTCGAGCGTTTTTACGGCGAGTATTATTTCCGGACAAAGGTGATCTGGCGCATGGTCCGGAAAGTGATCTTCAATCCGCACGACCGCAGACGGCTGGCCAAGGAGGCGCGCGAGTATATGGCGTTGCGCGCCCGCCGCAGGAAATTCATTTCGGACCAGAGGCAGCAGACGGCCGTGTCCGCCAATGCCGGAGACTAGCGAACTGCGCGCGAAGACGCGCCTGTTCGCCGTTCTGACGGTCCTCACCAACGTCGCCGGAAACTCCGCCCTCACCAAAGGCATGCATCAGGTGGGCGACCCGGGGAACACGCCGGCGGCGCTGATCGGCGCATTGTTCCATCCGTGGGTCGCGCTCGGCGTCGCGCTGCTGATCGTCTGGACCCTGACGCACATGGCGCTTCTCAGCTGGGCGGACCTCAGCTACGTGATGCCTGTGACCGCGGTCAGTTATGTGGTCACGGCGCTCGCGGCGCGCTTCTTCCTTGGCGAGACCGTCTCGCTGATGCGCTGGGCCGGGATCGTATTGATCACGTCGGGCGTGACTCTGGTCGGCCGGACGGCGGTTTCTTCGAGTGGCCCGGTATGAAGTGGGTATTGGTCCTGATGCTGGTCTGTGCCACGACGGTCGGCGACGTCTTCCGGTCGCTCGGCATGAGGCGACATGGCGAGATCCGCGATTTCCGGCCCGGCGCGATCGGCAAGGCCGTCGGGATGGTGGCGAGTAATTCCTTCGTGATCATCTCAACGTGCGCGATGGCGGTTTCCTTTTTCTCCTTCCTGAAGCTGGTGTCGATCGCACCAATGAGTTTCGCCGTGCCAATGTCGGCGGCAGCCTTCATTCCTGAAACGCTGTTCGCGCGGGTGCTGCTCAAAGAGGCCGTGGACTGGCGGCGCTGGACCGGCGTCGGTCTGATTCTGATCGGCGTGTTCTTCATTTCACAGTGATTGCCGCGATTCTGGTTTGCTGCGGGATCGCTTATAACCTTCTCGCGATTGCCGGGGCGCTGCGGTTCCGTCGCCGCCGGGCCATACCAAACTACCGGCCCGCCGTCTCGATTCTGAAACCGGTGCGCGGTCGCGATCCACGCTTCTATGAGGCCATCCGTTCTCACGCCACGCAGTCATATCCGGACTTCGAATTGATCTTCGGCGCTTTTCCGGACGACCCCGCGCGGGAGGATATCGAGCGGTTGAAGGCCGAGTTCCCCGGAATTTCGATTCGGGTGTTCGATGCCACGAACGACGCTCCGAACGGCAAGGTCGGCGCGTTGGAGATTCTGGCGCGTGAAGCCCGGCACGACATCCTGCTTGTCAATGACGGCGACATTCTGGTGGAGCCGGATTATCTGGCTCGGGTCGTGGGTCTGCTTGCGGATGATCGGGTTGGCATGGTGACCTGCCTGTATCGCGGTGCCGCATCGTCCATTGCGTCGCGGGCCGAGGCGCTCGGCATTGCGACGGAATTCGCGCCCAGCGTGCTGGTGGCTCGTCTGCTTTCCTCCAGCGGTTTTGCGCTCGGCGCCACCATGGCATTTCGCGCTTCGGATCTGAGGGGCATCGGAGGATTCGCCTCCATCCGCGAGTTTCTGGCCGACGACTATCAACTCGGCGCGCGCATCGTGGGTTTGGGAAAACGCGTCGTGCTCTCCGATGTCGTGGTGGAGACGAATCTGGGCGGGGGCAGCTGGCGGGATGTCTGGAAGCACCAGACGCGATGGTCGCGGACGATCCGGGTTTCACGGCCAGCGGGCTATTTTGGATATCTCGTGACGCAGTTGAGCTTTTGGTGCATCGTCGCGGCGTGCGCGGGATACTGGCGCATTGCGCTCGCTGGACTCGCCGTTCGCTTGATCGCTGCAGCCACCGCACTGAACGCCCCGGGCCAATCGGGGCTTCTGAAGATCGCCGCAGTTCCGTTGCGGGATCTTTTCGGGCTTGCGGTCTGGTTCGCCGGAATGGGCGGACGTGAAGTAGAGTGGCGCGGATTTCGGTTCAGACTGTCGCCCGATGGCCGGATTACGCCCGTCCACCCGTAAAGGCCACGCAGTCGATCTCTACTTTGATGTCGGCCATAAACTTACAGACGATCGTCGTGCGTGCCGGTTTGACCACTCCGAAGAACTCTGTGTAAACCTCGTTCATGCGCGCGAAGTCGGCGCTGTCGGAGAGAAACACGGACACCTTCACCACATCGTCCAGCGACGAACCCACGCCGTCGAGAATGCGCTTGAGATTCGTCAGGGCGAGCCGCGTCTCGTGCTGAATGTCGCCGGGAGAGATTTTGTCGGTCGCCGGATCGACCGGAACCTGACCGGAGACGAAAATAAAATCGCCCGCCCGAACCGCCGGGGAATAAGGCCCGCGCGGAGTGGCGATACCGGGAG
>Ga0181530_10003778_pt1 | contig 16534 bp, 10 predicted proteins | sample PEATcosm2014_Bin_42_FD_119769 | JGI IMG/M metagenome (GOLD analysis project Ga0181530, IMG submission 119769) | Peatland microbial communities from MTU Mesocosm Facility, Houghton, MI, USA - PEATcosm2014_Bin10_60_metaG | ecosystem: Environmental > Terrestrial > Soil > Wetlands > Peat | place... | reverse complement strand
GCAGTACATCGGCGAACACGGGATTGTTAGGTCCCGTGATATCGAGGCCTTCGGTCTTCCGCGGCAGTATCTCGTTCGTCTCCACCGGCAAGGCAAGCTCAATCGGCCTGCAAGAGGGATCTATACACTTCCAGATGCCGACGTGACGGAACTCCACTCCTACGCTGAAGTCACCAAGCGAGTCCCGCAAGCTACTGTCTGCCTGCTTTCGGCGCTTGTCTTTCACGAGATCACGACGCAGAGTCCTGCTTCGGTTTGGATCGCTCTCTCCAAAGGGGCAAGAACGCCTGCTCTCGCTTCGCCTTCATTAAGGATCGTTCGGCTGTCAGGGCCATCACTCACGGAAGGGATCGACAAACATCAGGTGGAGGGCGTCACAGTCCGCGTCTATTCAGCCGCGAAGACCGTCGCCGACTGTTTCAAATTTCGAAACAAAATCGGCCTCGACGTCGCAATCGAAGCCCTAAAGGATTGTCTTCGCCAGAAAAAGGTCAGCATCGAGGAAATCTACCGCTACGCCAAAGTCTGCAGGGTTGGTAATGTCATTCGTCCCTATATCGACGCGCTGTGATCGGGCTCTGACAATGCCAACGTCAAGATGAAAACTTGCCGCAGCCGGAAAGTATTCTTCAGCGTCTCGCCAGAGGCAAAGATTCTACAGACAGTGTCTGAAGAATCCATAAGCCTACTCCCGTCGGACCGACCCTTGCTTGGATGTTCCAGTAAAGCACAGAAAAAGAAGTAGTTATATGTCATTGTGCATGAACTATTATTAAAAGCATTGACAATTTGAGGTCGCACAGAGTAACTGTAAAGAATCGGGGCAGAATGCGAGCTAGCACTTTAGAACAATTGAGGCGACATCTCCGCCCTGGACGTGTGTACCGCAGAGAAGACTTTCTGGCATGGTCCCGTAGTGTGGATCGACATCTCAAAGAACTCACTGTCGACGGGACCCTCCAGAAACTCCGTACCGGCTTATATTACAGTCCTCGTAAATTTGAATTTGGAGAGGCTCCTGCGGATGAGCACGAGCTGGTGAAAGCGTTCTTGAAGACAGACCGTTTTGTTGTGACCTCCCCGAATGCCTACAACCAGTTGGGACTCGGGACAACGCAGCTCTACAACAAACGGGTTGTCTACAATCAGAAACGGCATGGGACATTTCCGCTCGGCAATCGGATGGTCACTTTCGAGCGCCGCATGAATGTTCCAAGACAACTCTCTCCCGAGTTTCTGCTGGTCGATCTTGTTAACGAACTAGGCAAGCTTGCGGAGGATCGGGACGCCGTTCTTTCTCGCGTTCGCGAAAAAGCCAAAGAGATGGACCCGAAAAAGCTCTCACGAGCGGTTTCTCTCTACGGCAAATACTCCACCCAGAGAAAGTTTCAGGAGATGTTGCACCATGCCACCTGACTCTTTATATACATGAGCGAAGCGATTTCGAGGCGCTTGTTGAGACCAGTTGCTGACTGCGAGAAAATTCTGGATGAGGAAAATCCCAGCTCGACCGCGAAGGCCAACTACGAACTGTCTACAGTCTGCGCCACACATATATCTCCATGTGGGTTATGGAGGGTGCCGTCATCCAACAAATTGCTAAGAACTGCCGTACTAGCGTTGAGATGATCGAGAAATATTACGCAGCGCACATCAAGATCTTGCTCGATGCTGCTGCGGACGTGTAAATCCCAGCGAATCTGCCCTATGATAGAAATGCAGTAAGACAGCCGCGCGCGGGCGTGGCGGAATGGCATACGCAGCGGACTTAAGGATAACTTGAGTGCTCGTCTGGGAAACCGGCCATGCAGAACTGCTCAAATTCGGGGAAACCTTAGACGGCAATCCCGAGCTAAGCCCGGAGGAACACCAGCCGGGAAGGTGTGTAGACTAGACGGGCACCTAAGCTCCAGAGCTTCCGGGGGAGGGTGAAGGGATAATCCAGACCGCATACCTGGCGTGAGTCCTCCAATGGCCTCACATCCGGGCGGCGAAAGCTGTGGACGGTATGAAAATCCGCAGGGCTTAAACGGCCATGAGGGTTCAAGTCCCTCCGCCCGCAGCAAATTTTGTTACAGCAGTGACCGACGGGCAAGTCCCGAATCGCCGATAATCTCGAATGAACGTATCGATTTTGCACATCTCCGACCTGCACCGCGATCCGGGCAATCCGATCAGCAATCAAGCCCTTCTTGACTCGCTTGAAAACGATCGACGCCGCTATGCGGGTGAGGAGAACCCTGCCGTACGATCGCCGGACATCATCGTCGTAAGCGGCGATGTCATCCAGGGTGTGAGTCCCGGCACATCGGAGCCAGAGAACAAGCTGCAGGCGCAATACCGAGAAGCCTTGTCTTTCCTGAACGATCTGACGAAACGATTCCTGGGTGGCGACAAAAGGCGGATAGTCGTCGTCCCCGGCAATCACGATGTGAGCGCTTGCCATTTCGCCGGGAGCATCAAGCGCATCGACCTAGCGCCGGGTCGAAAAAAGGAACTTGTAACGCAACTCTTTTCTCCGAATTCAATCTTGCGCTGGTCGTGGATGGACTTCGAGCTGTATGAAATTGAGAATGAGCGGATGTATGCGGAGCGTCTAGCAGCCTTCTGCGATTTCTACACGGCCTTCTACGATGGAAAGAGGGTCTATTCGCTGAACCCTGCCGAACAATTCGACATGTTCGACTTCCCGGAATTCAACCTAACCGTTGCCGCCTTTTCCAGCTGCCACAACAACGACTTCTTCAACAAGCAGGGCAATATCCATCCGGAATGCATCGCCACTGCCGGGATGCGGTTGCGAGAACCAAAATTCGACAATCGGCTGCGGCTGGCCATTTGGCACCACAATACGGAAGGTTTGCCGCTGCAGTCGGACTATATGGACCCCGACGTTCTTCAGAACTTGATCGACCGCGGGTTCAGCTTGGGCTTTCACGGTCATCAACACAGGCCGCAGTTTTTGGACACCCGGTTTCGGCATGAAGGAAACAGGCGCATCACTGTGATCAGTGCCGGCACTTTGTGCGGGGGAGCATCGCCACGTTTTGCGCGTGCATACAACTTGGTGGAATTGGAGACGGAAGGGCGAGCGGGGAAACTGCATGTACGGGAAATGCAGAACGACAATCTTCTGCTGCCGATTTGGGGCCGTAGACCCTTGCCCCCCAACATAGGGAGCTGTCTTGAATTCAAGTTCGATGCTGCACCGGAGCCGGTCGTGCCGCCGGATGTCCGAACCGCGACTTTGATGGAGGCGCAGAAACTCCACGAGAGCGGTGAGTATCGACGCGCGGCAGAAGTGTTGGCAGAGGAAGCCAAAGTGGACGGTCTTGCGAGACGCTTGCGTTTCGACTGCTTTGTGCAGCTCCATGACGATGTCGGAATCACCGAGAATTTTGACCCGCCCAAAGGTGCAGAAGAGGCGGTGCGCCTGATGGATGCGCTTTGGGCACAAGGACGCCGCGAGCGACTTGCGAAACTCCTAAGTGAGCCGGTAATCGCGAAGTCCAGCGACGGTTCCGTCATTGAAATGCGAAAGAAATATGCGGCGAGGCTAAAAAAATGAGTGGACAAAAGGAACGCATAGCCTTCGACGTTGAGACAAGCCGAATCTTGCAGATCCTGGCGTCGGAAATTTACGACTCGCCTAAGGCGTTCCTTCGTGAAAACGTTCAAAACGCATATGACGCGATTCTGATGCGATGCACGGCCCAGAAACTTTCCATGGCCGATCGAAAGATCATAATCACCGTCGATAATCGACGGTTGATCGTCGAGGACGATGGGATCGGCATGAACGAAGAGGTTCTCAAGGGGAACTTCTGGAAAGCGGGCTCCAGCGGAAAGAAAACCGAGCTAGCGCAACGATCAGGTGTCATTGGAACCTTCGGTATCGGCGCGATGGCGAATTTCGGAGTGTGCACGTCGTTGCGCGTCGAAACCCGACACATCGATTCCGATACGACTCTTGTCAGTTCGGCGAAGAGGGATGATCTTCAGATTGCTAAGGATTGTATCGATTTAGAGCGCCTCGTGGACGATAGAGGGCCAGGCACGACTATAACGGCAGAACTCGATCCGAGTTTCCCGGTGAATGAGGCTTCGGTATCCGAATACCTGAAACAGTATGTGCGTTTTATACCCGTGCCCGTTCTTGTGAATGGAAATTTGATCAGCCAAGAGTCATTCGAGAATGCACTGACGGAGAAATCGACCGGGTTCGCTGAACAAGCGGCACGGAAGGTCTCTCAAGGAGAATTTTCGGGGAAGTTTCAAAGTTTCATTCAGCAACAGCAAGGCCGAGTGTTGGTCCGATTCTCCGACATTTCTTTGAGTGGCAACCCGCTATCGGGAGAAGTAATGCTGATTCAGCAAGGGGGCCAAACTCTAGGTTTCCGAAATCTCTTCGGGCTGGCGCCCATCCCGGTCTCCGGCGATTACGGCTTCGGGGGGTTTGTCAACCTCAACATTCTTCATCCGACTGCGGGACGCGAAGCTCTGAGCCGCGAGAGCATTCAACTCGTTGCCGGTATCGTGTCGTTGCTTGAGGCGGAAGCGTCAAAGGACATCGCAGAAACATCGGCCGCGGATCAAAACCAAGCCTTCCAGCAGTACATCATGAGGTTTGGACTGACGAAGCTGGCGAAGAACGTTAAGATTTCGATTCTTCCGAAGCGTGATGAGATTCCTTTGGGTGAGGTAGCTCAGTACGAGCCGTCGAAACAGCGTCATTTTTACATGGGTCGCGATCAAACGATCCAGCAACGCTTTGGTAGTGATAAGGCGAACCTCTTGCAAGTCAGTCAGACGAACCCCAGACGACAGCTTCAACATCGCTTCTTGTTGGAGATACTTCGTGCGCCCGAAGTTCCGGAACATACGCTTGTGGACAGAATTCCTGGAACGGAGTTGAGCTTGGAGGAAGCGATGTTTCTCGTGCGGATGAGGGGCATACTGCTTGACGACTACTTAATGTCCGATGTCGATGCAGCCTTCGCCACCATAAGCCACGGCGTCACGTTTCATGTTCAAAAAGTCGGCCAGATTCTTCAAATCTCGATCGCACGAGATATGCCTGCGGTTCGTCTGGTGGTCGAATGTTACAAGACGGCTCGGGACGTTTTTGACGGTTTTGTAAAAGATTTTGTAAGAGAGCATTTGTACCCGCATATCAGAGAGTTCGTTCCTTCGTCCACCCGACAGGGCAGGGACGCCCTGTATCAGCGACTTAAGGAGAACAAAGAATTGTTTCGATACGAGGAAGCCGATTTCGGAAAGGTCGAGTCTCTTCTGGCCGACTACTTGTCCGGTAAAACCGATTTCGTCGAAGTTCTCCGATCATCCGGCGGGCGGGCCCTCAGCCAAAAACAACAAGTCAGGAGGGAGCAGGTTGGAACGGTCGAGCAAGAGATGCCTGAAATCATTCAAGCCGCTAGCGACAGTCCGGCAAGGAGCGAGTATGAAGCGGCTCCCCCAATCCTGAAGCCCGACTTGTCAAGCGACATGAAGGTTCTTACGGTTGCCGGCGAGCATCCCAAGCTGAACAACTTTCAGATGTTTCTGGCGCTGTCGGACCGATTGATGCGGACTGAAGGGGAATTCCTTAAAGTGCCGCACACAACAAAGATTATGTGGGGAATGCATCGCGTCATTTACATATTCACGGATGCGACCGGAGATCTAAGCCTTTATTACGATATCGAGCTGAAAGAACCTTTGGAAGACGCGACTACGGGCGGAAGTTTGATTCCGACGACCACGATCGTGACAAAGGATCGGATCTATGTCCCCGTCCCAAAGGTATTGGAAGAGGCTTTTCGAATCACGACTGGGGCGAAGGAATTCTATGTTCGTTTCGATACGATTCCCTAACCGCGTAGCTGCCCTCATCTGACCTCCCAATTGAGACAGCTCTTGAAGCCTTACTCGCGGAAACGGGGGCCAGTCTTCTTGAGTGTGGATATAGCCAGTCATTCAACGCATCTCTTGCGTAGCTTATAGCCGATATTCGACGCAGGGCGGCTTCCTTATAGTTTGGGAATGGGTCGAAACGGATATAAATGGATATTCGCTTGCCAGCACTCAGGAATCGGGTGAAAATGGGTGAAAATGGATATCCGATGATGCATGAAATAAAGAACATCACCATAACCCCCGAAATCCTGAAGCTGATTGCGGATATCGATGAGTTCAGGGGTCGCTGGAAGGCGATGCAGACCCTTGCCCCAGAGCGACTCACCAGTCTCAAGCGCGTCGCCACAATCGAGAGCATAGGGTCCTCCACGCGCATTGAAGGTGCGAAACTCACTGACCGGCAAGTGGAGAAGCTCCTATCTGGAATGAAGTCCAAGTCCTTCGCCAGCCGTGATGAACAGGAGGTCGCGGGCTATGCCGATGCGATGGACATGATCTTTGAGAGCTTCGAGTCCATTACACCCACGGAAAATCACATCAAGCAGCTACACGGCGTCCTCCTCAAATACAGCAAAAAGGACCAGGACCACCGGGGCCATTACAAGAAAGTGCCGAACCACGTAGAGGCCTTTGGTCCGGATGGCAAGAGCCTGGGTGTCGTATTTGAAACCGCCACGCCTTTTGAAACACCCGGATGGATGAAGGAATCAGTTGATTGGTTCAATCAGTCGGTTAGCGAAGAAAGACACCATCCTCTAATATTGATTGGCATTTTCGTGGTGGTATTTCTCGCGATCCATCCCTTCAAAGACGGCAACGGTCGGCTCTCCCGCATCCTAACGACGCTTCTGCTGTTGCGTGCGGGATATGGATACGTTCCTTATAGCTCCATGGAAGGAATCGTCGAGGCGAACAAGGACAACTACTATCTCGCGCTGCGGCGCACCCAGCAGACCATCCGTAAGGAAAAGCAGAACTGGGAATATTGGCTGGTGTTTTTTCTCAAGACCATGGCGAAGCAAAAAGACAAGCTTGCTGCCAAGGTCAAGGAGGAGCAGGCCCTGCGATCGTCCTTGCCCGCCCTTTCGCGCCAGATACTGGAGCTCGCCAAGACCCGCGACGAAATCACGGTCAAGGAAATAGAGGATTCGACGCGGGCGAACCGCAACACCATCAAAGTGCATGTAAAGAAACTGGCCGCAGATCACTACCTCGTACAAGTCGGGAAAGGCCGCGGCGCGCGGTATACCTTGAAGTAGGCGCAGTTCACCCACTTGACGGAGCACAGATGGACCCGAGAACGCTTTCCCGAGCCGTTTCTCTGTACGGGAAGCATTCGATGCAGAAGAAGTTTCGGGACATATTGCAAGATGTCGGATGAGTCTGTTCTTGCACACAGAAACCATTTCAAGGCGCCTATCGGGTCCGTTGCGGCCAAACAAGCGGATCCCAGTCATTGGCTTTTGGCACTGTCGCAGCTTAGAATTCAGCGTTCCCCAAACACTGTTCATACAAAGAGGTAACAAGTACATGCCGCGAGGAAAGACGAGCGGTGCCAAGCCGCCGAAGTGCCCCAATGAGTATTGACATAGCCAGCAAGACGCCTGCGGGACAAAGGATTAACGTGCCAAGCGAAGCAGCGCACTGTTTGCCGGTTATTAGCCTCTTCTCAGGTTGCGGCGGCCTTGATCTGGGATTCGTCAACGCCGGTTTTAAACCGGTGCTAGCCATTGACGCGAACGCGGCGGCCTGTCGCACCTACGAAAAAAATCACAGTGTAACCAGGGTCCTCAAACGGGACTTATCAACCCTCCCCAGGAAGTACATACTGGAACGCCTTTCCGAGTTATCAACAGCTGTCACGCCGGTCGGTGTCATTGGAGGCCCGCCATGTCAGGCATTCTCACAGGGAAATGGGCGCAAGCGTGACGACGATCCGAGGGCGCTACTGTCGAAAAATTATGCCGCTATCCTTCGAGAATTGAATACCGCATTTGAGTTGGACTTTTTCGTCTTTGAGAATGTTCTTGGTCTCAAACAAAGTCGACATGACGAGCAATTCAAATTAATTAAACGACTGTTTTCATCGGCAGGCTTCAGAATTTTCGAATCAGAGCTCAACGCTCACGATTTCGGCGTTGCTCAGATACGCAGGCGCCTATTTGTTGTTGGTTTGAACAAACGGAAGTTTCCCCATCTAACGTTCACGTTCCCGGTTAAAAATGGCGGATCGAAACCCAACGTCCGTGACTTAATTGAGAAGCTCCCTAAACCTTTGTTTTTCAAGAGAGGAACATCTGCGGCAGATATCCCATTCCATCCTAACCACTGGTGTATGGCACCGAAGTCAGACCGTTTCTTCGATGGATCGCTGAAGGAGGGAGACTTAAAGGGTCGGCCTTTTCGAGTTCTTAGATGGGACGCTCCAAGTTGGACCGTCGCATACGGAAATCGTGAGGTCCACATCCACCCCAGTGCAACGAGACGATTGAGTGTCTACGAAGCAATGCTTTTACAAGGTTTTCCACAAATATACGAGCTGTGTGGAACTCTTTCGGATCAGATTCGGCTCATATCTGATGCAGTCCCGCCGCCGATGGCGGAGGCTTTGGCGAATGCGATCGTTAGAGTACTGGGCTATGAACGCGACACTTGCGCAAATCCAATTCGTTCAACCCGAACATAGGATTGTTTGGACGGCTCGGAGCGGCGGTAACCTGCCGGAGAAGCTGTTCATGCTCAGATCTTTTTTTGTTGAGTATGCCAGGAGCAGCCGGCGCTCATTCCCTTGGCGCGACCCGGAGGTCGAACCTCTTAAACTCCTCATTGCCGAGCTATTGCTTGTTCAAACAAGGGCAGAGAGCGTTGTGAAGGTTTGGCCGAGTCTTTTAAAGATGTATCCCACGGCCGAACGCCTCGCGCGGGCACGAGTGCAGACACTCAGGCGTGTTTTGCGACCGCTCGGACTGCAAAACCAGCGAGCGCGCGCCCTTAGGGATCTTGCCGGCGCGCTCGTGAGCCAGTTTCATGGTGATTTCCCACGCTCAATTCCAGAGCTGCTCTCTCTTCCACATGTGGGTCTCTACGTGGCTTGCGCTGTCGCCTGTTTCAAGCATGGACAGCGAGTGCCGATCGTCGATGCCAATGTGCTGAGGGTGCTTGGCAGGATCACGGGAAAAGATGGCGGTAAAGAACTCCGACGCAGTCCAGAAATATGGGAGACAGCTTGGAGCATTCTTCCCAGAACAAACTTTGCGCTTCACAACTACGGCATCCTCGATTTCTCAGCGGAAGTATGCAAGGCTAGGGGGCCTTTGTGCACATCGTGCCTGCTTAACAATGTTTGCCGCTATGCGGGAACCCTCCAGGTAGGGGCGGTCGAGCCGAAATCGGGAGGGAAGCCTTGATGCAGTATTTGAACTGGAACGACCTTCTCGCCGGATACTTCTTTAAGCCAGACTTGGCGGGTAAGCGGGTCCATGTCTCAGTGACTTCGTCGGTCATAGAGGATATCGGACGAACGTCGAATTGTGATGTCGCCGATTTCATTGCTGCGATCAAGGTTGGACCCCCTTGGGTGACTCGACAGGGCATTTGCCAAAAGGCGCTGCAAGCATTGGTCGATTGGCGGAAGCGGGGCTTGCCTTATCCTCCTTATTTTGGATACTTGAGTTTGTTTGTGCTGGCTGCGGGGTTGGAAGGCGATTTCGCTCCCCACGCATATTATCCCCGGCTTCGCACGCTACTGGGTGAGGCACCGGAAACGGGGCAGTATCCATCGTTCGAACGCATGTTGGAACTTTGGGATGACTTGGAGCAGTGGGCAAACGAAGACCTGCGCGGCGAACTAGGAGAATTTCGTGCTGACATCGCTGGGGGTTGGATCAATGTGGGACTCCCAGTAGCCCAGGTCATCCTGACTGAACAGGAGCGCCAACGCCTGCATGCGATCTTCGGAGATGGCGGGCTCGATCCGACTTCATCACCGACGGATGAAGAATTTGCCGCGCTCCTTATTGCCAGGGGCCATCACCGTCTTCGCCCTCGAACACTTCAATTATTGCAGGCACCGACGAATGGAAACTCAGAAGTCAGGGACATTTTGATCTCAACTGCGCTCGACGAGCTCCGCGAATGGGATGGGCAAATAACTTCGGATGAGGGAAATAGTGCGCAGATTTATGGGACTCTTCGGCTTTGCGGCCGTTTGGATCGGGTCGCGCAACGCATCAAATTAGCCCTACGCTGCAAGAGCAGACATGACATACCGGAAGAAGGACTGATCCTGACGTTGGAAGGTCAGAATACTGCTCTAAGGTGCGTTGGCCATGTGATGGGTTGGTCGACGGAGCTAACCCAGGAGCTTGATGGTAGGACGTTTGATCCTTCCAATATCGATTGGACGGTCGGCACTTCCGGCAGAGCGGAGGAACTTGGGTGGAGATTCCGGCTACCAGGTTCGGACGTAAGAATATTCGAAGACGGAAGCCCCTCCTCGATCCCAGGAATTGTTGAAATACCGCGTCTTCAGAGGCAAAAGTCCTTTTACATCGCATGTCATAGCGAGGCCGCCGAAACGATCGAGAGGTGGGGCAGAACCGAATGTCACGGTTTCATTGATTTGGGTATCAAAGCTGGTCTTCCATCGGGCTGGAGATTCTTCTATGCAGGGGGAGCTGACGGCGACAAGCTCGTTAGGATGCGTTTCCCGTCGCTTTCGTTCAATTCCACGGTACGAGTGTATTTCGAGGATGGCATTCGCAGCTCACGAAATCAGTATTTCAGTTTTGGACTGCCGGAACTGCTTGTAGACGGCGGTGATGAATCGCTCTCTGTCCATTCCGGGGATGCGGTTCTCGCAGCAGGTAGTGACGGTCGCTATTCCATACCCGACTCGATTGCGAAACCGGGAAGGCTGTCGATCGAGGTTAAGCGTGCTGACAGTGTCGTCACAAGGCGAAGTTTATTTGTTTCAGATGAAGTGCAGGCGCCAGACAATCACACGTTCAAGGGAGACCGATTTGGACGTACTTTTACCCCGCGAGATGGTGAAGGTTTTGTTTCCGGCGCGGTCACGTCTTTTCCTTCGCCTTCGTATGACATCGTGTTCTTGCCCGAAGCAGCGAACGACGGAAGGTTGATTTTCGTTGGCCGTGTACCCGGCGAGATCGCATTTCTTGGAGCGGGAGAACGCCCATCTGGCTGGAAACCAGTCTGGGTAATTGTGATGCATCGCAAGGGGAAGGCAATATTTTGCGGCGATGATCTTACAGATGCGGCTCCGACGCGCGGCGCTCTCCCGGACAAGAAACGCGTCGAGGACTGGAAGCATGTTCTATGGTATCGCCGGAAGCGTATTGTTCCTCCAGCGCATGATAGCTTGCACCGCTTGTGGAATGCCTACCAGGAGGAGGCTAGGAAGCTATGACCCCCGGTGACAGGCTTCTCTACGCCCTTTCGGCCAAGCGAGAAATGGGCTGGACCGCATTCAAGAGGGCCTTCGAGCTGCTTTGTGCTCATGGCCTGAAGGATGAAAGCCTGAGGGACGTGAAGTTGTCTCGATACGAAACGGCCCGTGGATTCGATGCACTTGGCCACGCAGAGCTCGATTTTGGCGCGAATACGCGGCTCTACGTTGCTGCGCCCGCTCTATTCCTGCTACCTCAATCTGGGCTGCCTGTTGCATTGCTAGCGGGCGCGCGGGGGCCAGGTACGACCAAGCTCCTTGCGGAGAACATCGCAGCCAGTGGCCGCAATTTACAACTGAGCTTAGATAGCCAGCGTGACACATCGAGACGCTTCCCGGCACGAGTCACAGTGACCGCCGAGCGCACGGAGGACTTGGCGTGGCTGGCGGGCGTGGCCAAACTCGCGTTCCGAAAGACTCCAGCTTCATGGGCCATTCTGCATTTTGCAGGGTCGCTGGACGAGTTTCTTTCTGGCTGCGAGTGGTTACGCGCAGATAGGTTGAATTGGGAAGCACGCCAGTTCGATATAGAACAACTTCGGTTTTCTGTAAATCAATCTGTCCGGGAATTACAGTTAGTAAAGTACATACATCCCTCGCGGCAATATCCGATTTACTATCTCTGGCGGAATGCTGAAAGCGCGCGAGTAGACCCAGATTGGGGCAGATTCTTCGTGCTCAGAGTGGCGGGCAGGAATGTCCTTCATTATGATCGTGCCACGAGCTCGGTGGTTTTACCCGCGACTGTGCCTTTGCCAAAGTTACTGGCTCGCGCTTTATGTTTGTGTTCAGGGTTAGTGGCGTCGATCGTCCCCGGAGAGGCTGTCGCGAATTCTCCCGTGAGCGTGCCATTTTTTAGAGTCTACACAGCGGTTCCTCATGAGTTCGCGCAAATAGTGGCCCGAAAACTTGACCAAACGTTGATCACAGACTTCAGACTATTGGACATAGAACATGATTGATCCGATCGGCGCGTTCTCCGAAATTCGTGAAAATCTCCTGCTTTATATAAGGACAGCATTTGCCACCCAGTTTCCAGCCGTGGAGGAGGAGCGGGAACGTTTGCTTCGTGCCCAGGGTACGTTCTACCGTGATCCGTGGATCGAGCCGCTGGGCCGATACGAAGACATCAAGCCAATATCAGCGTTAGTCGCGTCCGATGTGCCCGGCTTAAATGAGGGAGCCCTCGAAGATTTGAAAGATCTGGCGCGATGCGGTCTTATCGGCAACTACAACCTTTTCGCCCACCAACTGGCAATGCTGCGTCAAGGGCTAAGGGGGCCTCGTGCGGTAGTTACGGCAGGGACAGGGTCCGGGAAAACCGAATCGTTTCTTTTACCTCTTCTCGCATATCTGGTTAAGGAATCAGCCAATTGGTCTGCGCCACAAGCCCGGCCACCTCACTGGAATGATTGGTGGAGTGATTCTGACTGGCATGAGCAGTGTAAAGGGGCAGGGGGCCAGCTCACCCGATCTTTTCGCGTACCGCAGCGTTCCCATGAAACACGTCCGGCGGCGGTGCGGGGCATGATTCTCTATCCAATGAATGCTCTCGTTGAGGACCAGCTCACCAGGCTGCGCCGAGCGTTCGACTCTCCAGAAGCGCGGGATTGGTTCGCGCGGCATCGTGCGGGTAACCGAATTCACTTCGGCCGTTATAACGGAGAAACACCCGTCGCCGGTTACGAATATAAGCAGACCGGTCGCCCAAATCGCGAAAAAATCGAGGAACTCTCCGAGCGCCTAACTGAAATTGACCAATCGTATCGAGTAGCCGAACAGCACGCGGAATGGGGGAGGGCCCAGAATCCACCGGACCAAGATGCTCAGGATGCGGTCTATTTTTTCCAGCGCTTAGACGGTGCGGAAATGCGTTCGCGTTGGGACATGCAAGATCATCCGCCGGATATTCTAATTACGAATTTCAGCATGCTCAGCATCATGTTGATGCGGGAAGCTGACCAAAATATCTTTGACCAAACGCGGGCGTGGCTCCAAAGAGAGGGGAGTACCTTTCACCTCATCGTCGACGAGCTGCATCTTTACCGTGGAACCGCCGGCACCGAAGTTGCTTATTTGTTGCGATTGCTCCTAGAGCGCCTCGGTCTGACACCTCGCGACCATCGATTGCGTATTCTTGCCTCAAGCGCATCGCTGGAACCGAATGACGCCGAGAGCATTACGTTCCTTGCCGAATTCTTTGGATGCCCGTGGGAACCTGAACAAATAATTCCCGGTGCGTTGGTCGAACCACCAACGATCGGCGGAAACCGGTTCCTTCCCTCTGAGCCCTTTGCGCAGCTTGCTGATGCGAATACGAGGCAGCAGGAATTCAACACCGCTTGTCAGAATCTCGCCGTTGCGCTTGGTGGCGGGGCCGCTTCTGGCAACCCGAAAGCGGATCTGAAGGCCGCGTTGGAGCGAGAAGACGTATCGCTCGAAGGCAGGATTCTTCGAGCTGCCTTGGTTGATGAGCGCGTGAGGGCTGTGCCGCTCGCGGAATTCGCCAGAAATCTGTTCGGAGAGGGCGACGCTGCCGACCTGCTGAGAGCGTCCCAGGGATTCCTTATTGCCCGAGCAATCTGCAGCGAGGTTGGACCTTCAGAGCTACCGAGATTCCGCTTTCACTGGTTCTTCAGGAATATCGAGGGCCTCTGGGCTTGTTCGAGACCAGGATGCCGCTGTAGCGGCGACCGTCCGGTCGGTCAGTTGTTTTCGTCGAGTAGGATACTGTGTGCGAATCGTGACGACGCACATCGAGTACTTGAACTTTTGTACTGCGAACACTGCGGCACGCTAATGACTGGGGGGAGTCGGCGAACTCTTCCTGACAACGATGGGTGGGAGCTCCTGAGCACGGATCCTGATATTGAAGGAATCCCGGACCGGCAAGCAGCGCGATTCGTAGACCGAAGAAGTTATCGCGAATTCGGAGTGTTCTGGCCGTCGCTTGGTCGAGCGCTGCATGTTGATGCAAATCGTGACTGGCAACAACCGGGATTCGATGGCAGGCAGAGGTCGGCAGGCCGATGGGCTCCCGCGTCATTCGATTCTAAAAGCGGTCGCCTGCAGTTGGGCCAGCCGGGACCAACTGTACCTGCGGGGCCCTGGGTACCCGGATTCGTTTTCCATCTTCCGGGACTTCCGAGCGAGAACCAAGAATTCTATGGGGCGTTGCCCTCCGTCTGCGCCAGCTGCGGGAGGAACTATACGCATCGTCTGTACCGGAAATCACCGATCCGTGGCTTCAGAACGGGCTTTTCAAAATTGAGCCAGTTGCTGGCGAAAGAACTGTTCCATTCGTTACCGGATGCGGAATCAAGAAAGCTGATCGTCTTTTCCGACAGCCGCGAGGACGCAGCCTCCATCGCAAACGGGATGGAACGGACACATTACTTGGATTTAGTGCGAGAGGCGATGTATGACGAGCTGAGCACCGCCGTTCTCGGCGAAAGCGAACTGCTGTCGGACTTGGAAACTGGAGGCCAGGCAGCTCGGCCTCTCGCTAGGCGCTACCTCAACAGTCATCCAGGAGCAGACGAAACGCTAAGGACGTTGATTCGCAATGAAAACCGCCCAATCCCGGAAAACCTAGATCCAGAAGATCAGGCGTTGTTCGTGCAGAGACGCGAAACAGCAGTTCGGAAGTTGACTGACATACGCCGGCGAGGCGCGACGCGGATCGTACCTTTGCGAATACTCTTCGAGGGCCAACGCGATGTTGGCGATCCACGCGAACCAGGCCTCCTCATCCACCGGCTCAAGCGGCTTGGCATCAACCCTGCGGGGTGTGACGTTCTTTACCAGGAGTACAACTACGACGGCACGTTTGACAACCATTGGACGGGATTTTTCGACTTCACGTCTCCAGACAGATGCTGGCGGGAAGGCTTGTCGCCGGAGGCATTACAACGACGCGAGAGCACACTCAGGCCGAAGGTCATATCAGAAATTTGCAACGTGCTTTTTAGTAGGTTGTACTTTGGCTTCGAGTCGGCAGGCTTGGGCTTTGCGTGTATAGATATCAGTGCGGACGCGATCCAGCGGGGCGAAAGAACTAGCGGTGCTGGAGAACAACTGTTCATCGATATATGCAATGGCTGTCTGAGAGTTATGGGAGATCTTTACAGGTACCACCAGCATCCATCGGATTTCCCGCTTGATGCCTGGCCAGATTGGAGTAGCGCGCGAGCGTTCTTAAGGAACTATGTCAAGGATTGCGCAGCTCGAAACACTCTAATCGAGGGTGACGTGCTGGCAGCCGTTTGGAATGCGATATGCGTTGACGGCGAGCACGGAAATTTGATCCTAAATCCACGGAAACTCGGTGTCAGGATCGCGCTACCCACCGACCCCGTTTGGAGGTGCCCGGTGTGCAGGAGAGTACATCTGCACCAGGCAGGTCGAACTTGTACAAACTGCCGCGCTGAGCTCAACACAGCTCCCGACGGTGTCTGCCGTGATCTTTACCAAGAAAATTACTATGCAAAGGAAGCTGCCAATCTTCGTGATCCGCTGCGGCTTCACTGTGAAGAGCTAACTGCTCAGACCGATGACCAAGCCGAGCGCCAGCGACATTTCAGGAACGTCGTCATCAACGTTTCGAATGCGGCTTCTCGAAGATATTACTCGGAGGTCGACGAAATCGATGTCCTGAGCGTAACAACAACGATGGAGGTTGGAGTCGATATCGGTAGCCTGCAAGCGGTGATGCTCGCGAATATGCCTCCGATGCGTTTCAACTATCAGCAGCGTGCGGGGCGCGCTGGCAGAAAAGGCCAGGCCTTCGCAATCGTACTGACCCTTTGCCGCGGCCGGAGTCACGACGAGTTTTACTTCAACTATCCAGAGCGGATCACCGGAGACAAACCTCCAGTCCCATTTCTGTCAATGACGCGAACGGAAATTCCTGGGCGGTTGTTAGCGAAGGAATCGCTCCGGCGGGCATTCTTATCTGCTGGAGTCAGATGGTGGGACAGTCCCAGGCCGCCGGACAGTCATGGCGAATTTGGTACCCTCGCGGGTTGGCTACAAGATCCCCAACTTCGGATCAATGTGGTTCGTTGGTTGGAAACGTCTCCAGAAGTGCGGGATATTGCGATAGCTCTTCTCGCCGGAGTCGATCTGCCGGCTGCAGACTTAGAGCAAAGT